>OGJJ01001857.1_pt1 | contig 14957 bp, 14 predicted proteins | sample 1572081 | NCBI WGS metagenome assembly OGJJ01 (sample SAMEA2582122, study PRJEB24529) | metagenome | biome: Human gut stool | place: China | collected 2011
GGATAAAAAAGAATAAGCAGCGGCGGAAGAGATTAGGGAAAGCATTTGACCTTGTTTCAGAGGCGATGGAAATTCTGGAAGATATTAAGACCGAAGAACAGGAAAGTTATGACAACCTGCCAGATAATTTCCGAGATGGAGATAAGGGAGAAGAAATGCAGAATTACATTGAAATGCTGGAAGAAGCGAGCAATTATCTTGATGATGCAAACAGTGTGATTGAGCAGATCTAAGGGAGTGAAATATGTTTTTTTTATGACGTAGATAAATTGAATCCGAGATACACAGAGGCAGAGAAGCTTGATAGACTTTTGACAGAGGCAAGTATTCTACATACGAAAGAAAGGCTCCTTGATGGCTGGCAGATTAGTTATCCAGTGAGCAGACAAACCGGTGGAGACATGTGCATATGTGATGCCGTACAAAACTTTGGATCATATGGAGGTAAAGAAAATTTGCTGGAGATCATGGGACTTGTAGATGAAACCCGTGGTGATGAAGTGGAAGGGTATCTCACTGCTGATGAAGTGTTTGACCGAATAAAAGAAGATTATGACAGGAGGAGAAACCATGAATAAGGTTATTTTGATGGGACGACTTACAAGAGATCCCGAGGTAAGATATTCACAGGGTGAGAATTCTACAGCGATCGCAAGATATACATTAGCTGTAGACCGCAGATTCAGACGTAACAACGACGGAGAGCAGACAGCTGACTTTATCGGATGCGTAGCTTTCGGAAGAAGTGCAGAATTTGCTGAGAAATATTTCCGTCAGGGACTGAAGGTTATCGTAACCGGACGTATTCAGACAGGAAGCTATACCAATAAAGAAGGTCAGAAAGTATACACAACAGATGTTGTTGTAGAAGATCAGGAATTTGCTGAAAGCAAGGCAGTAAGCGACGCAAATGCAGGAAGTTTCCGTGCGGCAGCTCCATCACCGGCTCCGGCACCAGCCACACCAGTATCTGATGCAGGTGACGGCTTCATGAACATTCCGGATGGAATTGATGAGGAATTACCTTTTAATTAGGCAATAGTACCATGCTGTGGTACTTGCCGCATTTCATTTTGTTGAAAGGAGAAACCAAAATGGCTTACGATAAAGGAAATCGTCCAGAAGGCGGCTTCAAGAGAAGAGGCGGCGGACGCAGAAGAAAAAAAGTTTGCGTATTCTGTGGAAAAGAGAATAACGAGATCGATTACAAGGATACAGCAAAATTAAGAAAGTACATCTCTGAAAGAGGAAAAATTCTTCCTAGAAGAATTACTGGAAACTGCGCTAAGCACCAGAGAGCTCTTACAGTAGCAATCAAGAGAGCACGTCACATTGCTCTTATGCCATACGTACAGGACTAATATTGAATGTTGAAAACCGTCAGTGCATTGCACTGGCGGTTTTTTTATGTATGGGTGCTTGATATTTCATAAAATAGCGAGTATACTATATAAAATATGTGCAAAATGCACAAGAATATATGGGAATACACTAGCATAAAGGAATGAAGAGATGAAAATTTTACTGGTAGATGATGAACGGGAAGAAAGAGAAGGGATTTCCTGGCTTATAAAGAAATATAAGTATCCATTAGAAATCGTGCAAGCAGCAAATGGAAAAGAGGCATTGCAATGTATTGAAAAGTACAAAATAGATATTTTGTTTACTGATGTAAAAATGCCTGTTATGAATGGCCTGGAATTGGCGAAAGAAGTGTATAAACGATGGCCGGAGATTAAAATTATTATTTATAGCGCCTATGGGGAATTTGATTATGCAAAACAGGCATTGGAAGCAAATGCCGTAAGTTATTTGTTGAAACCTATAGAGATTGAAGAATTTCAAAAGTTAATGGTTTCCGTCATACAAGTAATTAATGATGATAATAAAAAAGATGAGCTAAAACAAAATGCGGAAATTCAAAATCGTAAAAATCTATTTTATAAGATATTTAATAGAGCGCATATTGCTGCTGATGACAGAGAAAAAGTAAATCAGATACTTTTTGAACAAAGTAATATAGGATGTAAGTTGTTAGATGTTGAATTTGCAGAGAATTTTTTTGAAGAACACGAAGAGTTATTTACTCATTTTTTGAAAATGTATGTGGGGAAAAATGTATTATATTTTAATATGTATCCGAATGAAGCATATCTGTTGGTTCAAGAAAAAAAGTATCTTACTGGAAACCAGTTGGAAGAGCAGGCAGAAAAACTATTGATGGATTTACATAAGGAAACTCATAGTGAAGCGGTAATGATTATTAGTGATTTGATAGATAATGATGCAAAATTAGAGGAACAACTGGTTAAAATCCATAAAATACAAAGTGAGATATTTGGTTATGACAATCAGATAATCAGGGTGAAATCATATTATAGTGAGACGGAATATTATGCTTCGGACGTAGAAAGTGCCGGGAAAAAATTGGAACAAGCTTTTGCCTCCATGGATTTGGAATTGATAAAAAAACAAAATGAATTATTGAAGAAAACGATTTTGTCATTAGATAAAGTCAGTAAATTATATTTGCAAAATATATTGTATTCTATCATAAAATCATTGTATGATAAATCTCCGAAAATAAAAATGGAAGAGGTACTGGCTTCATCAGAAAGAATGTTTCGTGCAAAAAATGCAAAGACAATGTTGGAGATTTATGGAGAATCTATAGATAAGATGCTGGATTCGTTAGCGGTAGAAAAGCAAGATGACTCAAGGATTATTCATAAAATTAAAAATCTGATAGAAAAAGATTATGCGAAAGATATAAGTTTGAATTATGTAGCTGAAAATGTTAATTTAACACCGGCATACGTTAGTTATATATTCAAAAAGGAAACCGGACAGACATTGGTAAAATATATAACGGACGTGAAGATGATGAAAGCTAAAGTTATGCTTGAAGAAGGAACATTAAAAATTGTTCAAATTGCTAAAGCGTGTGGTTATGAAAATCAATCTTATTTTAATAAACTGTTTAAAAATTATTATGGAATTACACCTAAGCAATTGAGAGAAAAAATATGAAAAAAATATGGGATTGGTATTACGGAAAGGCATCTATCAGAAAAAAATTAATTATCAGTTATCTGATATTGGTTATATTGCCAATTTTAGTACTTGGCATGTATTCTTATTATGTATCTAAAAAAAATTTGATAAGACAGACGAAGCATACAATGGAAAGCAATGTCGATGCAATTTCTTACAGTTTGCAAAATGATATTCAACGAGAAACTGACAATATTAAATATTTATCATATAATGCAAAGTTAAGAGGAAGTCTGGAAAATGGATTGAAAAACAGAAATGCGTTAGTAAAAGAAATGAACGATTCTGTAGAGCCCACATTTTGGTATTTTATAGCCAGTGATGATAAGATAAAGGGAATTGAAATCTATTCTCCATATGTGAAACAGTCATTGGGAAGTTTTTTGAAACCATTAGAAGGGAAAGAAAAGAGAAGTTGGTTCAGAAAAAACCAGAATAACTTTAAAACAGAGTGGAGTGTTAAAGATGACCGGATTTATGCGACACGAATGATTTTGGATTCGGCGACTTCGTCAACGGCAATTGGATATATGCAATTAGAAGTGTTTGCAGATGAATTTTTAGATGGACTTTTTCAATCAAGCTATTTGAATAATGGAATACTTTTAGTGGATGCAAATGGAAAGAAGATTACGGAAAGAACAATTAAAGATAGAGAAATAAATAAAAATATTTATCAACATATTGAAGAAAATCGGGAAGAAAGGATTTACGAAACTAAAAAATATATATTAGCCACATCTGAGGAAATGGATAATGGCTGGAAATTATATTATTATATTGATAAATCGGAAATTTCGGAGCAAATTCGAGAAATTATGGCAACGACAGTACTGGTAATGGGATTGTGCCTTGCGGTTGCGTTGATTATGATGAGTGTGATTTCTAAAATTTTAAGTACAAGAATTCTTCAACTAAAACATGGAGCGGAAGAGATTAGCAGGGGGAATTTTGAGCTAAAGATAGAGCAGGGGTATTCTGACGAAATAGGAGTTGTGGCAGAAAGCTTTCGCGAAATGTGTATGAAAATAAATCAAATGATGCAGGATATGTACCAGTTAGGATTGGAAAAGCGAAAAGAAGAATTGAAAGCATTGCAGGCGATGATGAATCCTCATTTTCTGTATAATTGCTTATCTAGCATTAAATGGAAGGCAATAAGATCAGATCAGGATGATATCGCAGAAATTACAGGTCTTCTTGCAACATTCTATCGGACAGCATTGAATGGCGGAAGACAGATTACGATTGTACAAAATGAATTGGAAAATATTAAAGCATACTTGCAAATTCAACTAAAATCACATGAAAACAATTTTGATGTAGAGTATCAGCTGGATGAAGCTGGGGGAGAGTGTCAGATGCCGAACTTTTTATTACAGCCAATTGTTGAGAATGCAATATGTCATGGAGCAGATTTGTGTGAATCCGAAAGAGGAAAAATAAAGATAGAGTATATATACGGTGAAGAATTTCTCGAATTTCATGTATATAATAATGGACCAAAGGTAGTTGGTGAAGAATTGGAAAGAATTTTAAATACTCCGGGAAAGGGATATGGGATTTATAATATCCGTGAAAGAATTCGAATGTATTATGATGAAGAGTGTGGCTTGTACAGTTCAACTACGGATGAGGGGATGGTTTGTTTCTCCATTAAAATCAGAAAAGAGATAGAGAATAAATAAAAAGTGGGAAGTCGGATAATGGCTTCCCGCTTTTTTCATAAAAACATTTCTTGAAAAAATGTTATAAATCAAAAAAATGTACAATTTTAATATATATGGTTAAAAACTATAATAAAAGCAAATAGAGGAGGACAAAAGATATGAAGAAAAAAATTGTAAGCGTTCTGTTATGTGTCACAATGGTAACAGGATTAGCAATGGGGTGTGGCAAAAGTTCTGATAGTAGTTCGGAAAAAACAAGTGATGGTAAAACCAAAATCCGAATGACATATTGGAACAATGAAGATACGGTGAAAACACTTCTGGATTATCTGGAAAAGGAAGTGCCGGATGTGAAAATTGAGTTCCAGTTTATTGACAATTCAAATTATGATACGGTTGTTGATACACAACTTTCAGCGGAAGAAGGACCGGACATTATTTGTGAATCACCTGCATCTGCATTGAAACATGCAAAATTAGGTTATTTGGAAAAAGTAAATGATCTTGGAAAGAAATATTCTGATGCAGGAACAAATGTATATAGTTATGATGGAGATGTATATGCATTACCTGGAATCAGCTGGTTTGAAGGAACATATTTTAATAAAGAATTATTCGAGCAGAACAATATCGAATTGCCAACAACCTTTGATGAATATTTGGACGTATGCAAAAAATTTGAAGATCTTGGAATTAAACCGTTAGCAGCAGGATTGAAATCATGGGAACCGATGTTAAAGAATTCGATGGCTTTTGTAACAGCAGAATATCTTTCAACAGATGAAGGAAAAGATTTCGGAGAAAAATACAGAAATGGAAAAACCACTTTAGAAGGCAACTGGAATAAGTATCTTGAAAAATGGTCAGAGATGATTACGGATGGAGTATACACGAAGGATATGGTAGGTATTGACCATGATCAGGCTCTTGAGGAATTTGCAACTGGAAAAGCTGCAATGTTTTGTTCCGGTCCATGGGATTTGGATACTATTAAAGACAAAAATCCGGATCTTAAGGTTGATATGATGCCATTCTATGGAACGAAAGCAAGTGATGGCTGGCTGATTGGAGGACCGGGATGTGGTTTTGCAGTAAACAAATCATCAAAAAATAAAGATGCAGCAATGAAAGTATTAAAAGCACTTTCAACAGAGGAAGGTCAGAAGGCGTTCTGGGAAGATAATCAGGGTGGTTCTTCTTATCTTGAAGGAGCTAAATTTGAATTACCGGAAGAATATGCAAGTGCATCAAAAGCGTTGGAAGCAGGTAATGTATATTGTCCATGGAATGAATGGGGAGATGCAGCAAGTGCACACGAAACATATGGAACAGAAATGCAGTCATATCTTCTCGGAGAACAGGATCTGGATACAACATTAAAGAATGTTGATTCTGCAGTAAAAGAATTACTTGAAAAATAAGATACAGTAGGAAGAATGAATAAGGTGCCTCTCGCGTCCAAAGTGGCGCAAGGCACTTTTTGACTTTTTAGGAGAATAAAAATGGTAAAAAAGAGAAAATTACGGGCTGGTGAGCTTGGGAAATATTTTGTTATTTTCATTTTACCAGCACTGATTATATATTTGTTATTTAGCATTACCCCGTTTTTGTATACGATTTATTATAGTTTTACAGACTACACAGACATGAATCCCATAAATCTTCATTTTGTGGGATTAAAGAATTATATAAAAGTATTGCAAACGCCGGTAATGTTGGCGGCTATTAAGAATTCCGTTATCTATGCAATTTTATTAACGGGCTTTCAAACACTACTTGGATTGCCGCTTGCCTTTGTATTAAATCAGAAATTAAAAAGCAGAAATTTGTTAAGAGCGGTATTTTTCTTCCCGGCAGTATTTAGTTCCCTGATTATAGGGTACTTATGGAATTTTATTATGTCGTCTTCGGATTTTGGATTAATTAATAATATTTTACATCAGCTGGGTCTGGGAACATTGAATTTCTTTACATCGAAAAATGCATTATATTCTGTAATTTTAACACAGATTTGGCAATGGACAGGATGGGCAATGGTTATTTTCCTTGCAAACTTACAGAGTATTTCACCAGATCTTTATGAGGCGGCAGAAATTGATGGAGCCAATGGACTGAAAAAATTTATGTATGTAACATTACCATTAATGTGTCCATCGGTAAAAATTGTAATTGTTACAGGATTGATTGGTGGAATGAAAGTATTTGATATTATTTATTCTATGACAGCAGGTGGACCTGGAGATGCAACACAGACAGTTATGACAGTTATGATGAAAAAAGGAATATCAGAAGGATTTTACAGTACAGGTTCAGCTTTTGGTGTATGCTTCTTTATTATCGTTCTTGCAATCAGTGCAATAGTAACAAAATTAATGGGAAAATGGAGTGAGGCAATACAATGAGAAAAGAAAAAAGAAATCTTGCGATTACTGAAATTTTTATGATCCTGATCGCAGTAATCTGGTTTATACCAATTTATTATCTGATTGTTACAACTTTAAAAAGTTCACAGGAGGCAACAGCAAATCCGCTTGGCTTGCCTAAAGTACTTAGGTTGGATAACTATGTGAATGCATGGGTTAATATGGAGTTCCCAAGAGCATTTGGAAATACATTATTTATTACGGCAACAGCAGTTCTTTTGATTGTTATATTTGGATCTATGGCAGGATATGCATTGGCAAGAACAAAGTCCAAAATGGGAACCAGAGTTTTTCTTCTGTTCCTTGCAGGACTGATTGTTCCGTTTCAGATGAACATTGTTAGTTTGTATAAAATTGTAAAAGGCTTCGGTCTAATGAATACTTTGTGGTCTGTTATTCTGGTAGATGTAGCCATTAATATGCCGCAAGCTGTATTTTTGTTTAAAGAATTTATTGAATCGACAATTCCAAAAGAATTGGAAGAAGCTGCAGCAATTGATGGGTGTTCTGTTTTTAAAAGATTTTTCCTGATAGTACTGCCTTTATTAAAACCGGTTATTTCTACCGTTGTAATTATCGTGACATTAAATGTATGGAACGAATTTATGACACCACTTTTGTTTTTGCAGAGCAGAGAAAATGATGTCATTCTTCAAGAGGTAACAAGAAATATAGGACAGTTTGCCACAGATTGGACAGCATTATTCCCAATGTTGATGCTGGGAGTTGCACCACTTATGATTTTCTATGTGTTTATGCAGAAATATATTATTGCCGGTGTAGCAGCAGGCGCAGTAAAGGGGTAAAGAAAAGAGTAAATATGAGAATGAAGACAATGAATCTGGATATCAAAAAAGAGTGTAATAATGTAATGGTTATTGTGCCGCATCAGGACGATGAAATCTTGATGTCGGCAGGAGTAATCAGAGTATGTGAACAGAACAATGTTCCATATACGGTTGTGATGGTAACAAATGGTGATTATGGCTGTATAGATTACTCTAAAGGTTATGCAAGGCTGAAAGAAAGTCTGGCGGGATTGGAAATACTTGGAAGCAATAAAGAATCATTTGAAATTATGGGGTATGCAGATACTGGAATGCCGGAAAGGGAAAGCTTTTTGACACATCTGTATAATGAAAAAAATGAACAGAAAATTTATCCTTCATCTTGTGCACGAGAAACGTACGGGTTAGAGGATAAAGTCGAATTTCATATGAAAAAATATGGAAAACATGGAGACTATAATCGCATAACATTTGAAAAAGATTTAGAAATGTTGTTGGAGGAAAAGAAACCGGATGTTATTTTTACAACATCCGAATATGATATGCATGGAGATCATTCAGGATTGTATTACTTTGTATGCGAAGTTCTGGATATATTAAATAAAAAGAACGGATACGAACCGAAGGTATTTTGTGGATTGATTCATTCCTGTGCGGGGGATGATAACTGGCCTGAAAGAGATACAGCGGTATTTAGTTGTCCGCAGGGGTTGGAAGAAAACAGCAATTATAAATGGGAAGAACGAATGATACTGGAATTACCAGAAGAGATGAAAAAAGCCAGAGGGATTAATAATTTAAAATATCAGGCACTCTTGAAACATGAAACGGCTTTAGAACCAGATGCATATGAATTTTTAATGGCTTTTATTAAAGATGAAGAAATTTTCTGGAAGGTGCGTTAAGAAGAGTTCAATATAAGGAGAAATAAATGGATACAGATAAACGACCAATTTATCCGATTCAGGTATGGGATATTACAGAAACGGAATTTGATATAAAGAATAATTATCGGAACGAAACAACATTTGCCTTGTCTAATGGTTATATTGGAACAAGAGGAACTTTTGAGGAAGCCTATGATTTTGACATAGATACCGGATTAGAAGGCAATTTTGTGAATGGATTCTATGAAAGCGAAAAAATACGTTATGGAGAAGCTAATTTTGGCTCTCCACTTTTAAGTCAATCTCTTTTAAATTTGCCGAATTTGAAAGAAACACACGTAATACTTGCTGACGAAAAATTTGACATGATGGACGGTACAGTGGAAGAGTATGAACGAGTGCTTCACATGAAAGAAGGGATTCTGGAAAGAAAACTTATTTGGACATCTCCGAAAGGGAAAAAAACAAGAATTCAGATTTTGCGATTGGTTTCATTTGCCAGAAAAAATATAATGTTAATTTCATATAGGGTAACACCATTAAACTATTCGGGAGAAATTCAATTTGTCTCAAAAATGCAGACAGATGTAGAAAATCACACAAGGAAAACCAATCCGATTGTTGATTATGGTCCTTTTGGACGTAGGCTGGATCCAGACAAAATGTGGGCAAAAAATAATAAAATGTATTATGAAGGCACAACAAAGGGAAGTCAATTGACAATGGCATGTGGAAGTTCTCATGTGTTATGGAAAAACAATGATTTAATAAAAGAGTTGTCCTGGCAAAAAGACATAAAAGAGATGATGGCAGAAATTTCGGTATCTGTGGAATGTGAACAGGGAACAACTGTAAAATTAGATAAATTTATTTGTTATTCAACTGCGCTTGATATGGGAAAAAATGAGTTGGAAACATTTGTGAATAAAGAATTAGAAGCGGCAGAAACGGATGGCGGTCTTTATCTGGAAAAATATCAGAAAGAATATATGGAAAGCTTTTGGAAAATAGCGGATGTAGAAATCAAGGGAAATGAAGCTGTACAACAAGGAATTCACTTTAATTTGTACCATATTATTCAAGCAGCAGGGAGAGACGGACATACAGGAATGGGAGCAAAAGGACTCTCTGGTGAAGGATATGAAGGACATTATTTTTGGGATACAGAGATGTATGTACTGCCGGTTTTGATATACACAGAACCGGAAGTTGCAAAGAAATTGCTTGATTACAGATATGGAACACTAGATCAGGCGCGAGAAAGAGCAAGAATATTAGGACATATGAAAGGTGCACTATATCCATGGCGTACCATTAATGGGGCAGAAGCTTCGACATATTATCCGTTGGGAACAGCACAGTATCATATCAATGCAGATATAGCGTATGCATTATCGCTCTACTTACAGGTTAGTGGAGATGTGGAGTATCTCAAAGAAAAAGGAGCAGAAATTTTAATAGAAACAGCAAGAGTGTGGGCTGATGTTGGAAGCTTTGCAGAATGCAAAGATGGAAGATACTGTATTTGTGATGTAACAGGACCAGATGAGTATAATGTGTTGGTGGACAATAACTTTTACACAAATCTCATGGCGCGTGAAAATTTGAGAGATGCTGTAGGAGCAGTGAGCTATTTGAATGAAAATGCACCGGAAGTATTATCTCGTTTGGAAGAAAAAATAGATTTTTCTATAGAAGAGATAGAAATGTGGAATCAGATTATTGAGAAGATGTATTTTCCGTATGATGAAAAACGTCAAATATATCCAATGGATGATGGATTTATGATGAGAAAACCATGGGATGAATCTAAGATACCGCCGGAAAAACGTGCATGGCTTTATGAAAATTATCATCCATTATTTATAATGCGCCATAGAATGTCAAAACAGGCAGATGCGATATTGGGAATGTATTTACATAGCAATTTATTTACGGAAGAAGAAATAAGAAGAAATTATGATTTTTATCAAGAAGTGACGTTACATCATTCTTCATTATCAACATGCATATTTGGAATAGTTGCTTGTGATATCGGATATTTGGATGAAGCTTATAAATATTTTTCCCAATCGGCAAGAATGGATTTGGATGACTATCATAATAATTTTTATGCAGGAATCCATGCAGCAAATATGGCAGGTACATGGCAGGCGATTGTGAATGGTTTTGCAGGAGTCCGATGTCAGGATTCAAAATTGCGTTTTAAACCTGTAATTCCGAAAGAATGGGAAGAATATAGATTCAGGATCAAACGAAAAGGAACGTTACTGGAAGTGACTGTATCAAAGCAGGAAGCAAGGTTTAAGATTATAGAAGGAGATAGAATCAATTTCTGGATTGGCGAAAAAAATATAACATTAAAAGGCGAAGGAGATCAGTATGTTGAAAAAATATAAAGCTATATTTTTTGATTGGGATGGAACGGCTGTAATGTCGAGAAGAGCACCAGTAGATCAGGCAGTTGCAGCGATGCGCCCTCTGTTACAAAAAGGGATAAAATTAATCATTGTTAGCGGGACAACTATTGAAAATATCGCAGGCGGAAAAATTGAGAGTTATTTTGCAGAGGAAGAGTTGAAAAATCTTTATCTTGGATTGGGGCGAGGTGCGTACAATTATTCCTTTAAGGATGGAATACCATATATATTTAAAAATATGGTTCCGGACAAGGGTGAGATTTTAAAAATCCATCAGATTTGTTTTGAAATTCATCAAACATTAAAAGAGAAATATGATTTTGATACGGACATAGTATTTAGCAGACCGAATTATTGTAAAATTGATCTTATGGTAGAAAATCAGAGAGGCGATAATTTGTTTATGCAAGAAGATGAGCTTGGATGTTTGAGAGAGACTTTGAAAGAACATGGAATGGAAGATGGACTTAGTGGATTGATTTACCTTGCTAAACAAACAGGGAAAAAATACGGAATAGATGTTGCACCAACCTGTGATGCAAAATATCTTGAAGTGGGAGTTACGAGTAAAAGCGATAATGTTAATGTGATTTTAGAAAAAATATGTACTGAAAATAACATAAAGCCGGAGGAGTGTACATACTGGGGAGATGAGTATGTAGGAATCGAGAAAGATATATTTGGAAGCGACAGTTTTATGAAAACGGAAAAGAGTCAAAATGGCGATTTTTATGATGTATCTGAAGTTACAGGCGAAAGACCGAGTGGAGTACAAAAGATAGGAGGTGGAGTGGATAGATTTTTATGTTTTCTACATGAACAGAAATAAAAGAGGTAAAAGATATATCGGATAAGTGGACGGAAAGAGATTTATAGCTGTCACGATTGGTTTATTTTTTTGTACGTTTGTCTCTTTGATTTTATACAATCTTGTTTTTCTGCGGTATATTTGCTAGATTGAGATAGAAGCCATTAACTATGCAACAGGAGTCGGCATATGGAAGTTCGGTTGATAGAAAACAAAGAGTTATTAGAATCAGTAGAGCTGTTTAAAATTGAAAATCTGTTATGGGGAACAGAGAAGATTGCAAAAACTTATGGGTATATTGGATTCGTTCCGGGGGAAGGATTGTATATCAAACTTGTGTGTGTGGAGAAGGATCCTCTCCGGGTTTATAAAGAAGACCAGGATCCGGTTTACAAGGACAGTGCTATGGAGGCTTTTTTTCAATTTAAAGGAAATGATACGGCAGCAGATGATATTTATCTTAACTTCGAAATGAATGCAAATGGTGCACTTCTTGCATGCTATGGAAAGAATAAGATGAACCGGATACCATTTACGCCGGATCAGATACGGAAGATGAAATGTAGCGCAGAAATACGGGAAGAGCAATGGAATGTGAATCTTACGCTTCCGATAGAAATATTGGAACAGGTATACGGAAAATTGAATTTACAGGAAGGATCCGATTTTCGCTGCAATTTCTATAAAATTTGTGAAACAAAGGAATACGAACATTATGCAGCGTACAGATGCGTAGAAAGCGAACAGCCGAATTTTCATCTGCCGGAGTATTTTGAAAATGCAGTAATTTTGAAAAGAAAGTAACAAATACAATTGGGAGGTTGTACTTATGAAAATTTACAAAGCAAAAGATTACAAGGACATGAGCAGAAAAGCAGCAAATATCATCTCTGCACAGGTGATCATGAAACCAAACTGTGTACTGGGACTGGCAACAGGATCTACGCCAATCGGAACTTATGATCAGCTGGTTGAATGGTATAACAAGGGAGATCTGGATTTCTCGGAGGTTACGACAGTAAATCTGGATGAATACAAGGGATTGCCACGTACGAATGATCAGAGCTATTATTACTTTATGCATCAACATCTGTTTGACCGTGTGAATATTGATCCGGAACGGACCAATGTTCCGAACGGAATGGAGCCGGATGCGGAAAAAGAATGTGGAAGATATGAAGAACTGATCCGTTCACTGGGCGGTGTGGATCTTCAGCTGCTCGGACTCGGACATAACGGACATATCGGTTTCAATGAGCCGGGAGAAGCATTTGAAAAGGAAACACATTGTGTAGATCTGACAGAGAGTACGATTGAGGCAAATAAGAGATTCTTCGCGTCTGCCGACGATGTGCCAAAACAGGCATATACGATGGGAATTAAGACAATCATGCAGGCAAAGAAGATCCTGATAGTAGTGAACGGAGAAAACAAGGCAGATATCGTAGAGCGTGCTTTCTTCGGCCCGGTTACACCGGAAGTGCCGGCTTCTATTCTCCAGCTGCATAATGATGTGACGTTGGTTGGGGATGAGGAAGCACTTGCTAAAATTGAGATTTAATTCAGAAAGGCTGTGGATGCCCGACCGATTTATTACAAATAAGTCCCCAGTTGTTACCGGAAACATGGATGAAAAGAGAGCTGATCAACTACGATCAGCTCTCTTTTACTAGCAATTTATAATCTTTTCCACTTCATCTTCTTTCGTTTTCAATAGTTTTGAAATCTCAGCAACTGTAAATTTTGCTTCATATAGATTTTTTATAAGATTCTTTTTTTCCTCAAATTTACCTTCAAATTTTCCCTCTTCTCTTCCCGCATCATATGCTTCGCCTCTCTGTACTTCAATATCTGTCTCATAATCATACTCAGCCGTTAACATATTTACAACCTCGCTTCCTTTTCTTTTCAGATAGTCTGCAAGAATTCCTTTTTCTATACATTCTTCAATTGCATGTTTATATGGCTCTACATCTTTTTTCTTCTGATATTTACGGATTATTTCTATAAATTCACTATATTCCCGTATTATCGGACAACGCTCCAACAATTCATGTCCTGCTTCTGGATTGATATTAATCACCCGGACTTTCAATTCCAGCATAGGATCATTACTCTTCGTTTCAAATGCATCTGATAACTTTAATATCTTCTCTTTTTCCATAAAATCCTTGCCATTATACAATGTATAAAATTCAGGTGTAGGAAAATGAACCTGTCCTTTCTTATACCTGTCTTTTATCGGAATTAACTGTTCCAATACTCTTCCGATATACATAAGTTCTCTGAGAGGCATGTTGTTATTCAATGTCGACTGATGTTCTCCAAGAACTAAAACCTGATCTCCTGTTTTGAATGAAAAATCATTTTTAAAATTCATATATACAACATTTTCTACTCGCAGTTTCTTAATCTCTATATTGTTCGGTAACTGCTCCTCATGTAAGGCATTATAAAAAGAACGTTCATTTTCTTCTGCAGATTCATCTTCATACATCAAATCTACCAGTACACTACTTTTTACTTCTCTGTTTTCTTTTCCCATCCGGACTCCTTTCCGCACTTTGCACGAAAAAATCCCGGATGTTTACTCTTAGTATAAGCAAAATATATTTTTTCTGCAACATCAATCGTGCAAATATGCTTCTCATTTTTCCTTTGTTTCAAAATTTTCTGTGAATTATCTTCTGATTTCCCTCACGAATAGCTATCGCTATTTTGAAATATACAAGACCCGATTCTTATATATTTTGAATTTATCCGACAGACAGAATAGCTGTCGATGAATGTATATTAACATAACATTTCTTAAATGGCAATTGCGTAACCGTAGTGGCCTCCACCGGGTTACGCTTCCGGGCATTTTATTTATTAACATTCGCTGCCAGTCACGACTTGAAGGAAACA
>OGJJ01001868.1_pt1 | contig 14915 bp, 17 predicted proteins | sample 1572081 | NCBI WGS metagenome assembly OGJJ01 (sample SAMEA2582122, study PRJEB24529) | metagenome | biome: Human gut stool | place: China | collected 2011
GTATGTGCATACCTATAGTTATGATTATGTGATTGAGATAGGGAATCATACTGAAATAAATCAAATTTATTTAAACGCGGTCGAAGAACTGGAAAATACGGGATATTTGCCAAACGGAGATTATTGTTATGTTGATAATGGTACTGGTTTTGAAAAACAAAAAGAGCTGGCATATCCCAATGAATTCGTGATATATGACATAAATGATGATGGTATAGATGAACTATTGATAGGAGTTGAAGGAACGTGCAATTCGGACAGTGCACAATATATTTACCGATTTTCCGAGAAAAAAGAAGAGTTTGAATTATTATTTGATTACTATTATGGATGTAGATTTTATGAAAATGGATTGATATATGCTCCGGCATCACATTCGGGATATACATATAATGATGACTTTTGACCGTATGAAGTATATCGGTATAATGAAATGGAAAATATGTACGAATGTATTGCCAGTGTTGAAGAGTTAGATTTAAACGCATGCCCGGAATACAAGGATAATTTTCCGTTTAAAGATGATAAAGATGGTGATAAAAAAATATACTTTGTGCGATTTTATGAAGACTCTCTTCGTTTAGATGAAGGAGAGTATAATGATTGGAAAGAAAAGCTATTTGAGAGTGATTTATTTGAGCTTAATTGGCATACTTTAAGTTAAAGTAATGATTGGGTAAAATATTATTACCAAAAACCGTGCAATGCACAAAAATAAGGAGCGACGCTGCGGAAATTAAGAGAGATTCCTACCTTGAACAGTCAAAGATACGAAAAGATAATGGGATAATGATTAATACGGCGCCGAACAAAATTAATATCCATAAATAGTGAACTGCCTGATGATATATGCAGATAGTTTAGTAATCGTGAGGTGAAAAGAATCGCGTGGACACAGAACCTATGTTATACTGTGTCTATGAAAATCTATAGTAGCTGTAAGATAAGGTATCGGAGGTTAGTCGATGGAATTTCAACTGCTGGCAGATAGCATTATACAGATAAATGATAAAGCAAGTTCGGCGGCGAAAAGCGCCGTGAATCAGCTTATGACATTGAGAAATTGGGTAATTGGATATTATATAGTCGAATATGAACAAGATGGTAGCGACAGAGCCGAATATGGTTCACATCTTTTGAAAAATTTGGAAAATCAAATTAATCAAAAAGGAATGAACGCAACTCTTTTTAAGGCTTGTAGACAATTTTATAAAGTATATCCTCAAATTGGTTCGACGGTGTCGAGCAAATTTGAATTATTAGATTTTGGAAAAAGTTCGACAGCGTCGAACCAATTTGTTACAGATCCAGATGTTTTGGTCAATAATTTATCGTTTTCACATATACGTGAGATTATGGGACTGACAGATGCTTTTGAAAGATTTTTTTATGAAACAGAATGCATGAAGTGCAACTGGAGTGTGAGAGAACTTCGTAGACAGATAAAGACAAATCTTTATGTAAGGGCTGGCATAAGTAAAAAACCGGAACTATTATTAAAAAAGTCTGAAGGCAATGGAAATGGAACAATGCTTTCGATAAAAGATCCATTTACATTTGAATTTTTAGGGCTGGCTGCGAAAGATGCAGTGTCTGAATCGGATTTGGAACAAGCACTTATGGATCATTTGCAGGAGTTTATGCTTGAACTTGGTGAAGGATTTTGTTTTGAAGCTAGGCAAAAGCGAATTGTAATAGATGATAAGTATTATTTTATTGATCTTGTTTTTTATAATCGTATTTTACATTGTAATGTCATTATTGAACTTAAAAATGATGAATTTAAGCATGAAGATTTAGGACAGCTCAATGCTTATGTAGGTTATTATAAGAAAAATGAAATGAATGAAGGTGATAATCCGCCTGTAGGAATACTTCTTTGCACAGATAAAGGGTCGCAAATGGTAGAATATGCATTATCAGGTATGGATAATCAATTATTTGTTTCAACTTACATGCTGCATTTGCCAGATAAGAAGAAATTAGAAGAATTTATGCTTAAAGAGATAGAAGAAATGGGAATGTAAAGATGAGAACTTTAACCAAAACAGGTTATGGTGCTTTTTCATATATTGAGAAAGAGATGATTGCAACACAATAATTGAAAATATCAAAAGATTTAGCATCAGTTAATGAAATTGTGATAAAAATATGGTATTTTAAATTTGTAACATAAAAAGAGTTACAAATTTAAAAAATCGATTGTGTAAAACGCTTTTGAAAAATCTTGTGGGAGGAGAATTCAGGAAGAGTATGTACAAAGCAAAGATGAGGTGTTTGGCATTATTAGTAATTATGTTAAGCATGGTAAGTTGTGGGCAGAACGCACCGGAACAGAATACTTCAGAAGTTACCGAGGAGATGACACCTAATACCATAACGACTACAGCTGTATCAAATGAAGAGACTGAACCGGTTGATTTATTGGAAGATTTCAGTTTGGAAAATTTAAAAGGGAAAACCGATCCGGAAGTAATCAGACAGGAATTATCCGTCCTTCCGTTAAATATAGATGAACTCAAAGATTATCCGGTGTATGTCTTGGATTGGCAGTCAAGGGAATGCAGCGGAGCAGAATTGCTGGACGAATTTTACGAGCAGACATCAGAGAATCAACCGGCGCAATTAGTGATTGTACACTATTTAGTGAGTGAGGAATTGGTTACAGCGAGTCAACTATGGAGTTTAAGTTATATAGAATTTGATGGAACGGATTATTTCATGTTTGAAAACGATTCGGAAGACGGCACCTGGAAAGATGATTACAGAGAGATGTATTTCCATTCCCTGAACATAATTAGAAAGCAGCCGGAACAAAGTGAAATTGAACTAATAATGATAGTATTTACGGATCAGGAAGATGTCTCCGATGAAGAAGCGGAACAGTATGTGCAATTGTTATATGATGGGAAGAGACCGGAGAACGTAGAGGTGCGTCCTTTTCTGAATTTACGGAAGACAAGTTAAGTTATACAGTGGGAAGTTGTGGCAGCAGTGCTTGTTTTTTTACCTGTTGGAAAAAGAATGATATTGCGATGACGTGCGAGGGGATTACGAATGAAAACTTTTAAAACAATAGCATTATTGCTTGTAGGTACAGTATCATCTTTGATGTTAATGGGATGCGGAGAAATAGACACCGGGACGGAAACATCTGCGTGGGAGAAAGAGACTGCTACAATTGTGCCGGAAGAACCTAAAACGGAGATCATACTTGGAGATATCGGGAGAGCGTCGACATTACAGGAAGCAGTAGCTGATTTTAATGGCAAAAATTACGGAATAACAATCACAATACATGATTATTACGAAGAAAATATAAACGACGGAATTAGTCGTTTGTATGATGATATTTTGACAGGAAAAGGACCTGATATCATTAGTTTTTCGACAGATGAGATGGATGTGGAAGTGCTTACAGAAAAGGGCGCAATAGAGAATCTTATTCCCTATCTGGAGAAAAGTGATGTGATTGGGGAAGAGGACATCGTTGATTCCGCGTATCAGGTTTTGACAGCGGATGGTGGCTTGTATATGTTGCCAACGAATTTTGTGTTATATACATTGATAACAAAAGAAAAATGGTGCAGTAACAAAGAAAATTTTACCTTCGAGGAAGCCTTGCGGGCCGTTCGGGAATGTGAAGAGGATCCTATGATTTCACGGGATTTATTTTTACAGGAAGGGGCAATCTGCGGAGGATATTCCGGGGAAACGGAAGATAACAGATTGGAACAATATATAAAAATTGCAGAACAATTACCGCAACAGGCGATGTTTCAAACGAATGACCTTTTGATGCGGGAAGGAAAAATTCCATTCAATCTTGAGTGCATAGGTGACATGCAACAATATTTATATAAAAAATCCGTATGGGGTGAGGATGCAGTCTATACAGGATTTCCGGGAGCAGAGGGAAAGGGAAGAATATTTATTTTTGACAACTGTTTCGCCATTAACAGTCAAAGCACGCACAAAGAAGAAGCATGGAAGTTTGTGGAAAGCTATTTTACTGAGGAAGGACAGAAAACGATTGCTCCCAATTGGAATTTCTCAATATTGCAAGATGTGCTGGATCAACAGCTTAGTGATAGCAGAAAGCAGGAATATTATCAGACATCGGATGGAAAAAGAGAGAAACTTCCTATTCTGACATACGAAATTGGCGGTACCTATGAAAATGTTTATGCGGCACAAGATGAGGATATACAGGATGTAAGGGAGATGATAAATAATACGAAGGTAATGCAACGCAGTGACCTTCCTTTAATAGGGATTACGCAGGAAGAGGCGTTGTATTATTTTAACGGAGAAAAAAGTATAGAAGAAACAGTAGCGGCTATAAGGAATAAAATTGATGAAATGCCGAATGCAACAAATGCACAGACAGATATGGATGTAGTTATCAATATAGAGGATTTTTCAGTTTCCTTATATGAAAGTGAGCAGGAAATATTGGGGAAGCTGGATAAGATGGGGCTGTTGTATGAAAAGGTTGAGGATTCGGATAACAAAAAATATGATTATTATTATAACGTAGGTGATGGGGAAGCTCAATTTATACAAGTTTATTTTCTTGAAAAAGAATGTGTCAGAATAAGAATCAGCAGTAATGAAACATTTGCACATACCTCGAGAGGCATATATTCCGGAAATACTTATTCTCAAATGGTCGAACAATATGGAGATTCTTATGAAAAACATACTTATATAGGCAAAGAGAGATATACCATTTATCGTTATGCTTTAGGAGAATGTTTCCATGAATTCGGCATACCGGGGGAAACGACCGGTGAAATCTATAATGTTGATGTTTATGTTTCCGGTCAGATGCCTATCTATGATTATGGAGAAGAGATTGTAGAGGATTAGAAATTTTTGAAAATATGTAAGGCGATGAGACGGAGTATATGGAATGGCTGAATGCAAACGAAGGTAATGCTGAAGAACTGGAGATTCCGTATTTTTCATTTACGGAAGAAAATATTGTGAGAGAAGAAAATAGAAGATAATTGGGGGAGAAACAAAAAGATGACCAAAAAGCAGAAAGTAGTATTTGCGGTTGTGGCAGCAGTGCTTGTGCTGGGGATTATTATGTCTTACATATTTTTGATGAAAAATCAGCATATAGACAGTACTTCTGAAGAAAACGAGATGACTGCCATGAGTGATACAGAAGACTATGAAGTACGTGAAAGTGATGAAAGCATTCAAAGCAGCGAAACAGAAGAAGATTATTATATGACATCTACAGGGGTAACAGCAGAGGAAGTGGAGCAATTTGCTGAAGAGATTAAGATTGATATTTTAAAGAATGATTGGGATGCGCTATCTGAGAAGATTTCATATCCTATTGTAATAAATGAAACTACGGTTAATAATCGTGAAGATTTTTTAAAACTAGATATTGATGGAAAGCTGAATCAGGAATTTGTAGAGGCTGTTCGTGCCGAAACATGCCGAAAAATGTTTTGTAATTGGCAAGGGGTGATGATGGGGGCGACCGGACAAATCTGGTTTGGAAATGTTGATAATGGAACAGGAACTTGGGAACTGTCAATTATCGGAATTAATAATATGCTCGAGACAGAATCGGAGAATCTGAATGCGGAAGAAACAATAGAGCCAAATCCGGAAATAGCAGAGGGCAGTGTGGACGAATTATCCATGGATGAGATCAAAGAATTGCTTTTTGGTGAGTGGAAAGTTACAAAATTGCTTGGCTTTACACACGTACAAAACGATTATACGAATTATCCGGAGGGGCATGATATCATAGGCAATCATATTGTGATAAATGAAGATGTATTTTCCAGTGAAGGGCTTGAAAAATATGAACGTTATCAATGCGAGATTTTAGAACCTTCTTATGAGGTATCTCCTATAAAAGAGCGTAATTTAATCTATTATAATGTAAAGGAAGCTATAAAAGAAGATCCGGAACTATATGATTGGATTCTGAATTATAATGAATTTCAGAATTTGGAAATAAGAGGCACTAGAGATGGAATAAAACGACAGCCTCCGGCAGTGGACATAATGATTTCCGGTAATACACAGTTTGTTATTCTTACGATGGATTGTGCTTTTTACCTGTTGGAAAAAGAATGATATTGTGATGATAATTGGGGGAGAAACAAGAGATGACCAAAAAGCAGAAAGTAGTATTTGCAGTTGTGGCAGCAGTATTCGCGGTTGTGGCAGCAGTGCTTGTGCTAGGGATAATTTTGTCTTACGTATGCTATCATTTTATTTATGGGACAAGAATCACTTCCCGGGAGGGAGAAGCATACCACAAATTAGAGGGAAAGGGAGTCTACAGCCCGTTAGCGGTGTTTCCTTCCGCAGATATGGACACCGTTTCACAGGATTTTTATTATCAGACCCGTGATGAAATATTTGCAGCAACCTGCCAGATCTATTTGGAAAATCAATATACCAGGGAACAGTATGAGGCAGAAACAGAACGTCTGCGGAATTTGAAATTCTCTTATCAGGATCAGACGAATATGCTCTATCAGGATGAAGAAAATTATTGCAGCGTTGCGTATGTGGCAATGGCAAATTGGATCGACCGATATGAATATGCCATCACGTTAGACGACAGTAATACCATTATTTATGTTTATCTGCAGAACATGGATGCAAAGGACATACATATGCAGTCTGCCTACCTTCCGAAATATTTTCAGGATAATAATGTCGGAAAGCATCAGGATACAGACCCTATGACCTCGGATTACAGAAGTTTCTATGCGTTCCGGATAGGAGATCATTATATAGACTGTATGGACTTGGCAGATCAGATTGAAATCGCCGATACCGAGCCGGAGACTGAGGCAGAGGATGTAGCATAGGAAGTTGAATCTAATTAATTTCTACAAAATAATGGGGAGTAGCTAACAGATTGCTGTGCGTAATATTTGACAGTATGTTATTCGTTATAGGATAACGGAGTAATAGGCATACTATATAATATCTCTGTCGGATCCGTGACAGAGATATTTTTCAATAGTGTAAATAAAATTTGACAAAGTAGATATAAATGTTTAATAATATTTACATAAGGAGATGGGATTATGCCGAAAAAAACAATAGTGTTGTTGCCTGAAACAGAAAAAATACTTGAGCAAATGGGACTACAGATAAAGTATGCAAGGCTGCGCAGAAAATTGACGTCGGAATTGGTTGCGGAAAGAGCAGGAATCAGCAGAGCTACTTTAGTATCCATAGAAAAAGGCTCACCTTCTGTGGCAATGGGGTGCTATGCGGCTGTGCTTCATGCATTGAATTATATGGATAAGGATTTACTGCTTGTTGCTAAAGATGATGAATTGGGACGAAAGTTACAGGATCTTAATTTGCCTGTAAGAAAGCGCGCACCCAGGAGGGGATAAATATTTCGAAGGCAAACTTTTATTTGTCAATAGAGGTAGTGCCATACTATGAGATATCAACAGAACAGGCGAAGAAAAATGTCACAGATATATTTTAAACGCACGATAAACGCACGCGTGCGTTTATAAGATAGTCTTTTGCAATCAAATTAAATAAGTGAAACAGTGTTTAGCTTTTTTGAAAACTTTTTCACCGGTTCAGCCACCACACCCCCAGATTCAGATACCCCGCGAACGCAACCCACACCAGATAAGGCAGCATCAGCCATGCAGCAGGCTTCGAGATACGGTAAAAGGCAACGGTAGTGGCGAGGATCAGGATCCACAGAGCGACCAGCCACAAAAAGGCGAAAAGATACCATCCCAGGTTGAAGAACCAGATGGACCAGAAAAAATTAAAGATAAGCTGTACAGCATACAGGGTGAGGGCTTTCGTGTCCTCACCTTTTTGCATGACAACGAGATAAGAGGCGATTCCCATGAGGACGAACAGGATGCTCCACACCACCGGGAAGAGCCACATGGGCGGCGTCAGTGGAGGCTGATTCACTGTTTCAAAGGCTTTCATGCCGTCTTTGGTGATCCAGGCGGATAGTCCGCCTACCGCCAGAGGGATGGCAACGGCAGTGATGAGGTTTTTCCAGTGAATATTGTGAAATTTGTCGGAGAGTTGCATGGGAGCCTCCTTTGAAAATACGATTTTGCATGTGTCAATATCCGCGTATGGTCTGATTAGTATTGTATGAAAATGAGATAAAAATTATGTGTCTGGCTATAAAAAGAGGACAAAAATTTGGGACTATCGGCAAACGGAGGTTTTGGTGTATGATTAAGAGTGTAATAAAGCATTATGACTATCAGCAAAAGGAAATATCCAAGAAAAGGTAATAGGTAACATAGCTATGAGCACAGAACACACACAGGGTTCCCTGACAAAAGAAGCAATCCGGTTGGCGTGGCCGGCGGTCTGCGAATCCTTTTTTATCGCACTGGCGGGTATGGTGGATACTTTTATGGTGAGTACGCTCGGAGCCAATGCGGTGGCAGCGGTAGGGCTGACCACACAGCCGAAGTTCCTGGGGCTGGCACTGTTCATTGCAGCGAATGTGGCAATCTCCGCCCTGGTGGCGAGACGATTTGGAGAGAAGAGGCAGCAGGCGGCCAACGAGATTCTGGTGATGACGATCTGCTTTTGCATTGTGGCAGCGGTGATCATCAGTGCACTGACGGTGGGATTCGCGGATCAGATCATTGAATTCTGCGGATCGAGTGAGGACACGCATGCCATGGCAGCGAGATACTACCGGATCATCATGGGTGGCATGATCTTCAATGTATTGTCCATGGGAATCAATGCGGCACAGCGCGGCGCGGGCAATACGATGATTGCCCTTAGGACGAACCTGATCTCCAATCTGGTGAATATCTGCGGCAATTACCTGCTGATCAACGGCCATTTCGGATTCCCGGCACTGGGAATCACCGGAGCCGCCATTGCTACGGTATTCGGTACGGTAGTGGCATGCGTGATGAGCATCATCTCGATCTGTCCGAAAGAAGGATTTATCAGTATTCCGTATATGATCGAACATCACATCAGACTGCGGTTGGAACCGCTGTTGGAGATCATCAAAGTCGGCTATTCCGTGTTTATTGAGCAGGTATTGATGCGTATCGGATTCATGTCGACTGCTATGATGGCAGCGAAAATGGGTACGGAAGCCATGGCGGCACACCAGGTAGGCATGAATATCCTCGGTCTGACGTTTTCATTCGGTGACGGTATGCAGGTAGCGGCGGTGGCGTTGATCGGCCGGAGTCTGGGCGAACGTGACCCGGAGAAAGCGAAAAGCTATGGAGCTATCTGTAGACGTATCGGTATGGGAATCTCTGTTGCACTGGCGGTTATCTATTTCTTCGGAGGGGAGACCATCTACCGGATGTTCTTTAGAGAAGAAAATATTATTACGTACGGTGTGAATATTATTCATTGCATTTGTATTATTGTCCTGTTCCAGGTGTCTCAGGTCATCTACATGGGATGCCTGCGCGGTGCGGGAGATACCGCATACACGGCAGTAGCTTCTACGATCAGCGTTACTCTGATCCGTACGGCGGCATCCTATATTTTCGGATTTCCCCTGGGACTGGGAATGACCGGTATCTGGATGGGCATTCTGGCGGATCAGGTATCCAGATTTCTGTTTGCGTCGATTCGGTTCCGACAGGGAAAATGGGTGACAATTAAGATTTAATGAGCGCAGGTAATGAGCTTATGATAATAACAAAACTCCCGGAGCAATATCGCACCGGGAGTTCTTGCGTTCAAATATATGCAATGAGTTACTGTGAGTTCTATTTCGTCTTCAATGTCTTTTTCATAGCGGTGAAAGTCTCTGCACTGATCACATGCTCGATCCGGCAGGCATCCTCAGCAGCCACGGTGGGATCCACGCCGATGGAGGTCAGCCAGTCCGTGAGGAATGTGTGACGTTCATAGATTTTCTCTGCGATTTCCCGCCCCTTATCCAGCAGGGTGATGTAGCCTTCCTTGTCCATTTCAATATATTCCCCATTGCGGAGATTCTTCATAGCGACACTGACGCTGGGCTTGGACACGCCCAGATCGTTGGCAATATCAATGGAACGGACAACACCGTTCTTTTTCTTCAGCACTAAGATCGTTTCCAGATAATTCTCAGCAGATTCCTGTATTTTCATGTAATGACCATACCCTTCCCATACATAGCATTTTGAACCGAAATACCTGCTCTACATGTGGAAACTTAACCATCCGCAGGCATTACAATAAGAATAGCAGAAAAGGGTAGGAAATGCAAGATTTCAACTTAATGAGAAAAAATATCAATAAGAAATTCCTACGAGATTTCTATGAAAAAAATCGAAAAAATATATTGACAGTAAAAAAAGGTTAGTATATACTAACCACGTGAATTGAGAATGAATCTCATTAAGAGCTAATGAGAAACCACAAGCAGTTAAATACTATTGAAGGGAAGGAAGTGTGTATGATGCCCCTGAGTATGGTAGGTGCCGGTGAAGAGAACACGATCCAGAGGATCGGCGGCAAAGAGGAGACGAGGAAGTTTTTAGAGACCCTCGGATTTGTAGTAGGTGGTAAAGTGACAGTTGTGTCCCGGACCGAAGGCAACCTGATTGTGAATATCAAGGAATCCAGAGTAGCCATCGGCAAGGATATGGCCAATAAAATCATGGTGTAGCGGGAAGCTGTACCAAAAGATGCTAATAGGAGGAGAAAATGAAGACATTGAAGGAAGTTCCCTGCGGACAGACCGTAAAGGTGACTAAACTGAATGGTGAAGGTCCTGTCAAGAGACGTATCATGGACATGGGCATTACCAAAGGTGTTGAGATCTATGTGAGAAAGGTTGCTCCTTTGGGAGATCCCGTGGAAGTAACGGTCAGAGGCTATGAGCTGTCTCTTCGTAAGGCAGACGCTGAGATGATTTGCGTTGAGTAAATGATCTTTTTTTTAGCAGGAAGGTTAGCTGGAACTAATTAGTGAAAGCTAATCACATGAGCAAAAAGGAAGCTCTGAAAGAGCGTTTTGCGAATGGGGTCTGAATAGTTATTAAATGATTTTAGAGGAAAGAGGTAGAAAAATGGCAATTAAGATTGCACTTGCAGGTAACCCTAACTGCGGTAAAACGACACTTTTCAATGCTCTGACCGGTTCCAACCAGTTCGTAGGTAACTGGCCCGGCGTAACCGTTGAGAAAAAGGAAGGTAAATTAAAGAAACAGTACGGCGGTAACGGTGATGACGTGATCATCATGGACTTACCCGGTATTTATTCCCTGTCTCCGTATACTCTGGAGGAAGTGGTAGCACGTAACTACCTGATCGGTGAGAGACCCGATGCAATCCTGAACCTGGTAGACGGTACCAACATCGAGCGTAACTTATATCTGAGCACACAGCTGATGGAACTGGGTATTCCCGTTGTCATGGCTGTCAACATGATCGATATCGTGAACAAGAACGGCGACAAGATCAACGTAGCAAAGCTTGCTGAGAAGCTGGGCTGCCCCGTTGTTGAAATCTCCGCTCTGAAACTGACCGGTATCGAGAACGCTACCAAAAAGGCGATCGAACTGGCACAGAAGAAGAGTGCAGCCGTTGCGGTACATAAATTCGCGCCTGAGGTTGAGAGCGTGATCGAGACCGTAGAGAAGAAGCTGACCGATGTTCCCGAGGAGCAGAAGAGATTCTTCGCTATCAAGCTGTTAGAGAAGGATGACAAGATCCAGGCACAGATGAAGAGTGTTCCCGATGTATCCGCAGAGATCAAGCAGTTGGAAGCTGCTATGGATGATGACACTGAGAGTATCATCACTAACGAGAGATACACATACATCTCCTCTATTATCAAAGAATGTTATACCAAAAAGGAAGGCCAGAAACTGAGCACTTCTGACAAGATCGATAAGATCGTAACCAACAGATGGCTGGCACTGCCGATCTTTGCAGTGGTTATGTTTATCGTATATTATGTATCCGTAACTACCGTCGGTACCTGGGCTACCGACTGGGCAAACGATGGCGTATTCGGTGATGGCTGGCATCTGTTCACCATCGGAACCGGTACTTATGAAGAAGCAGCCGAGCCTTATGATGATGCAATGAACGTGATCAACGCATTCGTAGAAGCTGACGGCGATGAAGCTCTGGCAGCAGTCATCGACAGCGAGTCTGAGGACTATGATCCCGCAGCAGCAGTAGCAGCTGTTCAGGAGTTCGCGGCAGGCATCGATGCATCCGCTACCGCAGATTACACCCTGGAAGATGAAGAGACTCTGGCAACCGAGGATGTTACTTACACCGGTGCTGAGCTGGCAGAGGCAGTTGATGTATACGCAGCAGACGGCGGAGAAGCTCCCGATCCCGCAGACTACGGTATCTGGGTACCCGGCGTACCTGCACTGTTAGAGAGCGGTCTGGATGCGATCGGATGTGCCGACTGGCTGAAAGGGCTGATCCTTGACGGTATTGTAGCCGGTGTCGGTGCAGTACTTGGTTTCGTACCGCAGATGCTGGTACTGTTTATCTTCCTGGCATTCCTGGAGTCCTGTGGTTACATGGCACGTATCGCATTCATCATGGACCGTATCTTCCGTAAGTTCGGTCTGTCCGGTAAATCCTTCATTCCTATGCTGATCGGTTCCGGATGTGGTGTTCCCGGTATCATGGCTTCCCGTACCATCGAGAACGACAGAGACCGTAAGATGACGATTATGACTACCACATTTATTCCTTGTGGTGCTAAGCTTCCTTTCATCGCCATGGTAGCAGGTGCTATCTTCGGCGGCGCAGCATGGGTTGCTCCTTCCGCATACTTCCTGGGAATTGCAGCAATCATTTGTTCCGGTATTATCCTGAAGAAGACCAAGATCTTCGAGGGCGATCCTGCTCCTTTCGTTATGGAGCTTCCTGCTTACCACTGGCCTACCGTTGGTACGGTACTGCGCAGCATGTGGGAGCGTGGCTGGTCCTTCATCAAGAAGGCCGGTACCATCATCCTGCTTTCCACCATCGTTGTATGGTTTACTACTTACTTCGGATTCACCGAGGACGGCTTCCGTATGCTGGCTGAGGATGAGATCGATATGAGTATCCTGGGCAAGATCGGTCAGTGTCTGGCATGGATCTTCATCCCTCAGGGCTTCGGTAACTGGCAGGCAACCGTTGCATCCATCACCGGTCTGGTAGCTAAGGAGAATATCGTAGGTACTATGGGTATCCTCTACAGCGCAGGCGAGGGTTCCGTATATGCTAACATGGCATCTCACTTTACTGCAGCAAGCGGTTATGCTTTCCTGGCATTCAACCTGCTGTGCGCACCTTGTTTCGCAGCAATGGGTGCTATCAAGCGTGAGATGAACAACACCAGATGGTTCTGGATCGCTATCGGATATCAGTGTGGTCTGGCATACGTGGTATCCCTGTGTGTATATCAGATCGGCAGCCTGATCCTTAACGGATCTTTCGGCATTGGAACTGTTGTAGCATTCCTTCTGATCATTGGCTTCATTTATCTGCTCTTCCGTCCTTACAAGGAGAGCACCACTCTGAAGGTTGACACCAAGAAGGTTGCATAAGTAAAATAAATAATTAAGCTCACTCGCAGGTGTCTGGCGTGACTGCTTGCAGGCAAAGACCGATACCTGTGAGGGGAGTAAACAGATAGGAACGTAACATTACTTGCGGGTCTTCGATAAGGGAACCCGCAGGATTTTAAAGTAAGAGTAAGGAGGCAGTCTATGGGAACCGTAGTTGTATTGGCGATACTGGTCGGTGTAGTCGCATTGATTGTCCGCAAAATGATAAAAGACAAAAAGAATGGAAAATCCATTCAGTGCGGTGGCGATTGCAGCCACTGCGGAGGTCATTGTGGACACTAAGGAACAGGTAAGCTATCAGACCACGAAAATGCAGAGAGAGATCATATTGACCAAGCTGAAAGAAAAAGGCTGCCGTATTACGAAGCAGCGACTTCGGCTGATTGATATTATCCTCCAGTATGAATGCTCCAGCTGTAAGGAAATCTTCTACCGGGCATTGGAAGAGGATGACAAGCTGGGAGTTGCAACCGTATACCGCATGGTCAATCTCCTGGAGGAGATCGGTGCTATCAGCCGTAAGAACATGTATAAGGTAGCTTACTCTGAAAATTGCATGATGGAAAATGCCTGTACCATTGAGTTGGATGATGGTTCGATACATCATCTCTCAGCAAAAAAATGGAATTCCGTGATCCGCGCCGGTTTAAAGTCCTGCGGTTATCTGGCAGACCAGAAAGTGACCAACGTGACCATCAAGCCCTGCGAATGTGCGGAGCAGGTATGCTAAGACAAGAGTATAATAAGTAGAAAGTAAACCGGTGTAAGGAGCAGGCGGTCTGGAGAGACAGTACTGTTTCCTACATCGGTTTTGTTTATATGGGTGGCAGGATAATACTAATCTGCATGAAATTTTGACAGATATTGCAGCAAAAAGGAAGCCTCGTAGAGGTAATTTTGCGAATGGGGTTCTGAATAGTTATTTTTTGAAAGAAAACAATAAGGAGAGTGAAAAAATGGGAACATATATGATATGTGGAATATTGATCATAGTGATCGTGGCAGCATTACTGGGATCCAGAAAGCACTTCAAGGGAGAAGGCGGATGCTGTGGTGGAGGCGGCGATGTGAAGATCAAGCCGAAACACTTAGACACCATCGTAGCAACGAAAAAGCTTCAGATCGAAGGAATGTCCTGTGTGAACTGCCAGAATCGCATTGAGAATGCCCTCAATGGCATGGCCCAGGTCAATGCCAAAGCAAGCTTTAAGAAAGGCGAAGCAATCGTAAAACTCGGCGCAGATGTTCCCGAAGAGGAACTGTGCGAGGCTGTGGAAAAGCTGGGATATAAAGTTACTTCTATTGAATTGATGTAAATTGAGAGTTAGTGAAACAAATCCACGAACGCCCATGGCGG
>OGJJ01001870.1_pt1 | contig 14901 bp, 16 predicted proteins | sample 1572081 | NCBI WGS metagenome assembly OGJJ01 (sample SAMEA2582122, study PRJEB24529) | metagenome | biome: Human gut stool | place: China | collected 2011
GATTCTATGTCTGACTCTGTCTTCTCTTCATTACTGTCCGAATACAATCCGTCATTATCAGAATATATACCAGAATCTCCTGCAGCATTCCTGTCATGATGAATAGCTTCCCTGCCTTCTGATATGGACTCTGCATTCTCGCCTTCCTGTTCTTTCATATAAACCTGTGTATCATCTAATTCCTTATCAGACAACATAATCCAGCTCTTCATAGTTGACTTTATTGACTTATCTTTCATTCTCTCAATCCTTTCACGAATAAAATACTGCCAAAGGCTTTTCCTCTTTTGCGAAAATCGACATTATTTTTTCGTTTATTATAACACATTTATGCCATAAAGAAACAAACTTTCGTTATGAAATTTTTCTTTTGTTTACTTAATCACAAGAAATGTGCATCGAAATCACGCTTTCATTGATATCCTTTGTTATCTGATCAAATGTTTCCATATCATAGGGCAGTTGTTTACTTTCTACACCATAATACGTCTTATAGCTAATCTCATTATGCTTTGCATTCCCATCAACTACATGTACAAGCTTCTCCTTATACTCTTTCAAAGGTTCTAGCAGACATTTTCCATGATCTACTGTATCTTCCTGGCTTTTCTTAACCAACTGATAATACCTGGCAATCCCCGTTGCATCTGCACAGGCAAGACTTTTCAACTTCTCATCACTGCTCAGATATGCTTTATAATCACTGTTACTGTCAATAAAGGCATGTTCTACAAGAACAGTCAGCATATCATTCTCTACCCCGCCTCGGATAATTGCATAATAATCTGCAAGCACTTGGTTCGGATAGCGTTCATCCGCCTCGGAATCCCGCGTCAAAATTCCCTGATTTGTAAGTCCAAGCTTCGTAAGTTCATTTAAAATATTACAGGAAAGCTCTTGTCCTTTTCGCGCAAGAGCATCTTTGTAACCATCTTTTGCCGCAAGCACTGTACAACCATGATCATATGCTGCACATGGACCAGCCGCATTATTATGAAGACTAATCAGCGCATCCGCTCTTTTCTCTAGCGCAAACTGTATTCTCTCCGGAAGTTCTATCTCTTCATCTCCCGTCCTTGTAAGATAAACCTCTGTATTCTCATACGATTCAAGCTCCTGTTTCAAATATACAGCAATCTTTAAATTTAAATCCTTCTCCTCCCCCTTTTCATTATCCCTTGCCGCCCCGGACTGACTGCCTCCATGTCCCGGATCAAGAACAAGCACAAGCGGCTTTTCCTTCGCCCGCACCTCTGTTTTCTCTTTAAAACAAAAAACAATACTTATCACAAAAACTATTAAACACGTTACGATAACATGCTTTCTCATTATCATTTTTTCTTCCCCATATCGTCTTTCAAAAACTGCTGATATGTCCTTGGACGGTATGTTCCTCCGCTAAAAGAACAGTAACGATACACACAATCCACAACATAATCAATCGCATTATAATCATCCTTCATATCCGGATCCGGATATGTAAACTTCAAAATATAATTCTTCTCCCCATCATTCGCTGCAATAATATATACTCCTGTCGTCTCTGAAGAATCTACGGAAGCCCCGATCAGGGTGCGCGCCATTCCTTCGCTGTCCGTCCTTGTCGGCTGCATCTTAAAGTAAATCTCATTCACCTGAGAAGAAAATCTATCATAAAGCTGTTTCGCATTCTCTAATGCATTCCCTTCATTCTCCTCGGTATAAACAGCAAGCTCTGCTTTTTTCTCTTCGCCGCCTTCTTTATATGTAAGACTGTACGAGTTCCCTGATGCATTCACCTCACTATGATTAAACAAATACTTCGGATATCCAAAGCTAAAACTTCCATCTTCTGAAATCACTGTGTTATATGCATCCGTACTGAGGCAGTTCTCCACACTCATATGCGAATTCTCTGTATCCTCAAGCATATGCTCTGTTTCTTTCTTATCTCCTGTCTTCTTATCTGAAGTGGTGTTATCTGTAGCTTTCTTATCTACATCCTTCTTATCTTTACCACCCTTTGACGAAGTATTCTTCTTGGAATCAGAAACAGAAGAACTTTTATGAATACTGTCTATCAGCATCTCTGGAAATCCACATTTATAAAGAGCAAAACCTCCAGCTAAAACAATAAATAAATAAAGCAAAAACGGCATCGAAGGCTTCTTCTTTTTTTGCGTTTTGGCTTTCTGACCCTTTTTCGTTGATTCCGATGCCGCCGTTCCTGAGCCAACATCATAACCTCGATATACTTTCTGCTCTTCACTCTCCTCCTGCTTCTTCACAAATTCTTTCCATCTGCGCTGTTCTTCTTCATATCGCCTGCGCGATTCGTCCATTATACGCTGTTCCTCACGCCGCTTACGTTCTACCTCTTCTCTGGCATATTTTTCCTCAAGAAGTTTGCGTTCCGCTTCTTCCTTTACCGCCTCTTCTCTTTGTCTCTCTTCTTCTTTTTTCTTTTTCTTTATCTCTTCGTACTCTTTATCATCAATCTCTCTATAGTATGCATCTTCCGTTTCATTGTTATTCTTCTCGTTTGCAGATACATCCTCTCTCTCTACCTCTCGTCCACATCCTGAACAAAATCTTGCATCATCCGGCAAGTTGGTACCACAAAATCTGCACTTCATACTGGGTCACCTCTCTCATTCCTTCATGTACTCTTTCAAATTTATATTATAACAGGAAATGGAGAGAATTTACAGACCGAAAAAGTTGGTAAATTTGATTTTGCAAATTATAAGATGCATAACTACTGTAACCTGATTCTGCCTCATTATTGCTTCAATTCTCTATCTCAGCTAATTCATTAATTTCCTTAACTTCCCCATTCACAATATTAAATACATTCCATACAGTACCTGTTCCTGATGGTACGCTATACTGCATCATTTCTCCATTTGATAAATATAATTTAACTACTGCTTCTGATTTTCCAAGAGCATCACTATTTTTTGCCCCATTACTACTATAATTATATACATAAAATTCATATTTTTCATCTGGATTCATCTGGCTCACAGTTATCGTCTCTGGACCTTTTCCTTCTCGTTCATCTACATCTAAATTAACTTCTGTTCCATCACTTCCTGTAGCCTGAGGATTAGAAAACCACACATGCCAGGATGATGTCTCTAAATGAGCATCTAAATCTGCTGGTTCCTCTCCCCATTCAAGAACAATTCGCCATTCTCCTTCTCCTAATGTTGGTGATAATGCCTTTACTCCTATATCTTCTGTATTTCCCTGTGTAATAGTTACTGTCATATACTCTATCGTATATCCTTCCTTGGAAAATTCCATTGTATAAGTATCTTCAGGAAGATCTAAAGTAATATCCCCCGATGTATTTGATGTTGTTGTTGCAACAGGATCCCCTTCTTTTACATTGTCACCCTGTCTGAAATTTATTGTCACATCTTCAAGCATACCTCCTGTTGTAGCATCAACCATACTTCCCTGTACTGTTCCCTGAGGTTGTTCTACTGATTTTGATAATGGTATTACTTTATTGGACGCCATTTGATTTTGTATAAATCCATTTGCATCGCAATCTATGCTAAAATCACATCCTCTATACTGAAAATTTAAAATCCATTGACTATTTCCCATATTCCTTATTTCAGGTGTACTTCCTATTATCTGCTCTATCGTTTCCAGACTAAGACCCTCTCCACAGTTATAAAATATTTTACTTAAATCATCAAAAACAATATAAGATGGAACTGTTCCATCATATGGTTTACCTGTTAACGTATTTATTTTCGTTTCTTCACTGTTATCAAAATAAAGAATTGCTCCTAATTTTGGATAAGCAATGCTGTAATTGCTTTCTCCTATTCGTATAGAAGCCTGTCCATATTCGTCTACATAATTTTTATATGAAAAATGACCAATTTCAGTAATAAGACTATCATTCCATTCTCCATTACTTCCATCCCCATACATACTCTGCACATCTGCCTGTAATCCGCTTTCATCTGGAATATCTCGTATTTTGGCATACATTTGCTCTAATAAAGCAGATCCAGTTTCCAACATACCCGCTTTCAATACAAGTCTTGCCTGTGAATACTCTCCTTGTGCAATATATGCATCACTAAGACCCTGATAAGGACGTACCTGTTTTTTATTTATTTTAATTGCCAGACGATAAGCTACAATTGCTTTATCATATTCTTTTGCGGCAACATAATTTTCTGCTGTTTCTATATGTTTTACATATTGTCGTTTTTTCATTCCCTGATAGATGAAAAAAGAACCTATCAGCAAAATAAAAACAACTCCTGCTGACACTCCCACAATCCAATATTTTCTTGTTCTTTTTGCCTGTCCTCTGTAATCCTCATTCATACTTTTTCTCCACTTTTAATATTTTTATCTTTGTGCCAGAAAATCTATCAGCCAGTCTTCTACGATAAAACTTTCCCCGCATTCTAATCGAATACATATTTTCCCATTCCATTCATTTAAAAGCTGTGAACTTCGCAGGGAAATTTTATACCCTTTTCCTGTTTGATTATTTTGAATTTTTTGAATCAACTTTTTATTTTTCTGTTCTACTTTTTCATAAACAGCATTAACTCTATATAGTTTATAAATCAGTGCTTCCATTTCTGTCTTTATAATATTGCACTGTTCTTCTACTCTCTGTAAAATTTCTATATTTTCTTTTGAAAAACTACATTCCTGTAGTAATGCCTTTATCTGTGTCCACTCTTTAAGATTTTTTTCTGCGTTGTCATATATTCTACGCAAGGTCTGTATCGCTTCCCTAATCTCTTCTGTTGAATATTGTATTCTCTCATACATTTTTATCCTCTCCCTGCGTATATTCTAATAAGGGGCCGCTTCTAATGCCGCCCCTTTTTGTTTAATGCTTCTATCCAAATATAGAATCTGTTCTAAGTGAATTAACTACCTGTGTCTGTTGTCCTTCTAATGTCTCGTATCGTTCTGCTGCCTGACTCAGATTATCAACATGAGTCTGTAATGTATCCAGAGATTTTTTAATATTATTTGAAACATTCTGATACACTTCCATATACTTACTTCCAGAATCTGCTTCCCAGCTTGATTCAAGACTCGTTACCTGATTTTGCATCTCCTGCATATAACCTTCTAATAACTCTCTTTGTGTACTGATTTCCTGTGCTTTATTTCTTACTTCCTCTGACGTAACTTTTAAAATTAAATCTGCCATTTCTTTTCCTCCTGCTTATATATTTTTTCTATTAGCATACTACAATAACTTAATTTTTTAGATTTCCCGTTATCAAATCTTACTTATAAAGCTTACTTTCTTGTTACGATAGATTTTACTTCTTCTTCTCCAGATATGTAATTATTTGCTGCTGTCTTAATCGCCACCACATATTCCTGCATTAAGTTTGTCAATGCATTGAACTTCTGTAAATCTCCCTGAAAATTTTGGTTGAAGCTGTCATTAGCGGTACCATCCCACATAGCATCCATTTCCTGCTGCAATGTATAAAGTTTCTGTACTGCTGCCTGCCATTCTGAAATTTTGTTTTCAATATTTGATGCAACTGTGTTCATTTCTTCTGGTTTTACATTAATATACATAATTTATTCTCCTTTTTCCTCTAAGATTTCTCCTAGTTTTTTTATAAATCTTTCTCTTTCTTCGTTCTCATAACCACGAAATTCTACGCTTTTAATCTTATCGTGATTAAATAGCATCTGATACTCCGTACCAACATTTCCTTCCGGGTAGAGAACACCGGCATAATCATAAAGTTTTCCAGTCTCACTGTGTGTCTGCTTCACTCCGAAAATCATTAATTTATGCTTTCCCTCTTCAAGAGTTACCACAGAACCTATAGGTAATAAATAATCCAGCATCTTTTCCTCCTTTTACAATCCCAGTTGTTCAAACCAGTTGCTTATAGAATCCCCTACATTTTCTACAAACCCCTCTTCATTGTGATACATTTGCTCTGATAATATATTTGATGCCCATTCTACAATAATGGATGCTCCTGCTCCGACTATTGCGGCTCCTATACCAGCGGGTGCAATACCCACTGCCGCTATAACTGCAGCAGTTATCCCCGCAGTTACTAATGCGACCATTCCTCCACTTGCTCCTTCTGCCAAAGTTTCTCTGACATTATCCCAGAATGAACCTTCATTATCTGTGAAATTTTCTACTCCATTCTTAAACCATTCTGCAAGCCAAGATACAATATTTTTCCCATTAATTACTTTTTTTAATAATGTTTTGGCACCAAAACCAACTGCTGAATAGATCAAATCAGCTCCCTTTGTACCAGCAACAGCCTCTTTACTTCCCCATCCAGCAAAATCAGTAAACCACTTTGCCTGAGGATTATTATCAAATTGTACTCCTAATGCTGCAAAAATCGTTTTTAATATATCTTTTATTACCTCCTTTGTATACTTTATTACGTGATCTACTTTTCTCATTGAAAATGATTCAAGAAGCTTCCTTGCGTCATTATCCGCTTGTTCTGTCAACGAAATAACCTGCTCTAAAAATAAACCTATTTGTTCTAAATCATTACTGACATAGTCACATTTGTTAGATAATGTTACTAATTGTTCACGAACACTTTCTAAGCCCAGGCCCTTCTGTCCTTTCAATTTCCGTTCAATAGACTTATAACTTTTCGAATAGTTATGCATTTGGTGTGAGAGATATTTCGCTTTATTTTTCCCTTTGTTTACCTCAAAATAACTTAGTTCAAACTCGCCCATGATGCACCTCCACCACCGCTGGAACCACCTCCGGCAACACCGGCTCCATGACCGAATAATGCAGCATTTTGTTTTTCTGTCTCCTCTGCTGCCTGTGCTATTTTCTGAAGCTTTCCAGCCAAATCGATAGTTACACTTCCAAGTTTATCCATGTTCTTTTTCGTGACATCTATCTGCTCCATGAATAAAATACTATTTGAACTTTTCCAGCCTTTTTCCACTCCTTCTCCTACCTCATTCAACGTGGTTATCTGCTGTTGGATCGCAGCACCTAATTTGCTGAGTCGGGAAGATGCCTCATATAATTTATCCGGATTTATTTCCATTTTTCCCATATCATACTCCCTATCCAAAGATGTTTTCTGTAGACAATGAACTTACATCAGATACATTTTTTGTTTCTCGTTTCTCATATACCGTTGCTGCCTCTTTTATTGAATCTGCCCGTTTTTGCAGTTCCTCGCAAACCGTCTGCGTTCTCTTTTTTAACTTTTCAAAATCTTTTACTGCTTCTTCCTTCGCTTTTCCCTCCCACATCGTATTTGATTGATCTGTAAGATAATCCATTGCAGATTCCATACTTTTTATATTACTTACAACAGTCTGGAGACTCTGAGCAATTCCAGATAAAGAAGAATGCTGTACATAAATTTTATTTAAATCCATTCCCATCACCTCTATAATGCTGAAATAGAAGATGCAAGACTATTCAACTTTGAAGTAATCTTACTCTCACATTCTCCATATTCCTGTGAAATCACTTTTTCAAGAAGTGTTCCAAGTTCATCTGCCGCTTTTATAATAAAATTTAAATCTTTTATATCCACTTCTAATTCTTCAAGATAGATCTCACTGGATACGGATTGCCAGTTTTCTTCAATTTCTGCTCTAAGATTTTCAACCACTCCTTTATTTTCTTCAAGATTATTCTTTTCTTCAATCAGGCGATTTTTTCCGCTTCTAAGTGCTTCTAAATCCCATCGGTACTTTCTGCTTGCTATCTTTCTCACCTCTCTTCTCTTATTTCTGTACTTATCTTATCATCTTTTTTCTGCATTTTTTCTTTTCAAGATAAGATGCAGGATATCTGGGTTAAAATGCATTTTTATATGAGAATCAGTCGATTTCCTCCGTAAATCCCCGACTCTTCTAATGTGAATTTCTCATTAAGTACCTCTTTTTGTTCCATATCACAAAAAAGAATTGTCTCTGTTCCCTGAAATAAATCTTCATTTTCTTCATAGGCAATAATCTGTTCTATAATTTTCTTTCTTGCAACACCAACACTCATTTGTGCCGGAAGAAGAAATTCATAAGATTTCGCTGTTGCTGCACACACCACTTCAATTAATATTTTTTTCATAATGTCTCACTTTTCTTCTGCAATGCCTGATCATAATATTCCATTGATTCTTTCAGATTCTCTTTCTCCTCTAAAAACCAGCTTTCCATTGTAGGATAAGGCTTTAATACGATTCCATTCAAAGTATGACAATCTGCATATTTCCACAAAACCAGCCCTTTTTTTACATATAGGATTCCTTCCTCAAGATCTGCTTTTTTCTCTGGTTCATTCATCACTTTTAAAAAAGCCGCCAAAAAAGGCTCTACACTGATACTTCCCTGCCAACCCGAAATAAGCTTCTTTTTTTCTAAGGAATTGGCAGACAGTATCTCTTTTTCTGACCAGTTCTTTTCCTTTTTCCCCTGAAAAAGTTTTTGAAGAAGTTCTAGTTCCTCTTTTGTAAATAAATATCCTATCCCCATAACTTTTCCTTTCTCTGCTTCCATTTTTCAGAAAGAACTGCTTTATAAGTACGTGATACTGGCACAAATACACCACCATTAAAATGCACCATCATATTAGAAAAATGTACCATTGTCACAAGAGAAATATTTACCAAAAAGCTTTTATGTATCCTGATAAAATCTTTATTAAGAACAGATTGCAAATGTTCTAACGTGTCATAAAATTCTATTTCCTGCGTAGAAGTTCGTAAAACGATTTTTTTATTTCTGCTTTCAAAAAATAAAATTTTGCTCTGCGGTAATACATATTCCTGTGAACGGATTTTCAGAGAAAACATATTCTCTCTTGTCTGCGCCTTTTTGTACTCTTTCCATACTTCACTGAGTAAATGTTCCAGCTTTTCTTTTTTTACTGGCTTTACCAGTAATCCTGCCGGACGAAAAGAGGGAGACACCAGATTTAGAAGCTCCTCTGGTGTATGTCCCATTACAAGTACAAACTGTTCTTTCAGCTTTTCTGAAATCATCTCTCCCTTTACAATCGCGGTTTCCGCAATAATAAGAGAAGTCAGATTGGAGGCTTTCATATAAGAATACATTTCTTCTCTGGCATTTATTATTTTTATCTCACTTTCTTCCTCCCACTGAAAAGAATATTGAAAGCAAATATCTTTTATTTTTCCGGCATTTACATTATCCGAATCACAGATAATAATTTCCATTTTACTCCCCTTCTCTTACTGATTTTGATTCCATGGAATAAAGACACTATACGGTGTTTCTTTCTCAACAAAGCAACCAATATTATCATCTAAGCGGGTAAGCTGTTTGGTAATCGGAATCTGAAACTGGAAAAGATTTTGCTGGTTTAACTGACCGCCAAGATGGATTCCCTTTTTCTCATTGGTAAAGTTTTTATATGCCTGTGTGTATACTGCTGATGCACTGTTTCCGGTATCAATTCCAGCAATAAAATAAATACCAAGCCCTTTTCCTTCTTTAAAGAAAAGTTCTGTGATTGGAAAATAGGATTCTGTCCCATGGCTCTTATAAACAAGTTCCAAAAATGCAGTAAAATCATCAATAATAAAAAATAACTGTGCAAATTCTTTCTTTAGAGTGCTATATAATCGTTCCTCTTTTCCTTCTGCCAGATATTCTTTTCTCCATTTGTTTCTCTTAGTAAACTCTTCTTTCAGGAAAAGCAGCATTGAGAATATATCCTCATCGTTTTTATAAACTGCCTCTGCTCTCTCTTCTTCTATCGCACAGTTCTTATTCAAATGAACCAGATATAATTCTTTTTTCGTTGGCAGATTTTCTGTTGCAACAAGATATTCTGTTGTATTCTCTAACAGATTATCCACACCTTTTCTTCCTATTCCACTGATGAGATAACAGAAACTTTCTTTCAAACTCACCGTATATGGCTGTATTTCTTTTTGCTCATATCCTATTGGTATGTAATCTTCCAACATTTCTTCTGGCATCTTCTCTAAGAACTCACCATAAGTTTCATTTTCTGGAAGAACAAGTATAGAACGAGCATGATATTTTTCTGTCTTTGCCATTGCCTCAAACTCAGCAGAAACTTTTCGTATTCGCTCATACTCTGTCTTCTCACTACTGACAAGTGCTGTCTGAAATTCTAATATTTCTTCTTCTTTACAAAGTCCCCGACCTCTTACTGTTGCGGTAAAACCAGCAAGATAACTGCCGAGAGCCTCCATATAGTCCATTCTTTCGTTAAGCTGTAACGGTACGACCCTCGTTATGTTCTGTCTCAAACGGAACTTCATGTCATTCATACGGTTGGCAGAAACAATTACCTGAATACCACATCGAAAACCACTGCGGAGAAGTGTTGTAATATCGCCTTCTAAGGATTCATAATTTTCTCCAAAAGCAAAATAGTTATCTATAACTAATAACAATAATGGCATTGGCTCCTTTGATATTTTTTTAAATTCCCAGAAACCTCCTACTCCTGCCTTTTTAAATATTTGATTCCTTTCTTCTATCACAGAAATCAAATATCGGATTGTTCTATTTACAGAATCTTCTTCATCCACCTGGGCAACATTCCCACAATGTGGAAGTTTCATGAAATTATGCAGTAATCCACTGGAAAAATCCAAAATATAAAAATTCACATCGTCTGAGTGGTAATTCATAGCCATAGAATATAAAATCGTCTGAATAAATGTAGATTTACCACATCCCTGATTTCCGACAATCATCAGATTAGAAAACTCAGAAAAATCAATATAATATGGATACTGACTCTGGCTTTCCGGATTATCAATCATTCCGACAACTGCCTTTATGCTTCCTGCAAACATGATATTTTCTACATTAATATCATGAATATCAATTTCTTTTGATAATGCCGGAAGCCATAACGGTCTTGCCGCTGCGATTCCATTTTCATTTGCAATGACTTTTATATAGTCGATACATGCCTTTATCTGACTGATACTCTCTTCTGAATTTTTCTCCTGTTTTTGTAAAACAACTGCTGGTATCCCAGTGATGGTAATCATATTTACTTCCTGATCATCTGCAGAAGCCACTTCTTCTTTTGGTTCATATTCTGCTCCGGAATATCCAGACTGGAACATCTCAAAGATTTCATTATTCCCAAGCTGAAAATATGCCCGCCCTGTTACAGAAAGCCAGGCTGCTTCTGGGCGTTTTAACATTTCGTTACTGTCGGTCTTATCCTGCACTCGCAAACAGATTTTGAAACGTGAGTTACTAAAAATCTCATCGTCAACTACACCCGCTGGTTTCTGAGTTGCTAAAATAAGATGTACACCAATACTTCTTCCAACACGTGCAGTACTGACAAGTTCCTTGATAAATTCCGGCTGTTCTTTTTTTAATTCTGCAAACTCATCAGATATAATAATAAGATGAGGCAATGGTTCCGTTGCTTTACCCTCTCTGTAAAGACGCATATAATCATCTATTTTATTTACTTTATAGCGATTAAAAATCTTCTCACGCCTTTTTAACTCACTGCGAATAGATAACAACATTCTTCTTGTCTGATTCTGATCTACAGCTACTTCTTCTCCGTCCTCATTTAAATTCAATATCATCCCTGCCACATGTGGAATTCCCTGAAACAGATTTGCCATTCCACCACCTTTATAGTCAATCAAAATAAAAGCAACTTCTGATGGATGATAGTTCAAAGCCAATGATAAAATAAACGTCTGAATAAGTTCAGACTTACCAGAACCCGTTGTTCCTGCAATCAGACCATGCGGGCCAAACTTCTTCTCATGAATATCTAAATACATTGGCTTATTTCCTGGCATAATTCCGATAAAAGAGCGAATCCCCTCAAAAGAACGATTCTCTTTATAATGTTTCAACAAATTCCACTGTTCTAACTTTCCGATTCCAATCATTGATAGATAATCAATCGTTTCTGGAAGTTCACTCTGCCCTAATTCCTGAATCACATATTTATTCAGACTTCTGGCAAACGGTTCTGCCTTATGACTGCTTACCCCTTCAAATTGAAGCATATTCACTCTGCCTATACTCTTATCAAGCTGATATGCTCCTGAATAAGTCTGCGTATTTTCCAGAATGTATTTGCATTCATTTGGAAGGCGACTCAACTCTCCATAAAGCAAAATAAATGTTATTCCATAATCTTTGTCCGATACCATATACTGATACAAAGAAGAATTATGGAGTTGTTCCCTATTTGTTACAAATATCAGATAATGTGTTCTGTTCATCGTCTTTTTCCCATCATTCTGATTTTGCTTTTCAAGTTCCGTTCTTCTCTTTATTTCCTCAATAAGTTCATGCTGTACAACGTCATAAGACTCATCGTTGTCTGATACATAACGCACTTTTTTATTTTGTGAAAAGGTATGTGGAAGCCACTTTACCCAGCTCCACTCTCGTTCCCATTCTCCTTTTCCCATAAGGAAAACCATTTTTACATCCAGATAAGAATGCAGGGCTGCCACCTGAATAATCAGTGAATTACTCATCTGATTTAAAAAGCTTTTTTCTCCTATCACACCAATGATTTTATGTTCTCTCAAGTCAAGAGTTTTCGGTGTCTGTACCATCATTTCATGGCGTTCATAAACCTGACGTGGTAAATCTGCCAATGCATCATCATCTAGAGAAAAACGCTGTTTGGGAATTTTTAATTCATTCGGTGATTTGATAGCTCCTACACCAATTCTTACAGTGAGGAAATCCTCATGATTAATATTTCGATTCCATAAAAAGGTATCCTGTCTTTGTATCTGCGATAAAAGTCTTGCAGAAGAAACATATGTATTTTCAAGAATCCTTTTATTTGTAGTCTCTTTTTGTAAAATAAGCTGTTCATTTTTCTCAATATAATTCCTGTACGACTGTTCTCTTACCTGCCCTTCCTCTATCTCCATGGACTCCTCATAGTTTTTTCGCAGCATTGTCCACATAATTCCCATTGCAGCAAATAAAATGACTGAAATAGCCATTCCCATATAATTTATCGGGTTTGATGTAGAATTCACTGCTACATTAAATAAAACCATTACTAAAATAGGAATTGGCATGGTGATAGACGGACCTATCATAAGATACAGAGGCATTTTCTTTTTCTTACTTACAGCTGGTGGTGCCTCTATCTCAAGTTCTTCTATGTCTAATGGCTCAATAAATCGCGGGCTTCTTGAAAACCATTGTAACGCTGCCCGCTTTGTTTTTTGTGTAACCTGCTCTTCCTGTACAAGAGAAAGTCTTGACTGAAGCTGGCTGTTATGATTTACCGCTATGACTTTTTCAAGAAAAATAAATTTAAAATCCATAACCCCGATTTCATCTGCGTATTGAAGCTCCACTCTCCTATTTATCCTTCTTCCATTCACATAGGTTCCGTTTGTGCTATGATCCTCCAGATACCAGCTGCTTCCCTGCCTTACGATTGTCGCATGATACTTACTGATATACTCGCCAGAAAGACTAAAATGACAGCTCGCATCCTGTCCTATATTTATCGTCTGGATACCTGCAAACATATATTTATAAAAGCCTGTCTGTTCCTTATCAAGTTGTCCGATACGAACCTGAAAACGGAATCCGCTTTTATAAATCTTCCCATTAAAGATTAATCCAGCTGAGATTTCCTGCTCCTGAACAACTTTATGTTCTCTGCTGATACGGACTAAAGAATTAGAACAGATATACCATTTTCCATCCCATACTTCCAGAGAAACTTCCATGTCTTCAATCCCTGTTTTATTATAGAGATTTAACATATATTTCCTATCATTCATACCAGGAAGAACATATTCTATCATCTGATCATCATAGGTAATAAATAAAATAAATTTTTTTATAGATCCCATCTTTCTTTAATTTCCTTTTTTCTCTTTTGAAAACGATATATTAAATACACATAGATACTTATCGAAGCAATACTCAATATACCGCCCAACATCATATAGATTGTTCCTGTCATACTACATCCATCCGTATTCTTTTAATTGTACTATCAAACTCTTTAGCTGTATCCACTCTTCATTTCCTGTTTTTCCATTTAACAAAGACACCGCCTTATCATAATAAACCTTTAGCTGGCTATAGTCTTTTAATGCTTGTGGCTTTCTGTCCTGCAGCTCACATTCAAGATAACAAAGACGCATATATAGTCTGTAGTCTTCTGGATAATATAAAACTGCCTGCAAAAGAAGCTCCTTACTTTTTTTCCAGTTACCCGTACACTTGTATGCAAATGCAAGATTCATCCAATCTGCAAGCTCGTATTCCCCCTTTGCTTCTAATGTTTTTATCGCCTCCTGATAATCTGTCAGTGTAATACATGTCTTTGCATAAAAGGATGCTCCTTTTTGTCTTACTTCCTCATCTGCAGCCGTTTCTTTTGCTTTTTTGAAGTCTCCCAACGCCTTTCTATACTCTTTCTTTAAAAATGCCATTTCCCCTTCAACCAAAATATATTCTGCATTGGAAAGCCCCTGCTCCTTTGCTTCATTCATTAATCGTTTTCCTTTTGGGAGATTTCCCATATCCATACTGCATATTGCATAGTCTCTATAACATTCCAAAAGACTTGTTCCTGTATTTAAGGAATCTTGAAAATAGGAAGAGGCTTTTTCATATTGTTCTTTCTCCAAATACAGATTCCCCATCTGATAAAGAATCTGTGCTTTTTCTGCAGGGTGTAATTTATAAAAGCTTCGGTAGCTTTTATTATTGAGTAGTCTTAACCCAAGATTTTCTGCCTTATCAGACTGTTTTTCTACTGCCTGCTGGTAAATATTATACTCTGCATAATATGCGTCTTTCGCATTGAGATTGTTTCCATATATAATGAGCATGACACTGATAATTACAAGAAAAATGCAGACCGCTGTTGCAAGCCTTGTACCAAGTGTCAGCTTT
>OGJJ01001876.1_pt1 | contig 14876 bp, 10 predicted proteins | sample 1572081 | NCBI WGS metagenome assembly OGJJ01 (sample SAMEA2582122, study PRJEB24529) | metagenome | biome: Human gut stool | place: China | collected 2011
AGGAGCTGGAGTACAGAGCAGAAGTTCGATGAAATATGTGGCTGGCATTGGAATTATAGTGATAGGAAGCATATTAATCCTTAGTGTTTTAAAGAAAAAGAAATTGGAGGATTATGAATGAAGAAAATCAGTCTGTACTTATTAATTTTTACAATGCTATATTGTCTGTGTGCGTGTGGAAAAAATTCTGATGCAAAATCAAACAGTAGAGAAGATGATGGCAGAAAAGAACAAAAGATAATCATATCATCAATTCAGGTTGCTTCAAATACGAAGGTTATGCGTGCAAAGGTGTTCCTTCCGAACGTAAAATCTTTGGAAGGAACAAATTATTGGTTAGGTGGGTTAGATACTACCAGTAAGGTGGACGTAATAGATACAGGTGATGGTATTCAGATCAATGTGTGCGGCTTTTATTCCGATGATACTGCGTGGAAAAATCCGAAAGTATATAAGGGATTTCAATCACCGGATAATTCAAATACGCCATTAAAAAATGTTTTGGTTAAGGGAAAAGTTGTTCCAATGAAGGAGAAGATGTTAAAAGCGGATGTTAAGAAAACAAAAAAAACAATCCCTGTTGAAATTACACCTTATACGGTTAGTATTTGTCCCGTCAATGACTGGAGAGAAAAAGGGCGTTTTTATCATGTAGTTGCAACAACAAAAGACGGAAAGCAATATTCCATAGGAGAGTTACCTCTTACCGATGACAGAAAAGGAACTGAAAAAAAGAAACATCCTTTCATGGATGGTACAGATCTTGAAGAGCTTGGAGATGGCTATGCATCTGCAAGTGAAATGAAATATTGTGGGGCTCGTTATATTTTCAATCAGAAGATTGATATCACACAGATAGAACAGATAGAAATAATAAAATATAAAATCAGCAGATGATATAGGTATAAAAACAGGTCATAAATTTGTTGACGATGATAGGAAACCATGTTAGGATGATGGTAGAGACTATCAATGAAGTGACAGGGGAATGAGTTTTTGACTCATCCCCCTGTTCTTATTATCAGGAGAAATGGATGAAAAAGAACAATCAGATGAAACCAGACAATGTAGTAAAACGTCTATGGGCATTTTTTATCGTGCTCACCATGTGTATTACCGTGCAGCCTGTCGTGCCGGTAAAGGCGCAGGAGGCTGTGCAGACAGCGGCAAGAACGATCTATACGGAATTTAAAGATGGAAATTCTACCCATTCTGGAGATGGAAGCTATGGAAATCCCTACAATTTATTTGAGGATGCCTATGCGGCTGCCGGCAATGGGGATGAAATCTCAATTTTGGGAAGTGGTGCTTTTTTAAATGCCGAGGCTGCGGAACCGTTTATTTTTGATAAAAGCGTGACCGTCAATGGAAATGGAAATACTTTTTCCAACCGTAAGGGGGGATTTATCCTGAATACGGATGTGACATTTAAAAACATTACGCTGCGGTTTTCCAATCGTCTGCACGATGCAATTTTTGCAAATGGGCATAAACTTGTTCTTGAGAATGTTATGTGCGACAGCGGATTCCGCTATGTAGATATCTTTGGCGGATCCCTTTATGAGAATGGAAAGAATATGGGGAATCATCCGGGATCAGAGGCACAGATTCTGATTACGGGTGGTGGTACCAATCTGGGGAATATTTATGCCGGTTCCATGAACGGAACATATGACGGTAAGACACAGATCGTGCTTGCGCACGTTTCCGGTACGCAAAATGGGGAAATCTATGCATCCGGTGCCATTGAACCATATGTAAATCAGGATGACTGGTTTTCCACGCAGGAGCCGGATCCACCGGCAGCGGATGGACAATATACGGTTTCCGGCGATGTGGAAATTTCACTTACCGGTTCCGATACGAAACAGGTGTACGGAGTATCTGAAAATCACGCAGGGAAGACATTTCTGACCATAGATACCGACCAGTCCTATACCGGAATTCCAGGTATAAGCAAAGTAGGAAACCTCACAGTAAAGGGCGGTGGAACATTTGCACCGGCAGCGTTGGACAGCTGTACGGTCAGGCTGGAAGGGGCAAGTGCGATTGATCTTTCCCAAATGGAAACTCCACAGGTACATTCGATTGTGAGTGCGGATTCTGCAAGAAACCGACTGATCTTAGGAAAAGAACAGAAGCTGAATGTTACAGATACCATTACGGGTGCACTTACATTTGAAACCGTGAATGGAAGAAATGGAAAATCCGGAATTGCGGAGTATGGTCACACCTATCTGGAACTTGGAAGTGCTGCGGGTACGGCGGTTTCTTTTACACCGACAGACGGACAGACGGGAATGACACTGGAACGGACATCGTCTGGAAACGGAGAAATCTGGAAAACCAGTGAGTTGTCAGGGAATGAACCGGTTGCAGTAAAAAATATGACCATAAAAAATCCGGTAATTACCACAACGGTTTCGGAGATTTCAAAAGTCGGTGAGTATGAAAATAAGAATCCAAAACCATATCTGGCAGAGGTAGCCTGGCTGGAGCAAACGGATGAGTATGATCGGGATCTAGGGTTTGTTCCGATGGAATATGAAGTAACATTTAATGGAACTGCTTATTTTTCAAAAACAGTTACAGAGAACGGGGATAGTTTTATTTGTATTCCAGAGTTAAATTTAATGTTTATGACGGGGGTATCATATGAGGAAATTACAGATGATACGATCACACCCATGTGCTATCACACGACTGAGAGTTCTACAGTAAAAGAAGGAACCTACTACATCACAATCCGTCCATTTTCAGCAGATGAACAGATCGAACAGAACGTAATTCTGATTGTAAACAAAGATCCGGATACATCCGGTTCGACGGCTACTTCAAAGGAAACAACCACTACGATAAATGGATTACCAACGGCCGTGTCCATGCAGGATGAACTGAATCTTACCGTGCAGACGGTCTATACAGATAGCAGCTTACAGGGACAGAACGTGCCGTCTGCTGGTTTTTCGGTATACATTAACCAGACCCCTTATGAAGTATCCGGCATCACGCTTCAAAACGGAGTGGCAGCCATAAAGATTCCGGTTTCAGAGACAAACGGATTTCATATGGGAGAAAATGCAATTACAGTTTCTTATGCAGGTGCAGGAGCAGCCAATGAAAACTACAGGGCACTTCCTTCCCAGGCAAACGAAACCGTGACGGTAAATCCAATTGCCGTAAAGATGCAGTATGATACCATCCAGCAGACAGCTGCGTACACAGGGCTGAAACAGAGCTGCCTTGTTTCCACGGTAAATGTAGTCCGAACGGACAACGGACAGACGGTAGATTCGCAGGTAAAGCCTGAAGTTTTCTATCGGCAGGATGGGAAAAATGTTGTTCCGGTGCAGCCGGGCAGCTATGAGGTGTGGTTTAAAGTAACTGGAAACCAGTACGATGTGATAGCGGAAAAAGTCGGAACCTTTACCATTACAGCGGCGAAACCATCGATTCGCCTTACGGCAGAGACAGAAAACGGTAATTCCGTACATCTGTATGCAAAGGTAGATGGAGTCCGAAATGGCAGTATTCCGCTTGGTTCGATTTCTTTTTATCAGGACGGAACCATAATAAAGGCACAGGAAAAACTCGTATATGGGGAAGCCGATACGGTTGTATCAGGCTTAAAACGTGGCGGTTCTTATCAGTTTAAGGCAGTATATGAGCCGGATGATAAGGATGGACAGACTTATTACGAAACAGTGACAAGTGAAGCCGTGACTGTTACAATCAAAGAGGACAGTTCCACCGGAGGCGGTTCATCTTCCGGAGGAAGTGGAACAACCGGAGGCGGCTCATCTTCCGGAGGAAGTGGAACAACCGGAGGCGGCTCATCTTCCGGAGGCGGTGGAGCAACCGGAGGCGGCTCATCTTCCGGAGGTGGTGGAGCAACTGGAGGCGGCTCATCTTCCGGAGGAAGTTCCGGTGGCGGAAATACTTCGGGTGGTAACACAGCCGGAGGGGGAACACCGTCCAACGGAAACAAAACCGATGTAGAAACTCCGTCTGACGGAAATACAGCTGGTACACAAACACCGTCCGATGGAAACGCGACCGGACAAAATACACCAACCGTAACCGTTACCGGAACCCGGAAAAATAAAGCCATCAAAACAACGGTGACCGCTGATCTGATAAATCAGATACTGGAAGAAAATAATGGAAAACACACATATGTGACGATCCGGGTCACCGATCCGGCTGGCAACGTAAGCTATACACTGACCGTAAATACAGCAGACATACAGACCGGAAACAAGCTGTATGTGTGCGCAAAAGATCAAAAGACAGGTGCCTATGTCCTTGTAAACGACAAGAGTTATACGGTTACAAAAGCCGGAAATGTGAATTTTTCAGCAGATTCCAAAAAGGATTATGTCCTTATGGATCAGAAAGATATGGATCAGGTTACAGCGAAAATACTAAAAACGGTTACATTGAAGAATAAAACCGTTCAGGTGAAGAAGGGAAAACAAAAGAAGGTTTCCCTGTCGGCTGCCTTAAATATGGATAATGTAGAAAGTGTTTCTTATCAGAGCAATAACAAAAAAATTGCATCTGTAAACAAGAAGGGTACCATAAAATCGAACAAAAAAGGAACTGCGTCCATTCGCGTGACAGTAACCTTAAACAATGGAAAGACCAAAGTTTTAAAATTAAAAGTCAAAGTCAAATAGCAGATGCAGGAAAAGACAAAACCCCGGAAATAAATATCCGGGGTTTTTGTTTTACCTAGAGAGAAAGTGCACACTGATCAATTTTTTCCAATTCTTCCTCCGTAAACGGAGCAGAGTTTAACACTTTCAGATTTTCAAGAATCTGTGCCGGGCGGGAAGCTCCGATCAGAACGGAAGTGACCACACCGTCACGGATGACCCATTTGAGTGCCATCTGTGCGAGGCTTTCACCACGGGCAGCCGCAATCTCATTCAGGCTCCGGATACTTGCCATCCGCTTTTCATCAAACTGATCCGCATGCAGGAAACGTCCGTCCGTGTTGACACGGCTGTCTTTTGGAATACCGTTTAGATAGCGGTCGGTCAGCATACCCTGCGCGAGCGGGCTGAAAGAAATAATTCCTTTCTTCCCATCTGCTGCGGCCTGTTTTAAACCGTTTTCTTCAATGGTACGGTTAAAGATATTGTAGGAATTCTGGTTGATAATAAACGGGCAGTGCAGATCTTCTAAGATGGCAGCTGCGCGTTTCATGGTTTCCCCGTCGTAGTTGGACAGACCGACATACAGTGCTTTTCCGCTTCGCACGATCTGGTCGAGTGCACCCATGGTTTCCTCCAGCGGTGTATCCGGGTCCATGCGGTGGTGATAGAAAATATCCACATAGTCCAGACCGAGTCGTTTTAAGCTCTGGTCAAGGCTGGCAATCAGGTACTTGCGGCTGCCCCAGTTTCCATAAGGCCCCGGCCACATGTCAAAACCGGCTTTGGAACTGATGATCAGTTCATCGCGGTAGGAAGAAAGCTCTTCCCGAAGGATTTTCCCGAGATTTTCCTCCGCACTGCCAGGCTGCGGTCCATAGTTGTTTGCCAGATCAAAATGTGTGATCCCGTGGTCAAATGCCGTAAAGCACATCTGTCTCATATTTTCATAAACACCGGTATCTCCGAAATTGTGCCAGAAGCCCAAAGATACTTCCGGCAGCATCAGTCCGCTGTCGCCGCAGCGGTGGTATTTCATGGTTTCGTAACGTGATTCATTTGCGTGATACATAAGAAATCCTCCTTAGTTTGTAAAAAATTTATCATAAATGCCAAATCCAAAGATAAAAAGCACAATCAGCGGCAGAATATAGGTAATGTAGCCGCGCATCCAGTTTTTAATTTTTAATCCTTTTCCGGTATTGGCTTCGGTTGTGTAGTTTTTCCAGCCCCAGCCGTAGCGGCTTGTGCAAAACAGCAGATATACCAGGGAACCGAGAGGCAGGAACAGGTTGCTTACCAGAAAATCTTCCAGGTCAAGCACAGACCCGCCAAAGATTGAAAAACCTTTCCAGTTCCATACATTGTATCCGAGTACACATGGCAGGGAGAGTACAATGATCAGTACCAGATTAACGGCACAGGATTTCTGGCGGCTGCATCCGGTCAGTTCCATACCGCAGGAGATGATGTTCTCAAATACTGCCAGGATTGTGGAAAACGCTGCAAAAAACATAAACAAAAAGAACAGGCTTCCCCAGAGTCTGCCAAGCGGAATATGGTTAAAAATATTCGGCAGGGTGATAAAAATCAGGCTTGGTCCGGAAGTCTGGTCAACATGGAACGTAAAGCATGCCGGAAAAATGATAAGTCCGGAGGTGATAGCAACAAACGTATCCAGAATGGCAATATTTACCGATTCACCAAGCAGAGAGCGTTCCTTTCCGATATAACTTCCCAAAATTGCCATCGCGCCGATTCCAAGGCTTAACGTGAAAAATGCCTGGTTCATGGCACCCGTAATGGTTTTTGCAATACCGATCTGTTTCATCCGTTCAAAGTCCGGGATCAGATAAAAGGCAAGGCCTTCTTTTGCACCATCCATAAAAAAGCTGTTGACCGCCAGAATGATCATGATGATAAGCAAAGAAGTCATCATGACCTTTGTTACTTTTTCCAGACCGTTCTGCAGTCCACGGGAGCAGACAAATACGCCGGCGCAAACAACTACCACCATCCAGAAGCCCATGGTCAGAGGTTTGCTCAGCATTGTGGTAAACTGTCCGGAGACACCGTCGGCATCCAGTCCCTGAAACTGTCCGGTGACCGTCATATAAAAATAATGAAGCATCCAGCCGGTGACCGTTGTATAAAACATCATAAGAAGATAGCAGCCGATCAATGTGATAATCCCGTGGATATGCCATTTCTGTCCGGGTTTTTCCAGTGCATGGTAGGCTTTGACCGGACTTTTCTGGCTGGCACGCCCAACCGCAAATTCCATCGTCATGATCGGGAGTCCGAGAATAATCAGAAACAACAGATAAAACAGCACAAAGGCACCGCCTCCGCCCTGTCCGGCAGTGTATGGAAATTTCCATACGTTTCCGATTCCGATCGCACATCCGGCTGACAGGAGAATGAATCCCAGACGGGATTTTAATTTTTCTCGTTCTTCCATAAAATAATCCACCTTTTTGTAAACATTGTATAAAATACAAACGAAATTATACAATCTGTTGTGAGAAGTTTCAACCCTTTTTGACGAAATTTTACCAGGTATGTGTTGCATTTTTTTACAGATACTAGAGGAGAAGGTTGCGGAGTGTTCATGTTCTGCAATCAACAAGATTATCTTATGGAAAGAAAGAGGTATAAACCATGGTTTTAACAGAAAAAGAGATGGCTACAATTGAGGATCTGCACACACAGGAGCTGTCCTGCGTGGAGAAGTACAAACGTTACGGACAGGAAGCAAAAGACCCGGTACTTCGGGATTTGTTTGCCGATCTGGAAAAAAAGGAGCAGAAGCATGTGGAGTCTCTGGAACAGGTCATGAAAGGCAGCGTCCCATCCTGTAACGTCAATGACAGAGAGGGAAAAGAATATGCGCCGAAGGCAACCTATGATTCCATGACCAATCCAGAAGACAAGAAAAACGACAATTTCCTTGCCACGGACAGTATCGGTTCCGAAAAAATGGTGTCCGGGACCTATAATACCGATGTTTTTGCGTTTGGAGATTCCGATGTGCGCAAACTTCTGGCAGATATCCAGGTGGAAGAACAGAATCATGCGGAGATGCTCTATAAATATAAAACCGTAAACGGCATGGCATAGCAAGCGCATGGAGTGGATGTCTCAAAAGCATCCACTCTTTTTGTTTTTACAAAAGGATTACAGAAAACGGATAGTACATCTTACATAACCCATTTATCATAAATCCTGTAATAAATCTTACAGATTTCACAAGGAGAACATATGTCCCGATGGCGGTGATAAGTGGGACATAGTTGGAAAAATATATCATATATGTCCCAACACACGATGCAAGTGGGACATAATCAATCCTTTATTTTCTATATGTCCACTATCAATTTGGAAAGTGATAGAACACTTGATTTTCTTAAAAAACACATGCAAATCTGTTTATTAAAAAAATGGTCTGGAAAATTCAATTCCGAAACAATCCCAGCGTATTAAAAATATATTGACATTTACGAACTTTACGCTATAATAGAATCAAACATATGAACAAATGCTCATATGAAAGAATGATAAAATGAAAAAGGAAAGTATGGAGGAAACCGACGATGAAGAAAACTTACAAAATTGATGTGGATTGTGCAAACTGTGCAAATAAAATGGAGGAAGCTGCAAAAGCTACTACTGGAGTAAAGGATGCGACTGTAAATTTCATGACACTGAAGATGAACGTAGAATTTGAAGAGGGTGCAGATGCAAAAGCGGTTATGCAGGATGTGTTAAAGAACTGTAAGAAAGTGGAAGATGATTGTGAGATCTTTCTTTAAATCCGGCTTTTCCCATAGGTATCAGTCAGATTGGAGGGCACCATGAATAAAAAGCAGAAAAAAGTATTGAAACGAATTATTGTGGCAGCAGTGCTTCTGGTTATCATCGGGATTGCAGGAAGCGTTGTTTCCATACCAAAGTGGCTGGAGTTTCTTTTCTATCTGGTTCCGTATTTTGTGATCGGCTATGATATTCTGCGGAAAGCCTGGAAAGGAATCTGTAACAGGCAGATGTTTGATGAAAATTTTCTGATGGCAGTGGCAACCATCGGAGCGATTGCCCTCAGCGATTACAAAGAAGGCGTTGCAGTTATGCTGTTTTATCAGATCGGAGAGCTGTTCCAGAGTTATGCAGTCGGTAAGAGCCGCCGGAATATCAGTGATCTGATGGATATCCGGCCGGATTATGCAAATATTGAAACAGACGGTCAGATGGAAAAAGTAGACCCGGATGAGGTGGAGATCGGCACGGTGATTATTGTACAGCCGGGCGAAAAAGTTCCAATCGATGGTGTGGTTGTGGAAGGACATTCTTCCCTGAATACCAGTGCACTGACGGGAGAGAGTGTTCCGCGGGAAGTCGCTGTGGGAGAGGAAATCATCAGTGGATGTATCAATATTTCCGGACTGTTAAAGATCCGCACCACAAAAGAGTTTGGAGAGTCTACGGTTTCTAAGATTCTTGATCTGGTGGAGAATGCAAGTTCCAAGAAATCACGTTCCGAGAATTTTATTTCCAGATTTGCACATTATTATACACCGGCAGTCTGTTACGGCGCGCTGGCACTGGCAATTCTGCCACCGCTTGTCCGCATGCTGTTTATGGGGCTTCCGGCAGACTGGGGCATCTGGATTTACCGTGCTCTGACATTTCTGGTTATCAGCTGCCCGTGTGCGCTGGTCATCAGTATTCCACTCAGCTTTTTTGCAGGAATCGGAGGTGCCAGTGCAGAGGGTGTTCTGGTAAAGGGTTCCAACTATCTGGAAGCACTTGCGGGAACGCGCACGGTTGTCTTTGATAAGACAGGAACAATTACGCAGGGGGTATTTGAAGTCTGCGGAATTCATGGAACAAACTGTGCATCCGGCAGCTGTCCGGTTGTGTCTGGACATCCGGTATATACGAAGGAGGAAGAACAGCTGCTGGAGTATGCGGCACTGGCAGAGTGTCACAGTACACATCCGATCAGTGTCAGCCTGCAGAAAGCCTATGGTAAGAAACTGGATGTGGACCGGGTCACAGATGTACAGGAAATCGGTGGACATGGTGTGATCGCAACGGTAGACGGACACAGGGTTGCGGCAGGAAATGACAAACTCATGAAAAAAGAAAAAATTGCGTATCGCAACTGCAGCTGTACCGGTACAATCGTACATCTGGCAGTCGATGGTGTTTATGCCGGCCATATACTGATTTCAGATATGCTCAAGCCGAATGCGGCGGCTGCCATGCAGGCACTGAAAAATTCCGGCGTGCACCGGCTGGTAATGCTGACCGGTGATGATGACCGTGTAGCACAGCAGGTAGCAGGGGAGGTTGGAATCACGGAAGTACATTCCCAGCTGCTTCCGGCAGATAAAGTTTCCGAAGTGGAAAAACTGTTGCGGACCAGGGAAGAAAAGAGTACCGTTGCCTTTGTCGGGGATGGCATCAATGATGCACCTGTGCTTTCCCGTGTTGATGTTGGAATCGCTATGGGAGCACTTGGATCGGATGCGGCGATTGAGGCAGCAGATGTGGTACTGATGGATGATGATCCGCTCAAGATTGCGAAAGCAATCCGTATCGCAAGAAAGTGCCTGCGGATTGTATATGAAAATATCTGTTTTGCAATCGGGATTAAACTGCTCTGCCTGTTTTTGGTAACGATAGGTATTGCAAATATGTGGATGGGAATTTTTGCAGATGTCGGTGTTATGGTGATTGCTGTGCTGAATGCAATCCGCGCACTTTTTGTAAAAAAATTATAGGGTATAATTCTGCCGGAAATGTTCCGGTGGAGAGGAGGAACTTCATGGAAAAAGAAAAGATTGAATGCTGTAGTGAAAATCAGGTACATCCGGATCTGCTAAAGATCGTGAATGACACGATGCCGGAAGAAACGGAACTGTATGATCTTGCAGAATTATTTAAAGTGTTTGGAGATTCCACCCGTATCCGCATCCTGTTTGTCCTGTTTGAAGCAGAGGTGTGTGTCTGTGATCTTGCAGCGGCATTGTCAATGACACAGTCTGCAATTTCCCACCAGCTTCGGATTTTAAAACAGAATAAGTTAGTCAAATGCCGCAGGGAGGGAAAATCTGTTTTTTATTCCCTGGCAGATGACCACGTCCGGTCAATCATTGCACAGGGCAGGGAGCATATTGAGGAAGATGCAATATAAGGATGATACCATATGGGAGAAAAGGACATTCGCTGTGGATGTCCTTTTTTTCGTACAGACGGATCTTAATATTTATTTAAGTTTCTTTAAAGATAGCCTTTTTTGGATGTGAAACTGCTATAATAAAGGTGCAGTAGAAAAAATACATCAATTAAAATATGAGGTAAATACATATGGAAACTTATGAAAGCGTAAAAAGTAATCCGGTGCAGCCGGAGCAAAAAGAAAAGAAAAAAGGCGGTGCATGGAAAGGGATTGTAGCGGTGATTCTTGCAGCAGGCGTTGTGGGAAGTACCACGATTTCTGCGTTTAATCTGGTGACTTTAAAATCCTATATTGCAGAGCAGAAAAAGGAAGAAAATCCTGAGACTACCGAGGATTACGTAAAGATCGCAGATAATTATGAGATCAAACCTACCACAAATATTTCGGATGCCTACAAATCCGGCGATACTTCAAAGCTGACAGACAAAGAAAAAGAAACCCTTGATATGGCAAAAAAAGCGATCAAAGATATGAAGATTACGGACAGCATGTCTGATTTTGAAAAGGAAAAGGCGGTGTATGACTGGATGACCAAAAAGCTCCAGCAGGATTCCGGGGCACTGACCGTTATTCCGAGTACACAGGAAGACTGTGATAATCCATACGGTGTGTTAAAATACCACAATGCCGTATGTGTCGGTTATGCGACGACATTCCGCATGTTCATGCAGATGATGGGAATTGAATGTAAAGTGGAACATAATACAGAAAAATTCCATAGCTGGGATGTGGTAAAAATTGACGGAGACTGGTACATTACCGATATTTATTCCGATGCAGGAAATGGAAATTATGCGAACTTTAATGTGACGGATGCCATGTATGGACAGTCCCAGAGCTGGGATCGCGATTACTTCCCGGCAGCTAACTCATTAAAGTACAATATGGCATACCAGAATAAGAAAACCGTGGACAGTATATATGATCTGCCGAAAGCATTGCGTGCTGCTATGGATAAAAAGCTTGGCGGGGTCATGGTTGCGTTTAAAGAGGATATTACAGAGGAAAAAGCGCAGGTGGCAAATGCCATAGCTTCTTCCATTGACAATTTCCTGATGTCCGGAAACTATAAGGATATGCCATACAGTCTGGGAACTTACAACTGGATTCAGGATCCGGATGGAAAAGGATATTTGTTTAATGTTACCATGCCGGGATATAACACGGACAATACAAGCCAGAATATCAGCGAAAAAGAACAGAAAAAAATCGACAAGGCTGTCCAGAAAGCATTTCAGGGACTGGAATCTGCAAACGGAGATGGCATGATGATGGATGGTGCAAGTGCTGATATCGGAAATAAGGATATGACTATGGATGATGCGGCACAAAATGGGGCAACGTTCAGTACAGAAGAAACTGTGGAGGCCAGATAACAGATGAAAAAACAAAAAACGGGTTGGAAACTTCTGCTGGTGCTGACCATGCTGGTGATGTGTGTGGGATGTGGTGCGAAGAAAAACACTTCCGGTTCTGTCAGTATGTATGACCTGCGCACGGCGATGGAAGCAGCGGATCCGGATCTGCCGGAGATGCTCAATGCCAGCAGCGCAGAAAAAGATGCAGAAGATAAGTTTTCCAATATTTCTGACATGGACTATAAAAAAGTGGACAGCTATTTTGTGAGTTACTCTTCGGATGGGCACAAAGCAGATGAAATTGTAGTGATTGCCATGAAAGATAAGGCAGATGCAGATGAGGCAAAAGAAAGCCTGACAAAGCATCAGCAGGATCGGTATCATTTGCTGCAGTCCTATGAACCGAAGCAGGTCAGCCGGATTCAGGATGGGTTGGTTTTTACGAAAGGGCAGTATGCAGTCCTTATTATCACAAGCCATAATGATGATGTGCGGAAAGCGTTTGAAGATACCATAAAAAGTAAGTAGTATAAATAGGATCGTGTTTGAGTAAAATAAATATAGAAATAAAAATGCAACATTCTTTTATAGAATGTTGCATTTTATGTCACAAAAGCATTTTATTTTTGGCTTGAAAGGAGTAATTTTTATGGGAACAACACAACCGATCCGAAACCGACAGGAACTGCAGAATTTCAGTTCATACTACAAGCAGGTAAAACCGCATTTGCGAAATTATACTTTAGTTGTATTGGGATTAAACACTGCACTGAGAATCAGCGATCTATTAAATCTTCGCTGGAGAAGTGTCTATGATTTTAAAAAGAACTGTTTTCGGGATCACCTTTTGATATGGGAACATAAAACAGGAAAAAGAAATTATATTGCGATAAACCAGAACGCGAAAAATGCCCTGTATCTATATTTTATGGAAAGAACCCCCGATCCGGAGGAATATGTTTTCTCCAAACGGACAAACCCTTATAAACCGCTCAGCCGTTCACAGGCTTACCGCATTATTAAAGAAGATGCCTCACATACAACCAGTGAGGAGGCAATCAGCTGTCATTCTCTCCGGAAAACCTTTGGCTATTATGCATGGCAGGAAGGAGTCCAGCCGGCACTTTTAATGAATGTTTTTAACCATTCTTCGTTTCATATCACGAAACGTTACCTTGGAATTGAACAAGACGAAAAGGATCTTGTCTATCTGAATATTAATCTGTAAAACGTTCGGGGAATGCTTTGTTGCGATACCATGTACAAAGCGTTCTCTTTCATAAAATGTTTGACTTTAATCATAAAATGCGTTATTCTGTTTTCAATAAATATCTATATTCCAAATCTGATGCCAGGTCGTTGTTACCAAAAAAGGCAGCACGCAGCAATCATGGGGAGCATTTCGCTCATATATCACAATTGGAATTAAAATTTCATAAACGTGTCATAGCAGAACTGTTTCTTATTATTTCATATTGTAAAAACAGACGTTTATGATATATACTAAAGGAAAGGCAGGATACCACATGAAGAAATCTGACATTCTGACAACTTCACTGCCAGATGCCAACGATGAAACAACCGATCACAGCACCATTTTTGATGATGTTTTCCGAACAATTGCTCAGAAAATGCCACAGCTTCTGATTCCTCTGATCAATGAAGTATTCCACACTTCTTACAGTGAAGAAGAACATTTTGAACAGCTGCGGAACGAACATTATGAAAAATATGGCACTGTGATTACAGATTCTATTATCCGGATTGGCAATCACATTTATCATCTGGAATGCCAGTCCTCGAAAGACAAAACGATGGTTATACGAATGTTCGAGTATGATATTTCGATTGCGATCGAGCACGCTTCTTATGAAAATGACGAAATCTGGGAAATTGAATTTCCACAGTCCTGCGTTCTCTATATCCGTAACCACCGCGATCTCCCAGACTATCACGAAGCGGTCGTGAAGTTTGCGGATGGACAAAAAGTGCGCTACCGTGTTCCAATTTTACAGGCAAAAAAGTATACCGTTGACCGCATTTTTGAGAAACGGCTACTGATTTTGCTACCGTATCATATTTTACGGTATGAGCACTTTTTGAAGCACAACGGGACGGATACCAGAAAGTTACAACAATTGTTAGCTGATTTCCGTGAAATTAACCGAAGACTTGAAGAAACAGCTGAAAAAGAAAATAAATCACATCTTTATATGGATATGATTGTTCTGATTGAACAGATTGCAGATTATATCATTCCAAAAAACAATACCATTAAGAAAGGATTGGGTGATGTTATGGGTGGCAAGATTTTAAAATTACGGTCGGAGGAATTGCTGGAACTAGGCGAAGCTCGTGGCGAAGCCCGTGGGGAAGCTCGTGGAAAAGCAAAAGGCAGACTTGAAGGCAAACGCGAAGAAAGACTCGATGCAATTCAAAATATGATGGATCTTGGATTGACAAAAGAACAAATTTTAAGAAAATATTCTCTGGAGGAATATGAGGCAGCATTGCGTTCTATGCCAGCAAAAGTATAACCGAAAAGAAAATTTAAAATATTTTGGGAGTATCCCAAAGTTTGTGTAAACCTCCAAACTGATGTAAGATAAAATTACTCAG
>OGJJ01001879.1_pt1 | contig 14869 bp, 8 predicted proteins | sample 1572081 | NCBI WGS metagenome assembly OGJJ01 (sample SAMEA2582122, study PRJEB24529) | metagenome | biome: Human gut stool | place: China | collected 2011
AGGAGGTTCATATCGATTATCTGGTGCATTTTGCCAGTCCTACGGCTCCCGTATACTCCAGTCCATGTTTCCGGTAATTGCCGGCACGGCATACGAACTGAATCTGGGCAGAGGACTTAAAGCCTTCGTTTTTCTTCTCCAGCTTCGGAGCATAATGTCCTTTTCCTTCCGGTTTATCAAAAAGCTGTTCTGCCAGTTCTTCCACCAGTTCAGGCATCCGGCTGTAGCCTTCTTCTGTGGCTGTATAATCCACCATAAGGTTCCCTTTGCAGAAAATCTCATGCATCAGGGTTTGAAGATTCTGCATCAGGGTTTCTTTTTCTTCCTCAAAATGCTGGCTTAACTCATCTACCAGACGATAGTGTTCAATGCCATTGACTGCATCAGTCACTCGTCCAACTGCAGAGAAATACGACAACGCACGGTTTAATGCTGTCACATGTCCGGCCGCTGTCATGGATTCCTGTTCTCTGGATTTCAGTTCCAGGAGAAGTTCCTGTAATCGTTTGGTATCTGTAAAATCTGATGTCAGGATCAGCTCCTTCATAAGGGCAAAGGCTTCCGGCAGATGATCGTAAAATGCCTTGCACTTCACTTCGATGGTATTGGTATTTTCTTTTAAATCCAAAGCATTGGTGTAGGTGTTTAATACCGTGGAAATACCACCGGTCTGGATATTGATCTCATGATTCAATTCCCCATAGGAGTAGGATCTGGTATTTACCATTCCCAGTAATGCCTTCAGGATTCCCACATAAGGGAATAACGCTTCCTCGATGTTATCCAGTTTAAAAATCAGTCGGATATACCCAATTCCTCTGGTATCAATCTCATGAAACAGTAAATCGGTACCCTTGCAGGAACGAAGTTCATTGACATAAGGCACACATTTTTTCGTCAGGTCTTCTCTGGTAAGCACCGGAATCGTGGCAAGTGCCTCCGGTGAATCCTCACTTTCCTGATATTCCCGCAGTGCTTTGGTCTCCGTCACAATTTTCTCAATCTGTTCCTGAGAAAGCGTCTGTTTATAGGCTGCAAGCTTCTCTGCCAGTTCCTTATCCTTCCGGGCTGTCTTTCCCTTTTCCGGCGCCAGCACCAGTACACTGCGATGAGGATTCTGCAAGAGATATTTACGAATCAGGTCTTCAAAATATCCTTCCTCTACTGCACGGCGCAGTGCCCCATAGGTATGGTTTGCCTCTACATGGATAAAGGCGGCACGATCATCATATAACCAGCTGTCCAACATCTGTAATCCATACATCAGTCCTGCAGGATAAGAGCCAAAATCTGCCTCTCTGTACTTGAATTCAAAGTGATTGATTCCTGCAAGCAAGGCTTTTTTGTCAATTCCCTGCTCTGCCTGCCCGGTAAGAACTTCCTTAATGGTATCCAGAAATTCCTGTTTCTGGTCTTCCTGTGCGTTTTTTGCCACCACAGAGAAAAAGGGCTGCAAAATACCATTTTCGTACTCGCTGTACACATCATCCCCGATTCCCTTGTCAATCAGTGCCTGTTTCAAGGGTGCTCCCGGTGCCGTACAAAGTGCATAATCCAGAATCTGCATGGCAATATAAAGCTTACGATCCAGACTTTCTCCCATTACCACATTGTAGGTCAGATAGGTGGCATGATCCTCCGGTTCTGAATCCAAAATCGAATAGGTCTTACGATATTCTGCAGGTTTATGAAAGGGTTTCTGGAATCCTACCCTGGAATCCACCTCCAGATAATCATAGGCAGACAAGTATTCCCGATCAATAAAATCCAGCTTCTCCGCCATATCCATGTTACCGTAAAGATAGATATAGCTGTTACTGGGATGATAATATTTGTGATGAAAATCCAGGTAGTCCTGATAGGTAAGTTCCGGGATCACATCCGGATCTCCGCCGGATTCCACACTGTAGATAGTGTCCGGATAAAGGGTATTCATTACCTCTCTGTCCAATACATCATCCGGTGAAGAAAAGGCCCCTTTCATTTCATTGTAAACAACACCGTTATATTTCAGATCATCTTCCGGGCTTTCCATTTCATAATGCCAGCCCTCCTGACGGAAAATTTTCTCTTCCTTGTAAATATTCGGATGAAATACGGCATCCAGATATACATTCATCAGGTTCTGAAAATCCTTGTCATTGCAGCTCGCCACAGGATAAACAGTCTTATCCGGATATGTCATGGCATTTAAAAAGGTATTCAGCGAACCCTTTGCCAGTTCAATAAAGGGATCCTTGACCGGAAATTTGTCGGAACCGCAAAGTACCGTGTGCTCCACAATATGCGCCACTCCGGTGGAATCCTTGGGCGGTGTGCGAAATCCGATGTAAAATACCTTATTGGGGTCATCATTGCAAAGCAATGCTACACGTGCTTTGGTTTTATTATGTTCCAGGAGGTAACTCATGGAATTCAAATCTTCAATAAAGCGTTTCTCAAGAATCGTATATGACTTCAGTTCTTCGATGTCCATATAAAAAGTCCTTTCTTAACTACATAATCCAGTCCATTGTAGCATTATTATTTTTATTTTTCCACTTTCTATTACAGAAAATTAAAAGAGCGGGCAGATCCGAAGACCCACCCGCCCAGTGTAAAAGGGGAATTTTTACCATATTTGGCTGTAACCGATATACACATCTCGTTTACACTACATACTATAACAGAATTCGACACCTAATGCAAGGCTTATTTTCATACATTAAAGAAAGTCACCGCAAGTTTCGATAAAATAATCTCTTGTACTACAAAACCACGGGCTTTTTTCTGTGCCAGATTAACAGCAACAAACTCTTTCAGTGGGTAGATTTTCTGTTGATAGGATCGTGTCACTTTTCCCAACAGACTCTTCTTTTCCACCAATTCACATACCTTTACCTTTGTCTTAAACTGGTGGTAGGTTCGGTAAGAAAAGCTGTCCGGCGTCATATAATAGAACTGACTCTCCAGTGAGGTTTCCGGTTCCGTATCCTTCAACAGATAATGCTCAATGATACTTTGAAATTTAAAGGGGACCTCATCGCTGTCCAGCATCTCCTGATAGGTAAATTTTCCGCCAAGATAGATATTGGAAGTGTCTCCCATCACATATTTATAATCTTCGTATTCTTTTACATTCATCATCCACGATCCTATATCTGATCCGCGTTGGGATCAATCTGCTCTATTTTGTCTGCACTGACACGGATAGCTTCCAGAATCTGATACAGAGACATTCCCGTCTCATCTGCCAGTTCTGCCGGGGTTACTTTTCTTCCTAATGTCTGGGACAATTCATTCGCAGCGTCTGCCACCTTATTGACCTTATCGGCAATCTTATTGTCTTTTTTCTGTTCCTCGAAATCCTCACGAATCAAGTCTTCCATGGCATCCATCATCAGCTTGCCAAGCATTCCCTGTGCCTCAGAGGCATTTTCCAATGCACCCAGCATGGTCACTCCTGAAGCCAGAGCCACATTGCCCTCTCCGATCAAATCCTCCAGGAAAACGCCCTGTCCTGCATATAATTTGGCAACTTCGATAACCTGTGGAAGGTACATCTCAATTAACCGTGCCTGTGCAGACTTATCACCTGCCATGGCAGATAAGGTTACCCCTTCCATTTCTCCCTCAGAATACTCCGGCAATGCCTTCAATTCTTCTTCATACAGTTCCAGGTAATTGATTTCTTCATCGGAAAGATAGTCATCCAGATTGACCGGCTCTCCAATTCCTACTTTATGTGTTGTCAGATAGTCATAAACCATCTGCATCTGATTTTCATCCAGCCTGCAGGGCGCCATTACTTCCTCTGCCTGCTCTCTGCTGACACAGTTTCCCTGATTCTTTGCAAGATTTAACAATTCTTGTAATTTTTCTGCAAATACATTTTTTGCATTCATTTTTCTATTCTCTCCATCTATTATTTCACGTGCTCATGGGTGAACAGATGATACTGACAGTACTCATAGTTTCCGTTACATTTGGAACAAAAACGGAACTCCAGATTGGGATCATCCAACTCTGTGCGCCCGCAAATGGCACACTTGTGTTTGGTAATCTGTCCGTTTGCTCCACGGTATTGCATATTCCCACGTTTTTCTGCTCTTTTCGCCTGCTTTTTAAATTCCATATGACGCTTCATCTGTTGCGGGGACATATGGATTTTACTGCGGCTGCTCAGGAAAAATACCACGAAATTCAAAAGAGAGGCAATAATGGCAAACCGGGAATACACATTTCCCGTGAAAATCTGTGCCACCAGCATCACTGCATAAATAATTCCCAGCACCTTTACCTTGATAGGAATGATAAACATCAGCAGAACCTGTACATCCGGGAAGGTCGCTGCGAATGCCAGGAAAATCGACATATTAACATAATAGGTGGAGAAAAACAATGCTGCCAGACTGAAAAACATCTGGGGACCGTAATAGGCAATCACTTCTCTCTGAAACAAATAGCTGTAACCCATCAATGCGAAGCTTCCCAGTACGGTAAACAACATACCGGTGAACAAATACAGGTTATAACGATAGGTTCCCCAGGTATGCTCCAGTGTAGTTCCGATGGAATAATAAAAATAAAGCATAATCAGCGTAAAGAAAATGTTTCCGGTATCAGGCGGAACGATGATCCAGGTTACCAGTCTCCAGATCTGTCCATGTAAAATTGCATAGGGATTCAGTGTCAGATAATTTAAAAATCCCTGATTGATAAATTGGATGACATATCCACAGGCATAACACAATATCAATACAAGGGAAATATTTTTAATGGCATATTTGCCAAATTTACGTTCAAAAGGGCTCATGACATACCTCCAAGTTTTCAAAACTTATGAACTATCTTACCATTTTGCTTTCGGAATGTAAATAAATGCGCCGATACTTTACGGATTCTTTATACTTTGTTAATATTTACAAGTTTGCTTTTTAGCGAAGTTAGGCGTATAATGTGAAAGATTGTCAGCAAGTCTTTTACTTGCATTTTATAAGGAAAGGATTTTATCATGAATGACATGAACGAAAAGAAGAATTATACATTGGGCATTGATATCGGTTCCACCACTGTTAAGATTGCTTTGCTGGACGAGCACCATACTATCCTCTTTTCCGACTATGAGCGACATTTCGCCAATATCCGGGAGACCCTGTCCCGTTTGCTTCAGAAAGCATATGCCATCACAGGTGACTGTACCGTTCATCCCATGATTACCGGTTCCGGCGGTCTCACACTTGCCAATCATTTGAAGGTTCCTTTTGTTCAGGAGGTTATTGCCGTCTCCACTTCTTTGCAGGAGCTGGCTCCCAAAACAGATGTTGCCATTGAGCTTGGCGGCGAGGACGCTAAAATTATCTACTTTGAGGGAAACAACGTAGAACAGCGTATGAACGGTATCTGTGCCGGTGGTACAGGCTCCTTCATCGACCAGATGGCTTCCCTGCTCCAGACCGATGCTGCCGGTTTAAATGAGTATGCCAAAGACTACCAGTCTTTATACACGATTGCTGCCCGCTGCGGCGTTTTTGCCAAAACCGACATTCAGCCGCTGATTAACGATGGTGCTACGAAACCGGATCTTGCTGCCTCTATTTTTCAGGCAGTGGTAAACCAGACCATCTCCGGTCTGGCTTGTGGTAAGCCCATCCGTGGTCATGTAGCATTTCTGGGTGGCCCTCTCCATTTCTTATCGGAGCTTCGTGAGGCTTTTATCCGCACTCTGAAGCTGGATGAGGAGCATGTAATCCAGACGGACAACTCTCATCTTTTTGCTGCTATCGGCTCTGCACTGAATGCAAAAGATGATGTATTCTACACCATGCAGGAAATGGTGGATAAGCTCTCCGTTGACATTAAGATGGAGTTCGAAGTGGAACGTCTTGACCCCTTGTTTGAAAATAAAGAGGCTTATGATATTTTTACTGCCAGACACAGCCGCCACCATGTGGTAACCGCAGATCTGGCCTCTTATGAAGGAAACTGCTATCTGGGTATCGATGCCGGTTCTACCACCACCAAGGTTGCATTGGTAGGTGAGGACGGCTCTCTCCTTTATTCCTTCTACAGCAACAACAACGGCAGCCCTTTAAAAACTGCTGTAAAATCCATTCAGGAAATTTATTCCTTACTTCCTGAAAAAGCACATATTGTACGCTCCTGCTCCACCGGTTACGGTGAAGCTTTAATGAAAGCAGCCTTTTTGCTGGACGACGGTGAGGTAGAAACCGTTGCCCACTACTATGCCGCTGCCTTTTTTGACCCTAATGTGGACTGCATCCTGGATATCGGTGGTCAGGATATGAAGTGCATCAAGATCAAAAATCAGACAGTAGACTCCGTACAGTTAAATGAGGCATGCTCCTCCGGCTGCGGTTCCTTCATTGAAACCTTCGCAAAATCTCTGAACTATTCCGTACAGGATTTCGCACAGGCTGCACTTTTTGCGCCCCATCCCATTGATCTGGGAACCCGTTGTACCGTATTCATGAATTCCAAGGTAAAGCAGGCACAGAAGGAGGGAGCATCCGTTGCAGATATTTCTGCCGGACTTGCTTACTCTGTAATCAAAAATGCTCTCTTCAAGGTAATCAAGGTATCCGATGCTGCTGATCTGGGCGAAAACATCGTGGTTCAGGGTGGCACCTTCTATAACGATGCGGTACTCCGCGCCTTTGAAAAAATTGCAGGCTGTGAAGCAATCCGCCCGGATATCGCAGGAATCATGGGCGCTTTTGGTGCTGCCCTCATCGCAAGAGAACGTTTTGACGAAGATCGTACCTATGCATCTACCATGCTTTCCATTGATGCCATCAATGCTATGGAATATCGTACCAGCATGGCTAAATGTAATGGTTGTACGAACCACTGCCGTCTGACCATCAACACCTTTAACGATGGCAGAAAGTACATCTCCGGCAACCGCTGTGAAAAGGGAATCGGCAAACAGAAAAACGAGAAAAATATACCCAACTTATTTGATTATAAACTGGAGCGGCTATTTTCCTATGAACCTTTATCCGAAGAACAAGCCACCCGTGGAACCGTAGGCATTCCCCGCGTCCTAAATATGTACGAGAACTATCCTTTCTGGTATACCTTCTTCACGGATTTAGGCTACCGGGTAATTTTATCCCCCAGTTCCACTCATAAAACCTATGAACTTGGTATTGAATCCATCCCCAGTGAATCCGAGTGTTATCCGGCAAAACTGGCGCATGGACATGTGGCATGGCTGATCAGACAAAACCCGGACTTTATCTTCTATCCCGCACTGTTTTACGAGCGTCAGGAGGTAGAGGGTGCCACCAACCATTACAATTGTCCTATTGTCACTTCCTATTCGGAGAATATTAAAAACAATATGGAAGAGATTTCCAGTGGTAAAGTATGCTTCCGTAATCCCTTTATGGCCTTTACCTCCCAGGAAACCATCTGTTCTTCTTTAATAAAGGAGTTCAAGGAAATCCCTGCTGAGGAAATCCGTGCTGCAGTTGCACATGCCTGGAAGGAATTGGAACAGGTGCGTCTGGATACCCAGAAAAAAGGCGAAGAAGTCCTCTCCTATCTGGAACAGCATCACATGAAAGGAATCGTTCTGGCAGGTCGTCCCTATCATCTGGATCCGGAAATCAACCATGGTATCCCGGAACTGATTACTTCCTATGGTATTGCAGTGCTGACGGAAGATTCCGTTTCCCATCTGGGTACCCCGGAACGTCCTTTAATTGTTTCTGACCAGTGGATGTACCACTCCCGCCTGTATGCAGCGGCAAGCTTTGTGAGAACCCGAGAGGATTTGGAACTGATTCAGTTAAACTCCTTCGGCTGTGGTCTGGATGCTGTTACTACTGACCAGGTTTGTGATATTCTCAACGGCTCTGATAAGATTTATACCTGCCTGAAAATCGATGAGGTAAACAATCTGGGGGCTGCAAGAATCCGTATCCGCTCCCTGATTTCTGCAGTCCATGTACGGGAAATCCGCAAAAAGCAGAGAACCATCCATTCCACTGCCAATGAGCGGGTAGAATTTACGGAAGAAATGAGAGCTGAGGGCTATACCATTCTTTGTCCCCAGATGTCTCCGATCCATTTCGAGGTATTGGAGCCTGCCTTCCGCGCCTGCGGCTATAATTTCCATGTCCTGGGCAATGATAACCGTGCTGCTGTGGAAATGGGCTTAAAATATGTAAACAACGATGCCTGCTATCCTTCCCTTCTGGTGGTAGGTCAGATTATGGAGGCGTTACATTCCGGTAAGTACGACTTAAATCACACCGCGGTTGTCATGTCCCAGACCGGTGGCGGCTGCCGTGCCACCAACTATATCGGTTTTATCCGCCGTGCCTTGAAGAAAGCCGGCATGGAGCAGGTACCGGTTATTTCCATTAACCTGAGTAAGTTAGAGGCAAACTCCGGCTTTAAAATCAATCTGGATTTACTGGTTCGTGCTGCCTACGGTGCTGTGTTCGGTGATATCTTCATGCGGTGTATTTATCACATGCGCCCTTATGAGAAAGTGCCCGGTTCCGTGGAAGCGGTTCATCAAAAATGGCTGTCCAAGTGTCAGGCATTTGTATCCGGTAAGCATATGAATTTCTTTACCTTCCAGAAAATGTGCCGGCAGATGGTGGAGGATTTTGATGCCATTCCCATCAATGATGTGGCTAAACCTAGGGTTGGTATCGTAGGAGAAATTCTGGTAAAATTTGCTCCTGCTGCAAATAACTATCTGGTAGAGCTTCTGGAATCAGAAGATGCAGAGGCGGTTGTGCCTGACCTGTTGGATTTCATGCTCTACTGCTTTTACAATCAGATTTACAAGGCTGAAAATCTGGGAACCAGTAAAAAGACAGCGAAGATCTGTAAGTTGGGAATCTGGGGATTAGAAAAGCTTCGTGGCGGCGCTACTAAAGCATTAAAGAACAGTAAGAATTTTGTCCCGCCTACTTCCATTTACGATACGGTAAAATTTGCGGAACCTATTGTAAGTATCGGTAACCAGACCGGTGAAGGTTGGTTCCTGACTGGTGAAATGGTGGAACTGATTCATGAGGGTGTTAATAATATCGTGTGCTGTCAGCCTTTCGGATGTCTGCCAAACCATGTGGTCGGTAAGGGTGTTATCAAAAAACTGCGCCATGAATATCCTGGTGCGAACATTGTAGCTATCGACTATGACCCCGGTGCCAGTGAAGTAAACCAGTTGAATCGTATCAAGCTGATGCTGTCCACTGCACAGAAGAATTTGAAGAAGTAAATATTTTTGACAAACGAACGCCCACGGGCGAGGAATCCATTTGCATTCATGACACACTCTCGTTTGGAGAAAAATCGCAACGGAACATAAGGTGCGAAAATACCGCACCTAAGTACCGGCGTTTTTCTACAGTCATTCATCGCAAATCAGATTTCTCGCCCGTGGGCTGGTTGTCAAAGCTTATTAGAGAATCAAAAGTGGGCGTCCGTCAAGTGACATCTTCTACCAGGAAATCACTTCGTTGCCATCCTCTGTAATGGCAATGGTCACCTCCCACTGTGCGGATTTTTTACCATCTTCGGTGTAAACCGTCCAGTCGTTTGTATCATCCACATAAATGTCATGTCTGCCTGCATTGATCATGGGTTCAATGGTAAATACCATGCCGGGCACCAGGAGCATTTCCGTTCCCCGTTTGGTTACATAGCTGACCCATGGCTCTTCATGGAATTCAATGCCTACCCCATGTCCGCCGATTTCCCGGACAACGGAATATCCATTCTCCATGGCATGATCATTGATCACTTGCGCAATATCCCCTAAAAATCCCCAGGGCTTTGCCTCCTTAATTCCCAGTTCCATGCACTCTTTTGCCACACGAACTAATTTCTGGTCTTCTTCCGATACCTTTCCTAAGCAAAACATTCTGGAAGAATCGGAAAAATAGCCTTTATAAATGGTAGAGCAATCTACGTTTACAATATCTCCATCCTTTAAAATATCTTCGGTGCTTGGAATGCCGTGGCATACCTGGTCATTAACAGAAGTACAGACACTCTTCGGATATCCTTCGTAATTTAAAGGTGCAGGAATTCCTCCCATCGCCTTCGTCGTTTCTGCCACAATCCGGTCAATGTCTTCCGTGGGCATACCAATGCAGATTTTCTCTGCCACAGCATCCAGCACCGCACAGTTAATCTTCGCGCTGTCCCGGATTCCCTGGATCTGCTCCGGATTTTTGATCATTTCATGGTCGGGAACAATATGCCCTTGTCTCTGATACATCAAAATTTTGTCGTCCAATGCTTCATGGCACTGCTTATACTTTCTGCCACTTCCGCACCAGCATGCCTCATTTCTTCCGGGGCGTTTCATGATATTGATACTCATATTTCTTTTCTCACTAAGAGCGAGGGACTGTGTAACCCGTCCCTCGCTCTTCTTTCTCTTTTGTATTTTATTTTTTTGTCTTTACTGTGCCAGACCAAAAGTATTGGCATCCTGATAAATCAAAGCGTATGTTGTACCTACTTTATCTGTCTGGAAGGTAATTGTAGTATTGCTTACATCCAGGTCATCAAAAGTAATAACCTCACCCGTTGCATTGCTTACTAACATCATGACACGGAATGTTCTTCCTGCCTTCTGTAAATCAGCCGGGATATTAAAAGTGAAAGTCTTTACAGAATCAAACTGCTGCACAGTTTTACCGTTGGTACCTACGGCTTCGACACTATATGCAGTTCCCCAAGTATATCCGGGATTTACAATGGTAAGAAAATTAGAAAGATGCTGATATAAATAATATCCCTGAACCTTTCTCTTAGCTTTCACACTGACACCTGTCTGCCCGGGAGTATACTTCAAAGGAGAAACATATTTATCTGCATTATAGAACTGCGCATCTCGATAGCTCTCACGATTCTTAAATACAGCTTCATCATTTGCATAGTAAATATTGGTCAATGCAGGATAATCCATAGTCATTAATAACGCTTTCCAGCCATAGCTGTAATCAATCAGATACATATAGCCCGGATGATCCTGTGCATCTCTCACAATACTCATAGCACTGGTAAACGGAATTGCTCCGATTGTCGTTTCTGCTACCTGTGTACCTGTGATACGGATATGTGCGTCGTTTACAATAGCTCCCAGAGTGGTGCTATCCTGAATAAAAGTAGTACTGGGAACGGTAACATACTGCAGTCTCTTATAACCGTACAGAGCGTAACTTCCCAACCGGGTAATACCGGGCTCAATGATTACGGACTCAAAAATACAACCATCCCATGGACGTTTATAAAGGGTGGAAACTGTATAATCAGGCACTTCGCCAGTCCCTTTGATATACAGAATACCATTCTGTACATTTGCTGTAACCCCTTCCGCTACAGTCCAAGGACCACCTACTTTTGAAACAGGTAAATTATCTGCCTTTGCTGTCATAGGCTGGAAGCAGGTCAAACATAATCCAACCGCTAAAGCCAGCGCTAACATTTTTTTCATGAACTTCCTCATAGCTATACTCCTTTCAGGATTTTACCTTTGTTCTCAGTTTACCTATTCTATATTTTTTTGTCAACCAAATAAGACAAAAACTCTGCAATCTTCATAAAACATTAAATAACTTTGTCCTATATAGAAACAATTTTTGTATGGCTTCCCCGGACACGGTCTTTATAAACAACGATTTGTTTTTCCATGGTCTGCTGCAATTCTGCCACATGGGAAATAATTCCAACCAGTCGTCCACCGCCGCTTAACTGATGGAGAACATGAATGGCCTGTTGCAGGGATTCTTCATCCAGGGAACCAAACCCCTCATCGATGAACATTGTGTCAAACCGTATCCCTCCTGCAGCTGCCTGCATCTCGTCCGACACTCCCAGTGCCAGTGCAAGAGAAGCTTTAAAAGACTCGCCCCCGGAAAGGGATTTTACATCCCGGACACCTCCGTTGTAATGATCCACCACATCCAGATCCAGGCCAACCTCCGACTTACGATTGGTATTTTCCTGTCGGCGCCGGAGTTCGTACTGACCATTCGTCATCATCATCAGCCGAACATTGGCTCCGGCAAGTATCCGATCAAAATATGCCATCTGCACATAAGTTTCCAGTTTGATTTTCTCTTTGCCGGGCAAAGCAGCATTGGCAGTGTCCGATAGGGTTCGCAGTTGCCTGCACTTTGTTTCCAGCTGCTCCAGTTTTCCCTTTTCTTCGTTTATTTTAACAAAAGAATTCCGATTCACAGACAGACGGGCTAACACTTCATCCCGTCCCGGCGTCAGTTCCTTTTTCCGTTTTTCCCGCGCTGCTATTTCTTTCCGGCACTGCTCCACATCAATTTTTTCCATGGAAGAAAGCTGTTCTTCATAAGCTGCCACTCTTGTGGAAACTGCATGGAGATTCTTTTCACAGTCTTTTTGCTGCTGGACTGCTGTATCATACACCAGCTGCAGCTTCTGTTGTTCCTTTTTCTGGGATTCCAAAGCATCGACCGCTTCCTGTCTGGTGGCAAAGAAAAGCGTTTTCCTTCTTTCTTTCACATGCTTTTCTTCTGAAAAAATAGTTGCGGTAACGCCCGCCTTCTGTGTTGAAAGTTCCACAAGGGTACGCTGAACCTGTTCCAGTTGTTGGGAAAGCTGCGCTTCCTGCTCCTCCAGATTGACCTTACGCTTTTTCTGACTCTGCAGCCGTTGAAGTTCCTCCTCTAAAGCCTGTATACGTTCTGTAAGGGTTTGCACCTCCTTCTGCAAGGCTTCCTCCAATACCGAACTGTTTTCTCCCCTGCTTTTCTTATCAGAAAGGAACTCCAGTTCCTCTGCCTTTTCCCCGATCTGTTTTTTCACGGTCTCCAGCTTTCCCTTTAACCCGGCAGCCCTCTCGCTTTCCTTTTGAACAACTTCGTTAAGCCGCTCCGCTTCCTGTTTCTCCTGCTCCAGTGCCTCCCCGGAAGGAGCATTTCCCGCCACCACTGCCAGCTGTGGATGATGGGCAGAGCCACAGACAGGGCAGGGTTCTCCTTCCGCTAAACCCATTGCAAGAATCCCAGCCTGCTCATTGATATAAAACCGGTAATCCTGGATATATTTCTGATTCTGATGTTCGTAGTTCTGCAATGCCTGTTCCAGTTCCTGTTTTTCCTGCTCCCACTGTTTTTCCAATTTTACGGCTAAACGGCACTGCTCCTGCAGTGTCAGAAGATTACTCCTTCTCTCTGTAAAGCTCTGTAAAGTCAGCTTCAGCTGTCCCTCATCTGCATCAATTTTTGAGAGTGTCTCCAGTTCCTGACATAGCTTTTCCCGGGCTTCCTGCCATTTAATCTGCTGTTTCTTTTCCTGTTCTTCCCGTCTGGTCACTTTCTCCAATTCTTTCCGATGCTGTCGGATTTCGCTTTCCTGCTGTTCCAGTGTTTCGTAGTCATGGAGTTTTTCCTGGAGAAGGGTTATTTTTTCTCCCAGTCTTTTCCGTTCCGGCTCCAGTGCTCTTTGTTGTTCCACTTCAAAAGAAAGCTGTGCCAGTTCCTCTTTCAGCTTCTCCCTCTGGGATATATCTGTCTCCAGCCGTTCCCTGACCTTCTGTATTTCCTCTGCTTTTACCTGCTGTTCTTTATAACTGACCATTTCCTGCTGCACTTTTTCCAGTGTTTTCTCCAACTCCTGCAATTTCTTCTGGTCAACGGTAATGAAACGCTGCAGTACATTGACTGTATCAGTCACTTCCAGCTGTCCTTCTTTACTTCGTTTTATTTCCGGGGCAAAGGGACTGTCCTCTTCACATACCATATCCTGGATATATTGCCGGATGCTGTCACGATAAGACAGCCGTTCTCCTTCTGCTCTTTGGAGAAGAAGTTTCAACTGAAGCTGTAGCGTTTCATAATTCTCCGTTCGGAAAATTCGGCGGAAAATATCGTGACGCTGAGGCGTGTCCGCAAAAAGGAACTTTTGAAACGCTCCCTGGGCAATCATCACAATCCTGGAAAACTGGTTATAATTGACTCCAAGGATTTCCTCCACCTTTGCCGTGACATTCTGTACTCCTGTCACAGTCCTTCCATCCGGCAGAAAAAGGGCTGCGTCAGCGCTCTGCTTTGTGGTTCCCTCTCCCCTCGTCTTAGGACGTGTATATTCCGGATTTCGCCGTACCCGGTATTTTTTTCCCTGATAAAGAAATTCCAGTTCCACCTCCGTGGGTGTCTCCGGTAATGCATAGTTGGAACGCATCATGCTCCCTGTACGATCTGCTCCGCTGGCACACCCGAATAGTGCAAAGGTGATGGCATCAAAAATCGTGGTCTTACCTGCACCGGTATCTCCTGTAATCAGATAGATTCCATCCGTGCCTAATCGCTCCATCTCAATAGTTTCCACCCCGGCATAAGGTCCAAAGGCTGCCATTTTCAGTCGAATCGGTCTCACGCTGTTCCTCCCCAAATCTGCTCAATGAGGTCGTCCACCAAGGCTCCCTGCTCTTCCGACATCTCACCGCCATTCTGCATCTGAAACAGTTCATCAAAAAGCTGCCGCGGTGTCTTTTCCTCAATCTGCTCTGATACTCCGATTTCCGACACGGTTCTGGTTCGGCGGTTGTCATATTCCATCCGCATAATATAAGGATAGATTGCCCGCAGTTTTCCCATTGCCTCCGGCACATCCTCCTCATCCGTCAGAATTACTCTTAAATATCCCTGCCAGAACGGCTTGCCTTCATAATAAGAACGGGCTGTCAGTTCCTCATAAGTTCCGCGAATCTCATAAAAATCCCGGAGAGGATTCAAAGGAATGGTACGAATTTCCACGTTTTCCTTTTCTCTCAATTCTACAATGGTCACACTTTTTTGATGATGCACTTCGGAAAAAGAGTATTTCAAAGGAGTACCGCAATAACGAACGGTCT
>OGJJ01001882.1_pt1 | contig 14853 bp, 14 predicted proteins | sample 1572081 | NCBI WGS metagenome assembly OGJJ01 (sample SAMEA2582122, study PRJEB24529) | metagenome | biome: Human gut stool | place: China | collected 2011
AATGAGCATTGCGTAAGCACTAGCGATTGGAAGTAAACTTTTTTCCTTTTATATTATTGAATTATTCTATTTTTTGATTTAAACTTAAGAATCTTTAATAGCTCTTATTTGTAAGAGTATGGAGTAGTTACAGTTACGTTATTTACTGTGTTTGATCCTATTGAAGACATTCCAGAAGATACTGAACCTACTGAGTTTGAAGATGAAGTTCCAGCTGGAGATGATGATCCCATTCCGAATGCTCCCATGAAAGATTCTCCAACACTAACTGGTGCTGCTGCAGGTGCTGCTCCTCCTACTGAAGTAGTTGTAGTTCCAGTAGTTGAATCAGAAGATGTATTCTCATCAGCTGCAAATACTGCTACTGATAATGTCATTAAAGCAAGTACTAATAATTTTTTCATTCTTATTCCTCCTTTTAATTTTCTCTAAAATTAGAATGCATATGATGCAGATAGAGAACCTACGAAAGATACTTTGTCATTTCCTGTATCAACAGTTTGTTTGTTTACGTTGTAAGCTCCCATTGTGATAGTTATTGGTAATTTTGGTGATGGAACAATTCCTACTCCTAAAGTAGTTACTCCACTTGTATAGTCAGCGATTAAGCTTAATTGTGGCATTACATATGCTGCAACTGACACGAATGGATATACGTGATCTTTCTTATCTCCATCTTCGTTTACTTTTGCAAAGTCATTATTTCCTAATCCTGCTGTTACAACAACTGGTGCTACATCATTTGGTAATAATTTAGTTACTGATGTATAGTAGCTTTCATCCATCTCATCTTTACCATTGTCATGCCATAAGTCTATAGTATTTACCCCAACTGCTACTCCTAATCCATATTGTGAGAAGTTGTGTCCTAAAGATAGGTTAAGAGATCCTCTGTTGAATGCTCCTCCATCATCAGGATTGATACTTCCTAGTGATAATGATACAGCTCCTCCTACTGTTTCATAAGGATTTCCGTATCCAAATCCTACTGCCATTGATCCGTCAGTATCGTTTCCTTTCTTACCATTAGTATGAAGTCCTCCAATACCTGCAAATACTACTCCTTTACCTGGAACTAATCCTGCTGGAGCACTCATAGTAAATCCTGGAACAGCTGCTAGCTCTTGATAATTTTGAGCTATGTAGAAATATTTTCCTGTTCCTACTTCGTTAGATGATACTGCAGCTGATGAAGTAACAGCTGCTTCTGGTCCTACTGCTAAAGCGGCAGATGAAACTAGTAAACTTCCTAGTAATAATTTTTTCATCATTTTCTTCCCTCCTAATTGTAATAAATATATCTAAATATCTCTTAGTGCATCTGTAATCGCTATATTACCAGCTTTTCTTGCTGGATACACTCCCATTCCTATACCAAATGCCAAAGAGACTACTAGAGCAAATAAAATTTGTAACACATTAAATTGTGGTGGTATCATTATAAGTTTTCCACTTAAGATAGCACCTATTACACCTATTATAACACCTGAAAGTGAGCCTATTATAGAGATAATAACTCCCTCTGCTAAAAATATCTTTACGATATTTTCTCTAGACATACCCATAGCTCTTAGTATACCTATATGTCCAGTTCTAGCTCTCACTCCCCCTGCTATCAGGTTCATTATACCAAATCCTCCAATACATAGAGATATAAAAGATAGAATACCCAATGTATTTTTTACCATTCTTTGAATTTTAACAATTCTTTTATATACTTCAGGTGTTTCAAGTAATCTCACCTGTCCATAACTTCTTCTATCCTCATTAAATCTCTTTAGTAGTAAAGGGATTAGGTCCTCAGCATCTTCGTTTTTATCAAAAGATACAATGAGCTCATTATACCTATATTTTCCAAATAGCCTCTCAAAATATCCTTGAGAAACTATTATTCTATTTCCCTGTTTCATCAGTTCAAAAGGGTTTTTCTCCTCGTAGATTCCTGCTACAGTAAAACTTCTTACTCCATTTTCTGTAACTAGGTCTACCCTATCTCCTGGCTGCTTATCTGGAAACTGATTCTTATCTAGTATGACTTCTCTATCTCCTAGATTTCTAAGTCCCAATGCCATAAGTGCCTTTTGAGAATACCCAATAAATATATTGTTTCCACTGTTTTCTCTAGCTCCAGGAAAGAGTGTGTACTCTACAAAGGGATAGTTCTCTATTATCTGCATATCCCTAGCACTCATCTCCTGCCCACCTATCATTATTCTATTGCTCCCTATAGCTGAAAGATTAGTAGATATTATCTCCTCTCCCCCTGCTCCTAGTGAGAATGACATAATAAGTGCAGTTATTCCTCCTACTACTCCTAAAAAAGGAAATATAGCTCTTTTACTATTCCCCAAAAGCATCTTACATGCAAACCAGAATATCATCTTCATCTTACTCAACAACCCTTATTTTTTCACCGTTTCTAACTTTAAATGGATTTACTATTACCTGTGTTCCAACTGGTAAATCTAGTATCTCATAGCTATTTACTGTTCTAGCTCCTACATTTACCTTTTGTTTTCTAGCTCTTCCACCATCATTGATATATACGAAGTACTCTCCATCTTCCTCTATTACTGAGAAACTATTTACAACTGGTACAGCTGTTTTAGCTTGTCCACTGATCTCTACATCAGCTATAAATCCAGGTCTTAAATCATTTTCCTCATCTATTGATACCTCTACCTGAATTACTTTTTCCTTAGTTTTAGAGTATTTACTATCTACAGCAGCAGTAGAAACTTTCTCTACCTTACCTTTATATTGCTTATCTCCATCACTATCTCTAGATACTATTATAGCTGGTTGCCCCTTTGCTATAGCAGAAGATTGGTATAGAGGTACCTCTACATTTACTCTATTTCCACCAGTTGTAGATACAGCTAGTAATCTCTCTCCAGGTTGTGTTACACTTCCTTCCTGTACATCTATTCCTACTACTACTCCATCTACTCCAGCAGTAAGCGGCTCTTTTAATTGTTTCTCTCTAATCTTTAATGTCTCATTTTCCAATTCTAACTTTTCAAGACTAGATCTCAATTTTGCCTCTTCTATATTTAACTCTCTTTTTAAACTCTCATAACTTACTACCATAAGTTGATGTTTTTGTCTATTTAACTCTAAGTTAGTTTTTAAATCCTCTAACTCTACCTGTTTTCTTCCCGATTCAGTATTTATTCTACTTGCTTCAGTTGCTGACACTCCATCTTTAGATAGTAGTTGCATATATGCTTCTGCTCTTTTTTGAAGAGTTCTAGCTTCCTCTGTCACTACTGGTAATCTTCTCATATCAGCTTTTATCTTCTCTTCTAGATTTTTTATCTCCAACTCTCTGTTATCTAATTCCAATTTCATAGAACCAGAATCTAAGTCAGCTATCTGTAACTTCACATTTTGTATATCTAGTTCATTTACTCTAAGAGCCTTATCATTTTCCATTATACTTTTGTTACTAAATAGTATAAGCTCTGTATCTTTTGTAATCTCCTCTCCATCTTTTACTAAGATTCTCTCTATTACTGCTGGAGCTGAGATATATACAGGTTTTATCTCTCCAGGTACTACCATTCCTGTATATAGGTTCATATCTGAAAGATCTCCTACCTCTATTCTAGCTACCTTTACCTCTGTAGTTCCTAAAATATTCATCTTATAGGCTCCATAACCTACTAATGCAATAACTATAGCTCCTATAGCTATTTTTTTCTTCATTCCACTCTCCATTATTTATTCTCCCTATCTATATAGATTTTCATACTCTATTACTGCTAATACAAGCTTTCTTTGTAACTCATAGTAATCCTCTTGAGCCTCTCTAAAACTATTTACAGAGTTCAAGTAGTCGAAAGTTGTAAGTAATTCATTCTCATATCTCATACTATCTATATCCATATTCTCTTGAAGTAAGTTAGCTCTTTTCTCCATAGCTAAAGATTTTCCATATAGAGCCTTTATCTCTCCTAACTTATTTTTCATATCAAGAGATATTCCCTTTAAGTTATCTTCATACTCTATCTTAGCTTTCTCATATAGATACTCCTGAGATCTTACATTGTCTAAGTCAGCTCCCCAAGAAAGTACCCATCTAAATCCTAATTCAAAAGTATCTCTATCATCTGCTTTATGTTTTTGTAAATTTCCATTTCCATCAACATATCTATACTCATAAGTATATTTAGCATAAAGAGTTGGATATAGTGCAGCCTTTGCTATCTTTACATCATAGTTAGCACTATCTAATTTTAGAGCTTCCTTAGAACCTAATAGAGTATTCTCCACAGGTGTCTTATTTTCTTCAGTAATATGAGCCTTTGCCTCTAAAAATTGTAATGGATTAAAATCCTTTAATTCCAATGGACTATTTACTGGATAGTTTAATAGTCTTGCTAACTCTCCTAGGCTAGCTTCCTCTTTCTGCTTATTCTCTAAGTTAATACCTCTGTTATTCTCTATATCAGCTTCTATCTTTAATAGCTCTGACTTTGGTACTAATTTACCATTGTTATATAGATCAGCTATTCTCTCTTTCTGTTTTTCTAAAGCCTCTATTGCTTTATCAGTTATCTCTATCTGTTTTTTATAGTTCAATGCTTCAAAGAATTTTGCCACTGCTGCTTCTTGAGCTGCTATTCCTACTAAGTCACTATCTTTTTGAGCTATCTCATATTGAGTTTTTGCTTTTTTATAGTTATTTAATGTTCTTCCACCTTCAAATATAGGTAAATATACATTCAATTCTTTAAGTCCAACTCCATATTTTTCTACTACTTCCCATTCATCTTCATTTGATAGATTTACTGGTGGAGTAACTAAGTGTTTCCAGGCTCTCTCTTTTAGCTCTCTTTTGCTCTCCTCATTCATCTTTTGAGCTCTAATCTGTGGGTTTGTATCCTTTACTCTGTTTAATACATCATCTAGAGTAAAGAAATCACTTGAAAAACTTGTTGAACAAATTGCTAAAAATGCTGCCAATCCCATTAACTTTCTTCTCTTCATCGCCATCTCCCTCATACTTTATCTCTGTAACTATCTCTTTATCCTCTATCACTTTTCTTGGATTCTCTTCCATAAGCACTTGAAAAAGCTCCCTACCTAAAGAACTCTCCAACTTTTTCAAATACTCATCTATATTGTAGTCTCTTCTTCCCATACGGTGACTATCTGTAGCTATTATTGAGATATACCCATTCTCCAATAGATATTTAGCCTTAGGTATAGGGTTAACTGCCATTCTAATATTCATCTGTAGGACTACTCCCATATCTACTAATTCTCTAAATTCCTGTACCTTGATATGAGGATATCTCTCTACATGGGCAAAAATTGGAATATATCCTTTAGCTATAACATTTTTAAAAAAACTTTTACAGGCTCCATATATAAGTTCATCCTTTAATTCCACCAGTATATATCTACTTCCAGCCATCTTATTTATTCTATTTTCATGAGCTGAAAACTCTGGATCTAAGGCAAACTCATTACCTTTATGAATATTTAAAGGAATTTTTTCCTCTAGGATTCTATTTTTTAAAATCTCAAAGTTTTTATCATAGTTAAGATTTTCAAATCTACCTATCAGATAGTGTGAAGAACATACAATATCTGTATATCCTACAGATACTGCCTGTCTTATCATATCTATGCTCTCTTCTATCTCTATTGGTCCATCATCTATTCCAAAAAGTATGTGTGAATGAATATCAACCATTATTTTTTCCCTTTCAAGTCTCCTGAAAATTGTCTTTTATACTGCTCTTTTATATCATGTATAAATTTACCAAACTTACTCTTAGGTTTCTTTACAGTGTGTTTTTTTCTATTTCCATTACTGTCACTGTAGTACTCTTGGTAGTATGAATAGTAATTATTGTAATATCCATAGTTTCCATAAGATAATCCACCTTTATCTACCTTAGTTACAACAAATCCATAGATATTTGCCCCTGCATTAGATAGCATCTCTTTTGTAAACTCAAGCTCTCTTTTTGCTACTTGGTCATAAGCTACTACTACTACTACACCATCTACATATTTAGATAGGATAGCAGCATCTGAAGCTACTGCTAGAGGTGGCATATCTAGAATGATAGTATTATACTCATTTTCTAAGCTAGAGATTACCTCTTTCATCTTATCTCCAATAAATAACTCTGTTACATTGTATCTCATATGCTTAGTAGGTAATAAGTCAAAGTTAGGGATTAGGTCTTTTATAATTACATCTTTAGGATTTACATTTTCAGTAAGTACTGATTCTAATCCTCTCTCTACTTTTATTCCAAAGCTCTCATGTGCTCTAGGTCTTCTGATATCACAGTCTATTAGAAGTACTTTTTTCCCAGCTATAGCAAGACTGGCACCATAGTTTCCAGCTAGAGTAGATTTTCCCTCTCCTGGAATAGAGCTTGTTACCATTATCTTTCTACCTATCTCTTTATCATTTTGGAAAGCAAGGTTAGTTCTCACTGTTCTAAAGGCTTCTGTAGCCTCCATATTGTCCTCTTGTATAAAAAATATCTTTCTCTTACTCATTACTATCCTCATCCTTTTCAGCTATAACATTCTCTAAGTCTGGTATCATTCCTATCATAGAAACTCCTAAGATAGCTTGTATCTCAGATGGTTTTCTAAGTTTTTTATGTAGGAACTCCATTATGAAAGCCATTCCTGTTCCAGCTGCTAATCCTAAAACAACTGATGCAAGAAGTATAAGGGCTCTCTTTTTAGGAAGAGGTTGTACAGGTACTTGAGCTTTCTCTACTATATTTACGTTTCTTACTCTCATTACTTGTACTACTTTATCCATAAACTCATTAGCTATCTCATTTGTTACCATAGCTGCAAGTTGTGGATCACTATTTTTATATGTTAAAGATATTAACTCTGTACTATCTACTGGAGTTATAGTTACTAATTTAGCTAATTGCTCTGTTGTTTCTTTTAAGTCATATTTGTTTATTACTTTATTTAAGATAGATTTATTTTTAGCTATCTCTGAATAAGTTATTACTAGTCTTTGGCTAAGAGAGATATCACTACTATCTAATGATACACTACTCATATTGTTAGATACTATTAGCGTAGTCTCTGCTTGATATACAGTTGGTCTTGTAATTGCAAATATTACCCCTAATATTACCACTGGTATAGCTGTAAGAACTATCAGCTTCCATCTTCTTATTAATGTAAAGATAAGGTCAGCTAGATCTATCTCATCTTCATCGTTTTCAAATTCTTCATCATAATCTTCATACTTTTTCTTTCTAGACATTTGTAGATACAATCCTCCCAATTATAATTTTTTATTCTACATTATACTACAAAATTATTAAATTGCAAAGAATTTATTTTGAATATGTTAAGTTTTTATTGTTTTTTTTTAAAATAAATGTTTACAACTATTTTTAAACTCTTTAAAACTTATATAATTATATATTATTCTTTTTATACTATTACTCTTGTATTATTCTTCTTGTACTATTATACTTCTACTTTTTACGAATAGGTTTGGGATTTTTTTATGTATACCCTCCCCACTCTTTTATGGATACCCTAGTAATTTTTTTATTCTCCCTCACATCCAAATAGATCCCTTAAAAGTTTTTTTCTTATATCTTCTAATTCCTCTGGAGTTTTTTCTCTTCTCTCTACCTTCTCTTCAAGAATTTCATCTAAAATTTTATCATCTACTGTGTTACTCTTTTCCTTGTCCAACTTAGGAAAATAACTTATATCACTTTCTTCTGCAATATATATTCTTCTCTCCTCTACTCTCTTATCTTTCATTATACACTTGGTAGTTATGTGTCCACACTTTGCCAAGTTGCTTATCCATGCGCTTACAGTACTTTTATGTACCCCATACAGAGTTGCAAAATACATATTACTAGCATAGCAATACCCCTTTTTACGTACCAGAGCTGTCAACTCCGAAAACATTATCTTCTCCATTGGTTTTAGCCTCTCATCATATCTCACCTTTGATGGTAAAATTCCATAGTATTCTGGTCTTTCCATTTTGCTACCTCCTCATCCTCTTTTTGTTATAATCTAACATATTTTTGTATGAGTTTCTACTGAGTAAAACTCACTTCTACTCACTACCACCTACATTAAAATTTTAGCATAAAACATTACCCTTTAGCTAGAGAACAGGTTCCTATCTGTTCATATGGGTTCAATCTTTTAATAAAATTTTAACAAAAAGAATTTTTTTATTCCAGTGACATTGGCGTACGTTTACTATAGTTTTACCAACTTTTTTGAAATATAATAAAAAATAAGAATGACCTTTTTAAATAAAAGTCATTCTTGTTTTACTATTGATAGGTATAATCCAACTATAAAGACAAACATGTTAGATTTCCATATCTCTCTCCATACATTTTCTGTAAGTCCACCTACTAAAAAGGCTACAAGCATACCCATCGTACCTACTACTAAATAGAAATTAAAATCTCTCTCCCTAGTTAAACAGTATCTTATCTGCTTGTATAAGATAAATAGGAACATTCCTATAAAGGGGATAGACAGTATTCCTTCCTCAGCTAAAGATGTGACATATAGGCTATGTAGATTTCCAGCTCCAGCTAACTCCATCATTCTTTTAGAAAAATAATTAGGTTTCTGTCCTTTAAAATGATTTTTCATATACTCTAAAGAGTAATCTCCAGCATTATCTCTTCCCACTCCAAATATTGGATTAGCTTTATACATCTCTATTCCACTCTTCCATAGAAGTATTCTAGCATTATTAGAATTATCAGCACTACTCTTTATGCTTTCAAATCTCTTAATATATCTATTATTCTCTAAAGCTTTACTATTGATACCCCCATAACCTAAAAGAAGAGTAAGAATAGTTATAGCTATAAAGATTTTTTTACTTTTAAAGAGAAAGAAAGAAACTACAAATAATCCAGCTCCAAAACCTAACCAAGCTCCCCTTCCCTGTGTCATCACCAAGGCTGCTACTGCTAAGATAAGGGTAAATGTAAATAGTGAGGTAAATATATATTTTCTCTCTTTGATATAGTAGACAATAGCTACTAAAATTAACATACTCCCCATAGCTAATATATGTGCTTCATCTAAGGTATTACTTGAAAAACTAAGAAATCTTACATTAAAATTCCATTTAAGTTTTTTGTAGTATAAAATACCATTAATAAAAGATATTATTATACTAAGGGAAAAAAGTGATAGTACTATTTTTACAACTCTATCCTTATAAAGAAAGTAAGGTATAAAAAAGAGTCCAATATATCTATATGATTTTTCTAAGGCTCTTTGAAAAGAGTGAGTTCCTCCTGCTGAGAAAAGACTAAATATTGGTAGTAGAATAAGGATAACCAATATATATTTTTCCTCTGTTGTTAAATTTATTTTTCTCTTATCCCAAAGGTAGAGTAAAAAGGCTAGTGCTAAAAATCCTAAACCTATATTTACTCCAGACTTGGATATAAAAAGAGAGAGGGTGTAAATATATACACCTAACTCTCCTATTTTATTGTATATGTTTTGGTTGATTTTAAACATAAGTTGCTCCTAAATATTCCCTATTTTTATCCTTGCTGAACTCATCTCATCTTTCCAGTTTCCATCTGGTATATTAAAATGACTTCCATATATCTCAAGCAATCTTCTCATTGAGTTTCTTGGTATAAATGTCTGTATTCCCATAAACTCAACCTCTTTTAATGTTGTATTTGTAAGTCTATATACATATCTCTCCTGTTTCTCATTCTCCATATAACAAAGTACTTTATCCCCTTCTCTTTCAAAAATAAACAGTTCTATTACTATTCCTTTGTAAATATATGTCAGACTTTTAAGTCCATCTTCAAAAGATAATATAGTTTTTCTTACAAAACCATTCTTTTCCAACTCCATTAAGAAATCTGGTGTCAATTCCTCTTTCATTACTCCAATATCAAAGTTAATATCGTGTCCTATAAAGTTATTCTCTCTTACTTTTCCTAGTAATGTTCCAAACTCTAACCAATATTTTACCTTTGTTTTTTGAGATACAGTATTTAATATTCTCAATATCTCTTTTCCATACTCTTGTAATATCTCTCCTTGTTTTTCTCTTTCAATAGATACTTTTCTCTTTTTAATATAGTTTCTCTTCTTTACATATTTTACTAATAAGTCAAAAGTAACTTTAAAGAAAATATTAAATAAGATTATCATTACAGCTATTGCTGCTGCTGAAGATATATCTCCAGAGTCATTTTTACTTATCATCATTACAGAAATTAATCTTGTCTTTGATGTATATAGAAAAATTACTGCTGATATTGTTATCATAGAGTTTATAAAATAATATGAAAAACTTTCTAGTATAGAGTTAATACTTAAAGGAATAATTACTTTAAATATATTTTTTAGCCAAGATACTCCCATAATATTAGAAATACTTTCATACTCACTATCTAATTGCTTTAAATTGTTAGTTATAGCTAAATATGGAGTTGCAAAGAAGTGAATAATATTAGCCAATACTATTATCCACATAGTTCCATATATAAAATTCAAAATATTCCCAGATGAGTTGAAAAAGAAAATATATGCTAACCCTATAGTAAGTCCTGGTATAGCATTAGGTAAAATTGATAAGAAATAACCTATCTTTCTTACTATTAGATATTCTTTTTCTCTTTCTACCATATAGGCAGTAAAGAAACAAAGTATAGTTCCTAATATAGCCGATACTAGAGATATCAATATACTATTAGCAAATATTGTCCAGATACTTTCCCCCATAATTGTAAAGTTATATGATTTAAAGGACAAACTCATATCATATGGCCAAGCTTTTACTAAAGAAGCTACTAATATTATTCCAAAGAAACATAGAATAACAAAACTTAATAGATAGGTAAAGATATAGAAAAATCTATCTCTTAATTTATTCTCTTTAATAATATACTTTGTAGCCTTATTATCTAATTTAGAAGTTCTATTTTTTAAAATTAAATCACAGATAAAAGCTATCAGTGCTGGAATTATTAAAAGTATTCCAACTGTTGAACCCATAGAAAAATTTTGCTGTCCTATTACCTGTTTAAAGATATCAGTAGCAAGAACATTATAGTTTCCCCCAATAACCTTTGGTGCTCCAAAATCAGTAAAGCTTAAAGTAAATCCTGAGAAAAAACAAGTTATTAAAGAATACTTTATACTTGGTAAAGTTATTGTAAAAAATTGTTCTAACTTGCTTATTCCCATTATCTCTGCCATCTCATATTTTCTATAATCTTCATTATCAAAAGCTAATACCATCATAAAAAATAGGATAGGGAAAATATATATTATCTCTGCTAAAACTATTCCTAAAAATCCATATATAGATAACTCTATACCTAAATATTTTGTTATTATTCCCTGTCTACCAAAGAAATATATCAAAGCTATACCATGGGTCATAGTAGGAGCAAATAATGGTAAAAAAGCTATACTCTTTAAAAAAATCTTACCTTTTATATTACTTCTATTTATTCCATAGGAAAATAGAAAAGCTAAGAGTAAAGATATCACTGTTACTAATATTGATACCTTTAAACTATTAGTTAAAGAGCTAGCTGTAATAGGATTAGAAAAATACTCTTTAAAGTTAGCAATCCCTATATAGTTTCCTTTTTTATCAACAAAAGCTTTTAAGAAAAGATTAAATATAGGAAAGAGTATTGAAGTTATTAAAAATAAAAATATTGTTATTCCTATTATTCCTTTTAATATTTTATCCTTTTTCATATTCTCTCCTATAAGTTTATTCCATTATCTAACTTTATATAAAAGTTATCTTCTAATTTTAGATTTAATTTTTCCCACTTTTGAGATATTATATCTATATATAATATTTCATCTAATACTTCTACTCCTATTCTATAAAAAGCTCCTCTAAACTCTATACTTTTTATTTTTCCTACAAAACTTTTATCTTCTTTTTCTAAAGAAAATTCTATCATCTCTGGTCTAATGGCGAATACTTCCTCTTTATTAGTTATAAAATTTATCTTCCCTATAAAGTCAGCTACAAATATATCCTTAGGAGAGCTATATATCTCTTTAGGTGTTCCAAACTGTACTATCTCTCCACCATTCATAACTGCTATTCTATCTGCCATAGTCAATGCTTCCTCTTGGTCATGAGTTACCATTATTGTAGTTATTCCCAATTTTCTTTGAATATCCTTTATCTCTTTTCTAAGATTTTCTCTTACCTTAGCATCTAATGCTGAAAGTGGTTCATCCAAAAGTAAAATATTCGGCTCAAGAGCTATAGCTCTTGCTAATGATACTCTTTGTTGTTGTCCACCACTCATCTCATCTGGATATTTAGAAGATATATGCTCCAAGTTTACTAATCTTAATACTTCTTCTATTTTTTTAGCTCTTAAGCTTTTATCCTTTATTTTTTTCTTTAAACCATATTCTATATTTTCATATACAGTCATATTTGGAAAAAGAGCATAAGACTGAAATACCATACTTAGATTTCTCTCAGAGGGTTCAAGATGAGTGATATTTTTTTCATCTACTAGTATCACTCCTGAATCATTTTTCTCAAGTCCAGCTATTATCCTAAGAAGAGTTGTCTTTCCACAACCACTAGGTCCTAAAAAACAGACAAACTCTCCCTTATTAATATCTAAGTTTATTCCTTTTAATACTTCAATCTTATTAAATTTCTTTCTAATATTTTGAATACTTAGGTAAGCCATACTACTCTCCTTTTCCGTATCTTCTCTCCCACTCTTTTAATATTCTATCTCTATTTTCTGATGCCCATTTAAAATCTATCTTTGCTAGTTTTTCTTTAAAATCTTTTGGATATCCTTCTAATTTAGTTTCGACTCCATTATATGATACCAAACCAATATTTTTAGAATACTCTTCCATCATCTCTTTTGATAAAGCCCATTTAAAGAATTCTATTGCTTCTGGTTTGATATTCTCTTTTGCTATTAAAGCAACCCCTTCCATATCCCAACCATATCCTTCACTTGGTAAAATAGTAACAACAGCATCATTTCCTTTTCCTAATCTCATGCTCTCACTATCCATTCCAATACCAATAGCTTGTTCTCCTTGCATAGTCATTTTTACTGGAGCACTTCCTGAATGAGTATATTGAATAATATTTTTATTTAATTTATCCATATATTCCCAAGCCTTTTCTTCTCCAAAAATATTTATCCACCCTAATACAGTTAAATATCCTGTTCCTGATGAAGCAGGATTAGGCATTATAATTTCATTATTATATTTACTATCTAATAATTCCATATAGCTTTTAGGAATCTCTAACCCTTTTTTTTCTATTTCATATTTATTTACAGTCAAAGCTGAAGTCCAAGCTGTCATTCCTATCCATTTAGGTTTTGGACTTATTGAATCTATAAATATTGGATTGATATTTTCTCCATACCACTCTTTTTTTAGTTCAAATAAATTATTACTTTCAGCTAATTGTATTAAATTTACACTTGCCATTCCCCATAAAACATCAGCTTGTGGATTATCTCCCTCTGCCATTACTTTGGCTGCAATAGCTCCTTGTGAATCTCTGATAATATTAAGTTCTATCTCTGGATGAGTTTTTTGATAAATTTCAACATAAATATTTAAATACTCTTCTTCTAGTCCAGTATAAATAGTTAAAGTTTTCTTGTCAGTTTTTCCACAAGAAATAAGTAAAAATATAGATAATATTCCTAATAAACTCTTTAAAACTTTTTTCATCTTATTTCTCTCCTTTTTCTAATAATTTTGGATATATAGTATTTAATACTCTATTTAATTGATATTCATCATCTATCTCTGACCAAAGTATTCCATCTATTCTTTTACAAAATATCTTTCTCTCTTTTGCTACTTTTTCAATACAATACTCATAACCCAACTTTAAATTATTTTCCTCTTCATATTTTTTAAACATAAGTTGACATAACTCATTAGATAGTTTTTGAAGTCCTGTTAGCTCTCCATACTCTCCATCAATAGTAGATAAATCAAAAGTTAACTTCCCTATATACTTTCTATCTAATATTTCATAGTAATAATCATCAGACATCTTTTTATTCTCTGTTAAAAGTATTGTATCCTTTTCATTTGATGATAATAACTCTACTAGAGCTTGTTTTTCATAGATTAAATCTCCCTCTAATAAAAGAATATCATTATCTCCGATTAATTCTTTAACACAATAAAAACTTCCCATACTACTTGTATTCATATAGTCTTCATTTTTTACTGTCACTATTTGAGGATATTTCTTTTTTAATTCCTCAAAAAAATAATCTAAATGTCCTGTTACTAAAATTATTTTCTCTATTCCTAGTGATAATAACTTCCCTATTGAACGTTCTATTAGAGGAATATCATTTATTCTAAAAAATGGCTTTGGCATCTCATCATGAGTTACATTTCTTAATCTAGTTCCCATTCCTGCTACTAAGATTACTGCTGTTTTTACTGACATTATTTTCTCCTTGAAATATATTTTTTTATATCTACTTTACTCATTATTTCTACTAAACATTTATCCTTTGTCATAAATAAAAAAATAAAATATATTGATGAACAAGCTATAAATACTATCATTGAATTTAACATTACACTATAATTTAAATTCCTTAGTAAATACTTTATTGGAATAAATAATAAAGAAAATATTAAATACTTTAAGTTATTTAATTTAAATATCTCCAACTTAATATCAAGATATTTTTTTATATAATAGTACTCTATTCCTATCAGAGCTATTTCTGATACCATAGTTGTAAAAATAGCCATTGTCCCAACTAAAATATGAAGCTTTATAGATCGGAAGAGCGTCGTGTAGGGAAA
>OGJJ01001885.1_pt1 | contig 14843 bp, 16 predicted proteins | sample 1572081 | NCBI WGS metagenome assembly OGJJ01 (sample SAMEA2582122, study PRJEB24529) | metagenome | biome: Human gut stool | place: China | collected 2011
GTGGTCTGGGATTTAGAGGTTCAAGGAAATCTACTCCATATGCAGCACAGATGGCAGCTGAGACAGCAGCAAAAGCAGCTATCCCTCATGGTTTAAAGACTGTTGACGTTATGGTCAAAGGACCTGGTTCAGGTCGTGAGGCAGCAATCCGTGCATTAGCAGCATGCGGAATTGAAGTAACCAGTATCCGTGATGTAACTCCCGTTCCTCACAATGGTTGCCGTCCTCCCAAGCGTCGTCGTGTATAGTCTTATAATCGTTGGATGAAGGTGCCGTAGGCACTGTAAACAATAACAGAAAGGAAAACAAAACAATGGCAGTAAATAAAGTTCCCGTATTAAAGAGATGTCGTTCCCTTGGCCTGGAGCCGAGCTACTTAGGATATGACAAGAAGTCTAACCGTACTCTGGCAAGAGCCGGAAAGAAACAGAGTGAGTATGCTTCTCAGTTAAAAGAGAAACAGAAAGCAAAATTCATCTACGGTGTATTAGAGAAACCTTTCCGTAATTACTACGAGAAAGCTGACCGTATGAAAGGTCAGACCGGTGAAAACCTTATGATTCTTCTGGAGAGCAGACTGGACAGTGTTGTATTCCGTATGGGATTCGCAAGAACCCGTCGCGAGGCTAGACAGGTTGTTGACCATAAGCATTTCTTAGTAAATGGTAAAGCCGTAAACATCCCTTCTTATCAGGTAAAAGCTGGTGATGTGATCGAGGTTCGTGAGAAGTCCAAATCCCTACAGAGATACAAAGATATCCTGGAAGTAACCGGTGGAAGACTTACTCCCGAATGGATTGATGTAGATCAGGAAGCATTAAAGGGTACTGTAAAATCTCTGCCTACCAGAGAGATGATCGATGTTCCTGTTGATGAGATGCTGATCGTCGAGTTATATTCCAAATAATAAGATTTCAGAGCAGGTGCGCTTAGCGTGCCTGCTTATCATCGCAAGACTTGATCGTAAAGGAGGGTATTTACAGTGTTTGATTTTGAAAGACCGAATATTGAGGTTGCAGAAATCTCTGAAGACAAAAAGTACGGTAAATTCGTAGTCGAGCCCTTAGAGAGAGGCTATGGTATTACACTTGGTAACTCCCTGAGACGGATCATGCTTTCTTCCCTGCCCGGCGCAGCAGTAAGCCAGGTAAAGATCGAGGGCGTGCTTCATGAGTTCAGTTCCATTCCCGGCGTTAAAGAGGATGTAACGGAAATTATCATGAATATTAAGAGCCTTGCTATCAGAAACAACAGCGAGTCCAACGAGCCTAAAACCGCATACATTGAGTATGAAGGAGAGGGTGTTGTACGTGCTTCTGATATTCAGGTGGATCAGGATATCGAGATCCTGAATCCGAATCAGATTATTGCCACACTGAATGGCGGCAGCGACTCTAAGCTCTATATGGAGCTGACGATTACCAAAGGTAGAGGATATGTAAGTTCTGATAGAAATAAACATGAAGATTTACCGATTGGTGTGATCGCTGTGGATTCTATCTACACACCGGTAGAGCGTGTAAACGTAACGGTTGAGAACACTCGTGTTGGTCAGATTACAGATTTTGATAAACTTACCTTAGATGTATACACTAACGGAACTCTGGTACCGGATGAAGCTGTTAGTCTGGCTGCAAAGGTACTTAGTGAACACTTAAGTCTGTTCATCGACTTATCCGAGAATGCAAAGAATGCAGAAGTTATGTCTGAGCCGATCGAAGACGAGAAAGAAAAAGTTCTCGAGATGAGCATTGACGAACTGGAGTTATCCGTTCGTTCCTATAACTGCTTAAAGAGAGCCGGTATCAACACCGTTGAGGAGTTGACGAATAAAACTCCTGAGGACATGATGAAGGTGCGTAACCTGGGTCGTAAGTCTCTGGAAGAAGTGCTGGCAAAATTAAAAGAGTTAGGTCTGCAGTTGAATCCTTCTGAGGAATAAACTGCTATCTATAGGATTTGCTGATCTGATAAGACCAAAGAGCACAGATTGGCTGATTCATGAGGAATAAGCAACAAACCATCTGGTAAGTAAGACCAAAGAGCGTGGCCGGATGGCATATCCCCAAAGACAGAAAGTTCTGTCATCATGAATGAAAGGAGCCAAACAAAATGGCAAAGTACAGAAAATTAGGTAAAACATCCAGTCAGAGAAAGGCACTGTTAAGAAACCAGGTTACCGCTCTGATCAACAACGGCAAGATCATCACTACCGAGGCTAGAGCAAAAGAAGTTCAGAAAATGGTAGAAGGTCTGATCGCAATGGCAGTTAAAGAGAAGGATAATTTCGAGACTGTTACTGTTAAGACCAAAGTTGCTCGCAAAGACAAAGATGGTAAGAGAGTAAAAGAAGTCGTAGATGGTAAGAAAGTTACCGTATTCGACGAGGTTGATAAGGAGATCAAGAAAGATCTTCCTTCCAGAATGCATGCCAGAAGAAAAATGCTTGCAGTTCTGTATCCTGTAACCGAAGTTCCTACCACCAATGCAGGTAAGAAGAAAAACACCAAGGAAGTTGATCTGGTTGCTAAATTATTTGACGAGATCGCTCCTAAGTACACCAGCCGTAATGGTGGTTACACCAGAATCATCAAGATCGGTCAGCGTAAAGGTGATGCAGCAATGGAAGTTGTTCTGGAGTTAGTATAATCCATAAAAGTAAAATAGATGAGCAGGTCAATCGACCTGCTCATTTTCTATTACCTGATTCTTTTCTACATAATCAACAATCGTTTCTGAATTGGTCAATGCACGAGCCAGAAAGGCACAGGCAAAGATTAAAGCGATCAAGATCAACACATTTTTCCAGGGAAAATTCTTCATACTCGTCAACCCCCATTATTGACAGTATATCACATATCATCTAAAATAGAAAACGATATTGTGCAAGGATGTGAAACAATTGGGTATCATTAAAGCAAGCCAACTGGTATATGAATATATTCGAAGAGATGAAGAAGGCAATGTGGAAGGAATTACCACAGCAGTAGACCATGTGGATCTGGACATTGCCCAAGGGCAGTTTATTGCCATTTTAGGTCATAATGGATCGGGGAAGTCAACCCTTGCCAAACATATGAATGCAATCTTATACCCCTCAGAGGGAACAATCTGGGTGGATGGTAAAGACACAACGGAGGAACAGTATCTCTGGGATATCCGCCAGACAGCGGGCATGGTATTCCAGAATCCGGACAATCAGATTATCGGACAGATTGTGGAAGAGGATGTAGGTTTTGGACCGGAGAATATGGGAATCCCCACCAAGGAAATCTGGGAACGGGTGGAAGAAAGCTTAAAGGCCGTAGGAATGTACGAATACCGGAAGTATTCGCCCAATAAACTTTCCGGAGGACAGAAACAGCGGGTTTCTATTGCCGGTGTGATTGCCATGCACCCCAAATGTATTGTAATGGACGAACCTACAGCGATGCTGGATCCCAGTGGGCGGAAAGAAGTCATTCGTGCAGCACGGGCATTAAATGATGTGGAAAAAGTGACGGTGATCCTGATCACACATTATATGGAAGAAATTATTCATGCGGACAAGGTGTTTGTAATGGATAAAGGGCATATTGCCATGGAAGGGACACCGCGGGAAATTTTTTCCCAGGTGGAACAGTTACAAGCATTGCGGCTGGATGTACCCCAGGTGACATTGCTTGCCCATGAGTTAAAGCAAAGCGGAGTTCCTTTACCGGACGGTATTTTGACAACAGAAGAATTGGTACAGGCATTACAAGGAGTAAAATAATGTCGATCATTGTAGATCATGTGAGTCATGTCTATGAAGCCGACACGAATATGGCTGTAAAAGCACTGGACGATGTGAGTCTGGTCATACAGGATGGGGACTTTATCGGGCTGATAGGTCACACCGGCTCTGGAAAATCAACGTTGGTTCAGCATCTGAACGGACTGATGAAAGCCACTTCAGGACATATTTATTATAACGGCGCAGATATTGATGACGATCAATTTCATAAAAAAGAATTGAGAAGTAAAGTGGGACTGGTGTTTCAGTATCCGGAACATCAGCTCTTTGAAGTAGATGTCTTTTCCGATGTATGCTTCGGCCCCAAAAACCTGGGACTAAGCCAGAAAGAAGTACAGCTTAGGGCTTACGAAGCACTGAAACAGGTAGGGTTGGAGGACGAGTATTTTTATCAATCCCCCTTTGACCTTTCCGGCGGACAGAAAAGACGGGTAGCAATCGCGGGAGTTCTGGCCATGAAACCGGAAGTCCTGATTTTGGACGAACCCACAGCAGGATTGGATCCCAGAGGACGAAATGAAATTTTGGAACTGATTTCCTCTCTGCGGGAAAAGACGGGGCTGACTATTGTACTGGTCAGTCACAGTATGGATGATGTGGCAGAGTATGTAAACCGTATCGTGGTTATGGATCATGGTAAAAAGATGTTTGATGATACGTCCAGAGAGGTATTTCGTCACGTAGAGGAGTTGGAAGCCATGGGTCTGGCAGCACCGCAGGTTACTTACATGATGCATCAGCTACGCAAAAGCGGATTCCATGTAGATCCGGATGTCATTACTATAGAAGAGGCGAAAGCGGAAGTGATAAAAGCTTTGGATGAAAGACATCAGAATGCGTGGCGGAAATGATGCGTGATATTACTTTGGGACAATACTACCAGGCAGACTCCGTTATTCATCGTCTGGATCCGAGAGTGAAACTGGTGGCAACGCTTTTCTACATCATTTCCCTTTTTGTAGTGAAGAACTGGATAGGCTATCTGCTGGCATTTTTGTTTCTGGCCTGGATGATTCATCTATCCCGCGTGCCCGTAAAATTTATGGTTAAGGGAATGAAAGCCATCGTATTTATCTTATTGCTTACTGTGGTTTTCAACCTGTTTCTTACACCTGGAGAACCCCTGCTTTCCATTTGGAAATTGACGATTACCAAGGAAGGTCTGCAGATTGCGGTTATGATGGCAATCCGTCTTTCCTTTTTAATTATGGGCTCATCCCTTATGACCCTGACAACGACGCCGAATAACCTTACAGACGGACTGGAAAAATTGATGAGACCGTTGAAGGTCTTACATGTGCCTGTGCATGAGATTGCTATGATGATGTCCATTGCACTGCGTTTTATTCCTATTTTAATGGAAGAAACAGATAAAATCATGAAAGCCCAGATTGCCAGAGGAGCGGATTTTGAAAGCGGAAATCTGGTGAAAAAGGCAAAAAGCATGGTGCCGCTATTGGTGCCTCTGTTTATCTCTGCTTTCCGCAGAGCCAATGATCTGGCCATGGCCATGGAGGCAAGATGTTATCGGGGCGGTGAACACCGCACGAAGATGAAACCTCTGATTTATCAGAAAAGGGATTATATTGCTTATGTTGTACTTTGGACATATCTGCTTGCAGCAATCGTGATTGGGAGAGTGTTACCGATTTGAAACGGATTAAACTGACTGTAGCCTACGATGGGACGAACTACCACGGTTTCCAGGATCAGAATAACGGAGACACCATCGAAGGAGAATTGAAAAAAGCACTGCGTTCCCTACTGGGAAAAGAAACGGAAGTCATTGGTGCAAGCCGTACGGATGCCGGGGTTCATGCCAGATGTAATGTGGCGGTTTTTGACACGGAGGCGCGAATGCCGGCTGATAAATATGCCTATGCCCTGAATCAGCGGCTGCCGGAGGATATCCGTATCCAGAGATCGGAGGAAACAGCGCCGGATTTTCATCCCCGACATTGTCATAGTCTGAAAACCTATGAATATCATATCTTAAACCGGGAATTTCCAGATCCCACCAGAACCCGATACGCATATTTCACTTACCTTCCATTAGATGTCTCAAGGATGCAGGAAGCAGCAGCTGATCTGATTGGAACCTATGATTTCAAAAGCTTTTGCAGCGTGCATACCCAGGCAGAAACCACGGTGCGTACGGTAACCTCCTGTGAAGTGTCACAGGCGGGCGATGAAATCATCATAAAAGTGCAGGGAACCGGATTTTTATATAATATGGTAAGAATTATAGCCGGCACACTGATAGAAGTGGGCGCAGGCAAAAGGGAACCGGAACAGGTTCCCCTGATTTTAGAAGCAAAGGATCGCAATGCAGCGGGACCTACAGCCCCTGCCTGCGGCTTAATGCTTGTGCAGTATGAACTTTTACAGGATACTGCACCGATACAAGTTGAACCAACAAAAGAGGGAGGAAGAAAAAATGAGTATTAGCTATGATCCAATGACAGGCGAACCGATTGAAACTCCGGATGAGCCAATCAACAACGAAACTCCTGTGGAGGAGACTGCCGCACAGCAGATTACGGGTTATGATCCTGAGACCGGGGAACCGATTTACGGAGAAGCAGCACCGAAACAGATTACCGGTTACGATGCAGAGACCGGAGATCCCATTTACGGGGGGGCATCGCAGCCTACCGGATTTGATGCCGAGACCGGTGCACCCATTTACGGGAATACGGACGGAAATGTTCCCGGAGAAGAGACTCCGAAAAAGAAATTTCCGGTATGGATATTGATTGTGGCAGCAATTGTAGTACTTGTGGTTGTGCTGGGAGCTGTAGTGGTGAAAGCATTCGGTGGCGGAACCAATGTAAAAATTGCCACAGCCATTGCAAACACCTGTGAACTTAGCCCGTTAATGAAAGAAATGCAGTATGCAGATCTGGTGAAAGACGGCGCGTTTACTATGGGAATGGGCGTTACCGTGGAAAATATGGATTACAGTTACTATGATGAACTGGAAGGCATGGGTGTTGACATGCAGCTTGCGGCAGACACCGGGAAAGGACAATACGGTCTCAATGGTACTTTCAAATGGGATGCATATGATTTAGATCTGGGCTTTGAGTCCTATCTGGACAAAAAAGAACTGGCACTGGCAGTCCCTGAAATTGCGGACTACACCTTTGTATACAATTTTACGGAAGACAAAGACGGATTCCTGGTAGATATGGCAGGGGATGATGCGGTTAAGCAGATCGATACACTGTTACAGTGGATGACAAGCCGTGATAACACGAAGCAGAATGAAAAGATGGCAGCAGACCTTGCAAAGGCATTGTCAGCTAATTTTAAAACCTGGGAATTCGAAAAAGGAAAGAGCCAGGAGTATGAGGTAAATGGAAAGAAACATGGATGCAAATCCTATACCATTACAGTTACCTCTGACATGTTGATTGATATGGTGGAGTCTGTGATGGATGTCTATGATGAATACTTTGAAGCCCAACAGAAGGAAACAGAGGAACTGCTGGATACCCTCGGCGATGATTTCGATATTGACTTAAGCGAAATGGATCTGAGTGATTCCTTCAAAGAATTGAAGCATGCACTGAAAGATATGCCGGATATGGAAGTTACCTTCTATCTGTATAAGAATCAGGTGGCAGCATTGATTGTAGATGACGATGAAGATGATCTCACTATGGAATTACTGGTGAAGGGCGGCGATTATCCGATGCAGAACTGGGAAGCAACGCTTGAAATCGCCAGAGACGAATTGTCCATTGCGAAGACCGGAAAAACAAAGGGCAGCGTAGAACAGAATGAGATTGAAGTGGATGGCGTAGATGCAACTATTGAATGGACTTATGATTCCAAGAGCGGAGATCTGACAATGGATCTCGGTGCAGATGATATGAAGTTCAGCGTGGAAGGCAATGTAAAGAAATCTTCCAACGAACTGATGCTGACCTTCGATAGCCTGAAATACGAGGACACTTATTATGATGAGTCCATGGAATTCTCCGGTTATATGAGCATCAACAGTAAAACATCCATTGCCAAGCCTTCTTACAAGGAATTTGATCTGGGCAATGCAGATGAGAGTGACTTTGAAGATATCTATGATGAAATCCAGGATACCCTGATGGATCTGTTCTATTAAAAAGAGGAAAATCTATTTTCTAAATAAAAGAAATCGGTTTTTATGGCCGGTTTCTTTTATTTTTTTGCCATTTTTTGCTTGCCGTGTGAGCGTGGTGTGACCAAAGGCGGGTATACTATAAAAAGAATTTAGCCTGCAAATAAAAAGTCAAGGCTAAATTGAAGAACATTGAAAATTTTATACAGGTTGAAAATTAGGTATCAAAATAAGACCACCACACCAGTGCTGGTCTGAAAATTATAATGATGATTAGGATTCTGGAAGAGATGAAAGATATTCTTTCACTCGTCCGTAATAGATTCTTAGAAACTTGTTGGCACCTGCAGTCATGTAGACATAGTAAGGCTTACCTTGTGCCCGCTTCCTGTCTATGAACTGATACACAGGATTATCCTGAGGGTGTGTTTTTATTAAGACATCCATTACCTGAAATAAAGTCTTTCTAAGATCAGATGAGCCTCGTTTGGAAGTTGGAACACTTTTTTGTTCATAACTTCCCGATTCATTAACACCGGGATCTACACCGGCAAAAGCAGTAATAGCACCTTTATGGGTAAAACGAGAAACATCACCAATCTCAGCCATCAATTGAGGACCAAGGGAGGAACCAACCCCTTTCATAGCCATAACGACAGGGTATTCGGGAAGTTGGGAAGCAGTTTCATTCATAAGTGTGCGTAGTGATTCAACCGTTGCAGAGGCACTATTAAGCTGGTCTACAGCCTGCTTGATAATAAGCTTTGCAATGGCATCCTTTGGAAGTACAGGAACAAGTTCCTTTGCTTTTCCATAGATTTCTTCAGCTTTTGACTGACTGAAGTTGTACTTCTTGCGTTTACACCAGTTTTGATAATGGTCGATAAGATCGAGGTTGAGGCAGAAAAGTTTTCGATTTACGTAGTAGTTGCCCAGACAAAAGCAGCTGAGTTAAAGAATATATAAAAATCAATGCAGCCAAGAATAAGTTAAGTTGGAAATGGACAGATGTCAGCGGAATTGACCATAGTATCAATGATCTTCAATTCCTTGTCGTATTCCTTCTTTGTATCCCAGAAGATGCCGGAGAACGGAAAGCGGGATATTCTGTTCTGGCAGGAGTCCAGGAGACCGGACATTCCGGGAAATATGCAGATGATCCTGGATGGAGAAGCGACCCGGACGGCGGAAATCCTGGTACAGAAAAGACATTCCTATGAGCAGCTTCTGGCATTGGGAGCCAATCCGCAGGTGATCAAACCCCTTGGATATGTTTATCCGTATCAAAAGGATCATGAGAACAGACCGGTGGCACTCATCTGTACCAACTCTGATCAGATCGAAAAACTGACGGAACTGGTGGAGGAACTGCCGGAAATGAAGTTCCACATTGCTGCATTAACGGAAATGTCCGCAAAGCTGATGGCATTCGCATCCTACGAAAATGTACAGCTTTATCCCGGAATCAGGGAAAATGTCCTGTACGAGCTGTTTGAGGAATGCGACTATTATTTCGATGTGAACCATCAGAACGAAATTGTATCAGCAGTGAGTGAAGCCTTCCTGTTTAACCAGATCATCTTCGCCTTTGAACAGACCATCCATAACCGGGATCTGATTGCGGATGAACATATTTTCCAAGCCGGGGACTACGGGCAGATGATCCGGCTTGTGAAAGCATGTCTGCAGAATCCGGCTGTTGCCGGGGAGCATCTGAAATTACAGCAAAAGGCTGCACTGGATGAAAATCCGCAGAAAATCCGTGAACTTTCTGCTTGACAGCCCTAAACCCGTATAATATAATAGGTAACTGTGACAATGTTTCATGATGTTTTACCAAAGCCCCGGTAGAGCATTGGAAATAGAGAACAAAAGCCGGTTTTGAGGAATCTGGAAGCAGCCCGGACATCTGCCGAGAGAGGAACGAGGAACCACAAAGTGAGGAAAGTCTATACAGACTCAATTTTGGAGGAAATGCAATGAAAACATTTATGGCAAGCCCCGCTACCATTGATAGAAAATGGTATGTAGTTGATGCTACTGATATGACTCTCGGACGTTTAGCTTCCGAAGTTGCAAAAGTTTTAAGAGGAAAGAACAAACCCATCTTTACTCCGCACATGGATTGCGGCGATTATGTAATCGTAGTAAATGCTGCAAAGATTAAAGTTACCGGTAGAAAGTTAGACCAGAAGGTTTACTACCATCACTCCGATTATGTAGGTGGCATGAAAGAGACTACCTTAAAAGAGATGCTGGCAAAGAAACCTGAGAAGGTAATCGAGTTAGCTGTAAAAGGAATGCTTCCCAAGGGACCTTTAGGAAGACAGATGTTCACCAAACTTCATGTATACGCAGGCGCTGAGCACGAACAGGCAGCTCAGAAACCTGAAGTATTAACATTTTAATTAGAGGGACTGAAAGGAGAAAATTAAAATGGCTAACAAAGCAAGATACTACGGAACAGGTAGAAGAAAAAGTTCAGTTGCCAGAGTATACTTAGTACCGGGCAAAGGAAATATTACAATCAATAAGAGAGGCATTGATGAGTATTTTGGTCTGGAGACCTTAAAAGTTATCGTTCGTCAGCCCCTTGTAGCTACTGACAATGCAGAGAAATTTGATGTATTGGTTAATGTACGCGGTGGTGGTACTACCGGTCAGGCTGGAGCAATCCGTCATGGTGTTGCAAGAGCATTACTGCAGGTTGATGCAGAGTACAGACCTGTCCTGAAAAAAGCAGGATTCCTGACTCGTGATCCTCGTATGAAAGAGCGTAAGAAGTACGGTCTCAAAGCAGCACGTCGCGCTCCGCAGTTCAGCAAGCGATAATCGACTGCTCAGACTATATCAAAATGGTTCAAAAACCCCGGAAAATCAAGGTTTTCCGGGGTTTTCTTATACCTAAATGGGCTGATATAGTTTGACCAAATTTGGCAAAACGAGAGCCGTTTTCACCCAATTTTTAGTGGTTAAATATAGGACAACCGCCAAAAATGGGGTCAAAAAACGGCCTTAGTGGTTAAAAAATAGGACAACCAGAGAGCAATTTCGGGGGTATTTTTGAGGGTGATTTTGGCACTCTCAGACACCGGATTTTTCGCTGGAGGGTTTGGCATAATCTGACCAAATCTGAACAATTAAATACGATTCTAATGCAGGCACTCAGTAACAAAATAACTGGGTGCTTTTTGTCATGGCGAGGAGGAAAGTGACTATCGTGCTTGCACGAATAGTCATTTGACGACCGCTGATCAGTGTGAGATGCTCGAAGGGTATCTCACACTGAATTTCAGGGAAAAAGATTCCGACATTAGAAAGGGCCGTTACTTTATGATTTTGAAGTGGTGGCTTTTTCTATTTCCAGAAACAACAGTAACAATCAGAAATGAGGTGAAGTCATGAACACGCAAATCATTGCCATTGCCAACCAGAAAGGCGGTGTTGGTTATGAAAAGCTACACATTATGCAAAGTAGACGATAGAAAAACTTATAAATAAGGATTCTTTGGTTGATTTACTTTTCATAATCCATCACGATTTAAGTGTATTTTTATCAAAGCACTTAAGGAGGAACACAAGATGGAAAATTTAACTTTGCAGCAACTAATCAACCAAACCAGGGAGGCCCTCATTGATGCTGGTGCATCCAACTATTACCAAAACGTATTTAAAACTCTTACAAAGCAACTTTTTCTCTACGCAAAAGAACATAGCACGGAATCTTTTAGTATGGATTTTGGATTGCAGTTCTTAGAAGACCATTATTCCATGTTATCTAAAATCGAACAGAACAAATGGTGTGCAATTTATTCCCGTTGTATTAATGCCTTAGCAGAATACCAACATTCAGGAAATGTGACACTATATCTTGTTATGGATAAACGAGTATACACTTTTCCTGACAGTTTCAAAGACAGTGCTGAAGCCTACCTCTCCCATCGAGAGAAAACAGGAATTATCAAAAAATCAAATAAGGTTTTCAGTTTGTATCTAGAAAGATTTTTTATGTTTTTAAAAAAGAAGAACATATCTTCTCTAGATGTCCTGTCTCTTAAAGATGTTTTGGATTTCATGGCATCACTGAGCTGCTATGAAAAGCCAACCATAAATCATACAATGCGGGTGGTTCGATATTATCTGAAATACTGCTATGAGAATGGCTTTATGAATACGGAGATGTTCTCCAAGCTTCCCAATCCCCATTACAACAGGCAAAGCCGTTTACCTTCATCATATACTGCAAACGAAGTTAAAAAACTTCTTGATTCGATTGATCTTGGAAACCCTTGTGGAATCCGTGATTATGCAATCATTCTTCTGATTGCAAGACTCGGGCTGCGCAGCAGTGATGTGGCCAATCTCAGATTTTCCAATATCGATTGGGAAAAAGAGAGTATCCGTTTAACTCAGGTAAAAACAGAAAATCCGTTGGAACTTCCTCTGCTTGAAGATGTGGGTGAAGCAATCATCAATTATCTGAAGAACGCAAGGCCCAAAACCGATTCAGATCATGTTTTTGTGAGGCAAGTTCCGCCGTATACGAATTTTAATCCGGGTGCAGTTGGTGCCCTTGTAAGAGTTCATCTCCAAAAATCAGGGATTCATCTTGAAGGAAAAAAGAAAGGTTCCCATACGCTTCGTCACAGCCTTGCAAGTCGTCTGTTAGAGCATGAGATACCTCTTCCGGTCATTTCAGAAATCCTGGGACATACAACTACCGAAACCACGATGACATACCTTCGTATTGATATCACCGAACTCAGAAAGTGTGCATTGGAGGTGATAATCTAACATGACAAGAATCAGAAAAACACCAACAATGACAGGACCATTTGCTGAGGTCGCTCAGGAATTCATTCAATACAAAAGAAGTGCCGGTTTTAAATACGCAGATGAACCGAAATGCTTATCACGATTTTGCCGTTTCAGTAAAGAACTGGGTATCACAGAAATAGAAATATCCCGTTCTCTTGCAGAAAAATGGATTGCACCAAGAGAGAGTGAATCCGAAAAAAGCCGTTCACACCGTATTACCTGTATAAGACAGTTTGCTATCTACCTGAATAATCTTGGCTATGATGCTTATATAGTACCAGAAGTAAAAGGCTTGAATCATAATTCATTTGTTCCTTATATATTTACACATGAACAGATAGTATCTGTGATAAAAGCAGCTGATGAAACAGAACCTCGGGAGGTTGCAAGAAACATGCATCTGGCGCTACCTGTGATATTTCGTATTCTCTATGGCTGTGGACTTCGTGTATCTGAAGTTGTTGGTCTTCGCTATAAGGATGTAAATCTCGAAGATGGGATTCTTACAATCCGTGAAGCCAAAACTGACCGTGACCGATATATCCCATTATCAGACTCTGTGAAAGAAGCTTGTATATCCTATGCAGATAAAACCTGGTGGGAAAAAGACAGTGACTTTTTCTTTCCTGCCCCTGACAAGACCATGATCAGTCCTATGACTGTATATCAAAGATATCGTAGATATCTGGAAGTTGCAGGTATTTCACATGGTGGAAAAGGGCAAGGACCTCGTCTGCATGATATTCGTCACACATTTGCAGTTCATGTTTTGCAAAAGTGGATCAAAGAAGATGCAGATCCGACTGCTATGCTCCCGATTCTCTCCACATATATGGGACATAAAACAGTACGCTCAACTGCACAGTATCTGCGGCTGACAGCCGAAGTTTATCCCGACTTGATGAAAAAAGTGGAAAAATCCTGTGCATATGTCATCCCGGAGGTATGCCATGAAGGAAACTGATTTTGCCCGATATCTGACGCAGTTCCTGTCAACATATCTTCCGGGGCAGGTTGGGAGTAAACGCAACACTCAGTTAGCATACAGAGATTCATTCTCTTTATTTTTAAGATACTGTAGAGATCAGGAGAATCTTTCACCTGAAAAGCTAACGATTGCCAAAATAGATCGAGAATTAATACTTCGTTTCCTTCAATGGCTAGAAGATGAGCGCAACTGCAAAGCAGCGACAAGAAATCAGCGTCTGGCAGCAATCCATTCATTTTTCAGTTTTTTAATGGTGGAAGAACCACAGTATATGCAGCAAAGTCAGAAAATACTGGCTATTCCAATGAAAAAAACGGACAAGCCTCCTCTCATGTATCTTCCTCTGGATAGCATTAGAGGGCTGTTGGAACAACCTGACAGAACCACAATCCAAGGAAAACGAGATGCTGTGCTACTGTCACTTTTATACGACACAGGTGCAAGAGTTCAAGAACTTGTAGATTTAAAAGTGTGTGATATTGCTTTGAATGATACTGTTACCATCATACTGACTGGGAAAGGTGGTAAAAGCCGTATTGTTCCAGTCATGAAACCAACCGGAGAGTTATTGAAACAATATATGGAAGGTTCTGGTTTGACTTCACCTGTATATGGCCGCAATCCATTATTCACTAATCGTGGTAACCAACCGCTGACAAGAGCTGGTGTGACATATATTTTGAAAAAGTATGCAGCACAGGCTCAGGCAATGGGAGTAAAAGACATCTCTGCTGAGATTACACCTCATTGGCTGAGGCATAGCAAAGCAATGCATCTGCTTCAATCTGGTGTCAATCTTGTTTATATCAGAGATTTACTGGGTCATTCTGACATTTCAACAACTGAAATCTATGCACGGGCAGATGAAAAGATGAAACGGAAGGCTTTGCTGGAGGCTTACGACAGCCCGGCATCTGATGAATTACCGACATGGAAAAAGGATAAAGACCTTCTTGATTGGTTGAAGTCGCTGTAAAGAGTACTTCCGAATTATGCAAAGTCTGAAGAGCCCATATACTTTATATAATCAATAAAGTGTGGGCTCCACTTTGCATAATAACTTACTTTTCATAACTTACATTATGTGAAGCTTCACATAAGAACTGCAAGACAACGACCTGTGCCAACTTGGGAATCGGGCTGGCGCAGGCCGGAAAGAA
>OGJJ01001892.1_pt1 | contig 14785 bp, 20 predicted proteins | sample 1572081 | NCBI WGS metagenome assembly OGJJ01 (sample SAMEA2582122, study PRJEB24529) | metagenome | biome: Human gut stool | place: China | collected 2011
TCAGAGTCTCTATTTAACTTGTACACTTTTTATTCTAGGCCCAATTAAAACAAGGCGCTATTTTGTGGATTAATTTAGATCCAGCAAAAGGGACTGAAACTAAGAAAAAGCGACCGTGTTTAGTTGTGAGCAACGATCACTATAATCGCTATTTTAATACGGCGCTAGTTGTACCAATCAGCACTTCTGATAAATATCGCACCCTAGAAAAGTATGTTAAATCTCCTTTATTTATCAGGATAGATAAAGGGGAAATTCACGGAACAGCGCTCTTACAACATGTCCGCGCTGTCGATCCCACAAAACGATCAGATGGCGAAGTTGTGGCCACTTTATCCCAGCAAGAAATTAGTTCGATTAGTACAAAGGTCCAACAATTTTTCTAAAAAACAGATGTTATTTATTGATAAAAGTAACAAAATAGCCCCCATAATCTATATTATAGATTTTAGGGGTTATTCTTTCAATGTTTTCGAGGGGCGATTTGTAAGTTATAGACCGTAGAAACACGAAATAATGTATTAATTTAAAAATGGGCTATATGTTTGCACGTAATGTTCGTAAGATTTTTTATAAGTGGCATCATTTTTTAATTTGGATAGGTTTGTTGGGAACGAACTAATGAAATTTAGCAAGTTTTGTGGTGTCCCAGATGCAAAATGTGTGCTTATAAGTGAAAGCATGGTTTTAAATTGCTCGGTACATAAAGGAAAGTCTAATTTCATTGAAATTAGGCTATCTGTGAATGATAAAAGTGCTTTTTGTGCTTGATCATCAGTAAAGGATGCAATCATTTTTTTATAATAATCATCTGCAGACCATGCGATACCGTTGCCATTAGTTATATAACAGTTAATCACAGTACTTACATATTGATCGTTAATACTAGTAGGAAGATTACTATGATCGCCTACAAATTGATACAATTGTTTGGCAAGTGCGGGTTCAGTATAAAAATTATTCATATTGTTGTGTGCTTCAGTTAAGTCAGACAGGATATTTGCGATTTCAGAAATGCGTAAATCATCTGGTATAAAAGATTGTCCATTAGCTAAGTCCAAAAATCTTCGTGCGCTAGTAGCTTCTGCGGTATGACTATTTATTTTTAAATTACCATACTTGAATCCAATAGATACTTTTGTTTCTTTAGAAGCAAGTACCCATAATTCGGGAATCATTTGAGCTATATTTGTTCTGGCCTCTGTATTTGATTCCTGTGAAATGAAGATGCCGAAAAATCCCTTTAATAAACTATTGCACTGATTAATCGGTAACTTACTGAAAAAAGGCTTTTTTGCTGCTATGTCACTTGATGTAAAAGTAGTAGTCTTAATGTCTGCTAATAGTTTTTTTATTTCTAAATTTAAAGGAGAAACTGGCAAATTAAAGACACTTTTAATACAAGTTTCTAGCCAATCAATTAATTTGTATCCTGATAATTGAAAGTCGTTAGGATGAGCAGCGCTTGACCAGTTTCTCATGTAGCGAATGTGGTCTAATTCGTTATAAGTAATATCATCTATTAATTCAATTTTTTTAACACCCACGAGTAAATCTGCATCTTGGATTTTTACTAAGTCGCTATCGTTTTTCAACTTTGCTCGTTTTTCTGTATTTGTAACAGTTACGTCGAAAAAATATTCAACATTAAAATTTATAATTCGCATTCTTAATTCTGTAATTGTTGCATCCCAAAGATAATTAAGAGCTGCGTCAAATAAACCAGATGAAACAGCATAAATGAATTTAGATAAGTAAAACATAGAACTTTTATCGACGTTTATTTCGTCTATAATTACTTGTAAGTTATTAAACACCTTTTTCCGATCAATTGTAGTCATTACAATATTTTCATTTGGAAGACCAACTGAGCCAATCAAATTAGTCATAATATTTTCTGTTTTTTCTAGTAAAACATAAAGTTCTTGGGGCGAATATTTTTTAGGAAGATTGTTGTTTGAATCAATGATTTCTTTCATTGGGCTGACCTCTTTGCTCATAATTATTTAAATAAAATATACTCAGTGACATATATTAAATGTAAGTTTTAATCCTGTGACAATGAAAATTAAATTACAATCTACCTAGTTAATAAAAAATAGTTAAATAACTATCTGAAGATGAAGGTGCAGATATGGGTAAAACAATAAAAGAGCTTGCTGAAAAACTGAGTGTATCAAAGCAGACAATTCAAATCATTATAATAAATTATCCGCTATTGAACAACAAAGAGACAGCCGTGGATATATCATTATAAATGATAACGCAGAAAAAATAATACGTAGCAAAGTGACAAACAAAAAGCGACAAACAACCGCCAAAAGATGATCAGTTTGTTGATAGTAGTAATGTCTTGCCGGTAAAGGAATTACGAGCGGAAGTCAATCGCTTAAGAGCAGACAATAACCGGCAAATAACCGCCAAAGACCGACAAATAGAAAATATGCAGAAACTACTTGATCAATCACAACAATTGCAGTTAATGGCAGAAAAAAAGATTGCTGCTTTAGAAGCACCTAAGCAGGCAGAAAATGACGTGGACCAGAGCAAAGCAAATGTTGTGGCGAGTGCTCCACAGACACACAAAAAAGAAACCAGCGCTAATAAAAAACGAGATTTATGGCATAAATTGTTCAAATAAGTGCTACCAGCCAACTGGTTCCGTATGGTATGATGATTGCAGTTGAATATGAGCGCAAAAAAATAATCACTTCAGGCCGGCAAGCCTAAGCGATCATGACCTAGTAGATACCACCTGTTAGGGTTTTATTGATATGACTACTACCGTAGCCCATATCATTCAGGAACTATCTTACCATGGTTCTTGAAGAGTTGAAAGAGATTAAACTGAAACATCTCAGAAAACCCACTTAAAATCCTAATCAGGGTTCTAGGTGGGTTTTCTTTGTGGACGTGGAAGGACTGGAGATGACTGCCAGTTAAAAGACACGGGGGCAGTTCTCCATTCTTGGTCAGTGAAATCACTTGTGCCAGCGGTTCGTGACCACTGGTGTAGTTAACAGCATGGGTATTCTAAACCCCACTGAGATCAACGCGGTGAAAGACGAGGGTGGAACTCTAGGAAATGGAACCAACCACCTACCTGCGAACGTGAGTCTAATCAATCATCACATAAAACAAAGATTGCCGTGCACTGTCACGTAATACCAGCCGTAGGATAGGACAAGGGCTAGATGCGCTTAAACGGTTGCTATAGGTGTTTTTAAAACACTTGTAGGTGTCACAAGAAGTAGACATTTTTCCCGCAGATAGGGAAAGTGTCTTGAGAGAGCGCGCTGTGCGCTCAACCTTGTGACTTAAGGGTTAGTTTCTTGTTTTTTAAATGTTGGATAGATTTTAAGGCTGTTAGGAGAATTGGGTACTGTACCCTGTCAAGTTGACACATTAAATAATAAAAACTAGTTGGCCTTGCCGAAGCGGTATTCTGCTGCGGTAAGGTCATTTCTTTTGCCTGAAATAAAGGAATGCGTAAAGTAATCGATACCTTCTGTCACCAGCTGTTCTAAGTCTTCAAACGTTTGTGGTTGTGGTGAGTGTGCTAACCAGATAGATTTAAAATCAGCCCACCAGTGCTCCATCACCGCATTATCAGCTGGTGTTCCTGGGGCTGAGTAACTATGTTGGCTGTTACTACTAGCCAAGTAGTGGTTGAATGCTTTGGCAGTATATGCTGCTCCGCGATCAGTGTGGATTAGCGGTGCCAGACCTCCGGCTTTCTGCTTGGCCATTTGAAATACTTTAATAGCCCCAGTACTCGTTTCTGTAGGCGTAATAATCCAGCTAAGTGGGTATTGACCGTATAGATCCAGGACAACGTGTAGACGGACTTTGTACTTACGAATTTTGTAGGCAATTTCCGTCGTGTCCGTCACCCACACCTGATTTGCGGCAGCTTGTTCAAACCGGCGGTTCAGGGTATTCTGTGCTTCATAAGTTTCCTGCTCCTGCACACGTTTTCTCTTAGGCTGACGATAGTCCGCTTTAATACTGTGTTCCTTCATAATGCGCATGACGCGCTTCTTGTTAACTGTGTATGATAATCTTTCCTGCTTTATCAAACGGGTCATCTTGTCATAACCAACGCAGTGTTTATGTTGTGCTTCTAACTGTTTAACGAGCTTTAGAATTTCTTGATCTTGAATATCATGAACCGTCGGTTCATGGGTCAGCCACTTGTAGTAAGCCTGCCGACTTACCCCGGCTACTTTAACTAGATCAGATACCTTATACCCACTTTGGCTCATTTCCTGAATCGCTTGATATCGTCCGGCCGTTCCACCTCCCGATTGTGTATTTCGACCAATTTTTTTGCGAAGGCAATCTGTACCTCCCGTTCCTTCGCTTTAGCTTTCAGCTGCCTTACTTCTTGTCGTAATCTTTCCACTTCATTGGTTGGTGTTTTGCCTTTATGGCGACCCCGGTTATCCTGAAGGGATTCCCAATCGTGAGTTCTTTGGTACTTTCGTACCCATGAATAGACCCGTTGATAGCTGACATTAAATTTTTCTGCCACGGCTTGATAGTTATACTCGTGATCAATTGTCCATTGAGTAATTTGCCGTTTCTCCTCAAAAGTAACTTTTCGGCCCACTTTCCTAGCTCGCTTTCTTGTTGCGTAAGCAACACTTAATTGTCCACTATTGTACCGGACAATCCATTGATGTAGTTGGGAAAGACTACGAATTTGATATCTATTGAGAATTGCTTGGTCTGACAGGGTACCTGAAAGGTAAGCTTTAACGGCTGATCGCTTGGTTTGAAGTGTGTACCTGTGATTGTGTTCAGGGCGAATCAATCCAGCCAAACCAGCCGTTAAAAATTGTTTAATCCATCTGTTAAGGCTAGAGGTCCGCACCTGGTGATAATCCGCGTATACCCCGAGTGAGTAGTCTGAATCTTGGTAATTACTGAGTAACCTTAATTTTTCCGTCGTTGAAGATGTTCCTATTCAAAACACCTCCTAGAGATGACACTTTTATTATTTAAAGTGTCAACCCTAAGAACCTGTCTAGTATCTGCTGAATCTGGTAGAATTGTGGAAAACCGACTGAGGAGTTTGTCATGCCAGATTATCCAAGCAATATTTCTCGAGCGCAATTTGCGTTAATACAACCTGATTTAGAAAACTTCCGCAAGCATACAAGACCGCGTCGTTATGATCTTTATGACGTATTCAATGCCATCCTTTACTCGCTTACTACAGGGTGTCAATGGCGTGAATTACTGCACGATTTCCCGGAATGGCATACCGTCTACCGCTATTACGATATGTGGCGAGATAAACCAGACCCGACAGCTGATTCGCTATTAGAAAGGCTTTTAAAAAAACTGTCGCTTCCTATCGTTTTGCACAGGGCCGATCGGCCCGAACGTCGTTTGTGATTGTTGATGCTCAAAGTGTTAAAACCACTGATTTAACGAAAAATAGTGGCTACGATGGCGGCAAAAAGATTTCAGGGATTAAGCGTCATATGGCGGTTGATATTAATGGTTTACCACAAGCCATTCTCGTGACACGAGCTAATGTATCGGATCGTTCAGGTGCATTGGCTATGTTTAGTTTGGCTAGCCAAAATTTAGAGCTGGTTCAGCATGTCATGGTTGATGGTGGCTACACTGGCAATGACTTTGCGGATCAGGTGAAGCTCATTTTGAATGCTAAGACGACGGTAGCTAAACGCAACGAGTTGCATATGTTCACGGTGTTACCGCAACGATGGATCGTTGAACGTTCATGGAGTTGGCTAGACAAATGTCGGCGACTTTGGAAAAACTGTGAACGTGCCCTTAACAGCAGTCTTCAAATGGTTGTATTGGCCTTCCTGAAGATAGTTCTTAAAAGATACTAGACAGGTTCTAAGGGGTATTGTACGCAACCAGATTCTGAACCCGATCAAAGTCTAAAACGTTAGCCAGTTTGTAAAGGGCATGCTATAATGTAGACAGAAAAAGGGAAGCCCCGCTAGAACAGGACTTCCCATGTAGAGCCGTTAAAGACGGTGGCATAACTTAATGATTAAATAACCGCTAGCTCTGCCAAGCTAAGGCGGTTATTTTTTTGCTGACTTTTGATCAGCTCAACAATTAATGCAATTAAGGCTACGATAAAAGTACCGAAAGCCAGCATTAATTGTAAAGCGTCCGCAACGGACACTTAGGCTACTCCTTTCATTAGGATTTATGGGCTTTAAAGGTTTAACACCATAAGCACCACCTCCGATCGGAAATAGCCACCGCCTTAACTTCTCTACAAAGAACTATTATACAGGCAACTCACTGCATGACCAAGCGCTTAAAAGGCTATTTTCAAAATCAATGGTGCCAATTATCAATAATAGCCTTTAAAAGATTTGGAAATCTGTGATCTAGTTCTGCTTGTCGTAACGTAAGATAACTATGAATACCAGAATGTCTAACGGAAATTAAGCCATTTAAACGTAAATTTCGGTAATGTTGAGATAGATTGCTCTTCTTTCCTAGATCATTAAAAATGGCACATGAGCATTCCTTGCTTTCTTTAAACAACTTAGTGACAATCTCTAAACGAATAGGATCACTTAAGGATTTTAGTATTTGCGTAAGGGTAACTTTATTGAGATCAATATTAGGTAAGTTCTCTTTCATGCATAGCCGCTCCTTTTTTACTTTTCAACTGTTTAGTATATACTAAACAGTTGAAAGAAGGTAAGTATATGGATTCAAAAACACAAATCATTGAACAATACTTTAAGTTATCTGACTTGGCTTCTAATGATGAACAAGCATTGCATGAAATAATTCAACTCTTTTCAAAAAGGGCCGTGGTCAAGGGCGCTAATGGTTTTATTGCTGATAATCCGACTAGAGTCGCCGAATTTTTCAAGAATTTTTTTAAAGATAACCAAGAATTAAGGCATCTTTTCCATGTAGTCGTCAATGATGGTAACTATCAAGCTGAGTGGGCTGTTGCTGGACGTAAACGTAGTGGAAAAATATTTGCATTTCATGGTTTTGACACCTACCAATTTGACCAGCAAAACAAAATAAGCTTCTTGAAAGTTAAACTTGAAAAATAGAAATAAAAACGGCCATTAGGGTATACCCTAATGGTCTTTTTTATTTCTGTGCTATACTAGGAATTGCAAGTGTTCATTAGAACTGTCCAAAAGGAGAATTGAAAATGGCTAAAATCGGTTATGCGCGAGTGAGTTCCAAGGAGCAACATTTAGATCGACAGTTAGCGGCTTTAAAAGACGTTGATAAATTATTTACGGATAAATTAAGTGGGGCTAACACTAATCGGCCAGAACTGCAAAAAATGCTGGCCTATATTCGTGAGGGTGATATTGTCTTGGTCACTGAATTAGATCGCTTAGGCAGAAGCAACCAGGATTTAACTAAGATTATGAACACCATTCAAAATAAGGGGGCCACCTTAGATGTGTTAAATTTACCGTCCATGACAGGGATTGCTGACCCAAATTTACGTCAACTGATGACCAACTTGATTATTGAACTCTATAAGTATCAGGCCGAAAGTGAACGTAAGCGAATCATCGAGCGTCAGCAACAAGGGATTTCCTTGGCCAAAAAGCAGGGTAAATATCATGGGCGCAAACCCCAATACACCCAAGACGATCCCCGCTTGCAACATGCTTTTAAGCTTTACCAGGCAGGCATGAGTGATGTCGATGTTGCCAGAAACACCGGCATTAAACGAACCACCTTTATCAGGTATCGAAAGAAATTCAGTGTGTATAGATAAATTTCTCATTAAATAAGCAGGGCAGTGAAAAAATTTAAATAGGAGTGAAATGGCAGATATATGGAAATAAGACTAATAGAGGTTAATACATTTTGGATATAAAAAGTTCCGATCCAGAAAAATACAAAGATAAACATTGATCTAATGGCTTCATATACCTAAGAAAATAACAAATCAATTTTTTGAGGCCACTTTACATGGAAGATCGTTTTATTTGGTTAAGTCTAAAGAGGCACTTCATAATCGAAGTGCCCCTTTTTAGATTTAGCTAGTAATCCGTACCGAATTAAGTTAATGGCTTACGATCTGTCAACAAAGCAATCGGCGACAGAATCAAAACAATCACCGCGCCTACTAAGTAGGTATGACTGAAGGCCTGGCTGATTTGTTGATTCTTAGTATGCTTAATTTTTCTCAAAGCTGTCGTTAAAGCTTCTTTTTGTGCCAATTGTTTGAGACCTACTAACAATTTTTTCTGACCTTGGCTTATTTTCTGATTACCCAAATTAATTTTTTGAGAAGCTACTGACAGTTTAGATATAGCGGTATTTTGATTTTCTAACTTGGTTAAGGTAAGTGCTAGTTGCTGGTTACCCGCTTTTAAGTTGTCGGTAGCTAGTGCTAACTTCTTCTGGGCTTGGTAGACCTGGTAAAGATCGGTTCCCTTTTGGGGCTGTGGTAAATCAACTTGAGATTTGACCGCTTGTTTAAGGGCACGTCTTAGGTTCGTCTGTTTGTTTTTAGTTGTTAATTTGGCTGATCCAGTAGTGGAAAATAGGCTATTCAATTGTTGATGAACCACTTTGTTTACTTTGGGTGATAATTGCTGTCGATCAACAATTTGAATGGCATCTTGATGAATATGCTGCTTAGCTGTATTGACATTATTATCAAGGACTGTTACTAGAATTGCAATTCCTAAACAGGTGCCAATTTGACGCGCTGCGTTAACAATTCCCGAACCAATCCCACTTTTATTTTTTGGCAAATGCTTAACCGAGGCCACTAACGAAACCGAAGAGAACCCAAAACCAACACCATGAATCACCAGAAAAGTAATGATAACAGCTTTGGGCGTTGTGGTGGTGATAAACGACAAGAGGAGTAAACTAGCTGCCATGACTAAGAGACCAATCAAAGTAACCGGAACTGCGCCAACTTGATCAAACAACTTAGTTCCCAAAGGCATCGCTACCATGATTGTTAAGGAAACTGGAACAATAATTAGGGCCGCATGTAACGCTGTATCGTTCAGAACGTCTTGTAAAAAATAATTTAAAATCAGGGTGGGACTAACTAACGTAAAGCCAGTTAAAAAGTAAACTAAACTAGAAGCAGTTAAGGTTTTTTCACGGAACAAATCTAATTCAAGTAGTGGGTGTTTGACTTTGCTTTCGATAAAGATGAACAATCCAATAGCTAATACGCCGCCAATGAGGGTTCCTAAGATGATGCCCGATTGCCAACCATATTGGCGGCCTTCTAGTAGGCCAAAGGTTAAACCACCCAAGCCTAGTGTTAAAAGAATCGTTCCTGGTAAATCAATTCTCCCCGCCAAAGATTCGTCATATGATTCCCTCACCCCCATAGCCATAATTAGAAAGGCTACAATGGTTAAGGGGACATTAATGCCGAATACCCAGCGCCAAGAAGCATATTTAATAATCACGCCACCAATCGGTGGCCCCCCGGCAGCGGCTAAAGCCGTTACCGCGCCCACAACGCTAGCAATTTTGGACATATGCGCTTTGCCAAATATTTCAATTCCCATTGGTAAGACAATCGGGGTGATAATGGCACCGCCTAATCCTTGAAAAAATCGAAAAGCAATCAATTCCGGTAACGACGTTGCCAGCATACAAGCCGCTGAAAAGCCGCCAAATAAGGCTAATCCTAATAACATAATCTTTTTACGACCATAACGATCAGCAATCTTTGAACCCGTGATCATAAACACGGCTAAGGCTAACGTATAGATGGTGGCAACCCAACTTGTATCAGTTAGACTGGCATCGAAATGGGTCATAATTTGGGGTAAAGCAATGTTGACGATGGTACTGTCTAAGGTACCCATAAACATCGCAATGGTTATCCCGATGAAACTGATAATTTTAGTAGCTTTTGACATCTATCAAGCGCTCCTTTCGGTAACAGATGAATATAAAGGAAACATTTGTTACCTTTACTCGCGGTCTTTAGTATAATTAGCCCTAAGCATTAAAACAAGCCTTATTGGCTAAGTGCTACAGATTGCTATAATTTGTTACCGATAGTAGAGGAGATATTAATAAAATGAACGGAAAGCAGCGTATGGTTGAGCAGTCTAAGCAATGGTTATGTGACGCCCTTATAAATTTAATGACGAAAGAGAATTTTCAGGATATTTCTATTACCGAAATTGCTCAAACCGCCGAATTATCTCGAAAGACGTTCTATCACTCTTTTAAAAATAAAGAAGCGGTTATTAATTATTTGTGTGATCAGTTGTTCGATCAGTACTTTGAACAATTGCTCCAACAGAAACCGCAGGTAGGGGAAATGATGCTAAAAACTACTTTTGACATTTTTTTAAATTTTTGGTGGCAAAAACGAGATTTAATTCAATTATTGATCCGACAAGGCTTATTTGATCATATGAATGAAATTTGGCAGCAAAAAGCGATCTCCCGTTATCAAAAGTTTGCGGCTCCCTGGCATGTTCAGGGCACTCCTACCCAAGTGAATTATGTGATGGCTTTTCAACTAGGTGGTCTTACCAATATTCTACGTGTCTGGTTAGGCCAAGGTAATCCTGAGCCACCAGAACAAATTAAGGACGTGATGTTGTTGGCTATTCGCCAATTAGCAGATAGTCTACATACAGACTAGACACAATTACGACAAACGATCTCTAGTTAAAATTGTTCTATCCTAATGAATTCAGCCTCTTTAACATCAACCATTACTAGGTCCGATCGCAACCATAATTTGACATTTGATGTACTAACTGAAATTATCTATGTACTTATTAGATTATTCCAGTAAAGCAATGGCCTACAAGGTGACTGTTGAAAAGAAAGATCGAAAATCAAACTCACGGTATGCCAAAGAGTTTAACGTGGCTTTACCAATTGAGTTAAGTGTAGATGAGCAAAAAAAAATTACTGACAAAATATGTGCAAGAAAATTTTGTGGATCAAGTTATGGTGGCCGATGTCGCAATTCACCGTGATCACCCAGACAATCCACATGCGCATGTGATGTTAACGAATCGTCCTTTTAACCCCGATGGTAGTTGGGGATTAAAAGCAAAGACGCAGTACATTAAAGATGAAAATGGCAAGCAACTTTTAACCAAAAGCGGGTTTCCAAAACAAAGAAAAGTTTGGTTGGCTGATTGGGATAAAAAGGAAAAAAATTAATGAGTGGCAAAAAAATTGGGCATTGAGTGTTAATCGGTTCTTAGCACAAAAAAATATTCCGGATCGGATCAGTGAAAAGTCCTTTGTTGATCAAGGCATAGATGAGGTAGCAACCCAGCACGAAGGAATCAATAGCAAGCGCCATGAGAGAAGAGCATTTAATCAACAGGTTAAGGACTATCGTAAGACCAGGGCCGGCTATAAAAATATGCAAGAAAAGAAGATTAATCGGGGGCATTTAATTAAAAACTGGAAACCAAAAAGATGGAGGAAACTCCCTAGTGGCAAGCTTTCTTCATCTTTTTGATTTGAAAATACAATTTAAAACAAATCTGAATGTGATCCAATACCCACTAAATAGATAATTTGCTGATTAGTTTTGGCGTAAAGCAATAAATGGTCACCATTATGACCATCAAAATGTAGATCTAATCCCGCGATTTTGAGATTATCAATGTTACTCAGTCTTTTTTTGAGTTCTTTCTTTTGCTGATTAGACAGGGTAATCGGGTGTTCATAAAAATAATCAGGCAATGGTAAATCTTGTAAAAAGTGATCAACTACATAATCCCATGGTGAACGTTCATCACGTTCAAAGGGAACTCGTCTATTGAAAATTGGTTGCCAACGAGGGTTCTTCTTGACCTTCTTATACATCTTTTTAAAGGCACTGGTGGGTTTAAGCTCACTCATTTAATAAGTTCTCCAATTCTTGACGAGAATGAGCACCCTTAAGATGATGATTGTTTAAATCATCAGCAACCTCATTAATTGAAGACATAGTTTCAGTATTAGGAATTCCCCAATATTTAGGTAACCCGTCTTTAGCGACTGAAGTCAGAACCATGCGAATGTAGGTAGAAATAGATAGACCATGGTCTGCTAATTCTTTGCTAGCTTGTTCTTTAATTTCTGCTGGAATACGACTATCAACACGTGCATCCATATATATCACCTCATCAATATTGTACGACAAATAACACACAAATACAATTGAGAAAACTAATTCATATTTTTTCATGTGAAAAGGTTAGCTCTCAGACGCATAAAAAAATGCAAAGATGGGTAGTTGATGGTTAAGATTATTCTGAAAAGGTCTAAAAAGAAGAAATTTATGCGGATTTATGAGGGGTTATTTATCACAAATGAACCCTAAATTCTCTTTCTAGGTTAAGTTAACAAAAAGAAGATATTAATGCCGTATTGCTTATCAGATGTTGTAAACATTATCAAGTATCTTAAACTCAAAGGTTACTTTGATTTAAGCCTCTTGGACTCATAATTATATCCGTCTATATATTCCTTAATTTCATTTAAACGATGGTTAGATATAAGGTTTAAGAAATTGATCAATAATTTAGGATAAAGTTTAAAGTGTTTTTTATTTTTATAATCGTAATAGGCATTTCGTTGTCCCATATTAAAGTCTGATAACTCATTTGGCACATTTGATTTGTAAGTATAGGAATAGTTGTTGGAATACAACCCTTTGTTATATTTTTGTTTAATCATGTTGTGTAACTTAGATAAGAGCACAATATCCCCACCCGTAAAATGGAACTTATAGCCCGTGCAGGATTTGAACCTACAACTTTACTCCTAGAAAGCAACGTCTTAACCATTTGACCAACGGGCGATAATTAAATTAGGCTTAGTATACTCCAAAAAATTTTTAAAAAAACAAATATTTCTCATTTACTTTTTTACTTTTTATCTTTAATTTTGTATATTATTATTGCTATCTAATCTTTTTCTTATAAAAGACCAGGGTAGCAATAATGGCAAACAAATCAGCTTGAGTATTTTATGGCAAAAAGCAAGGGTAGCTATTAGTGACTTATTACCACTACATTAAGGAGATAATTAACATGAGTGTAGCAATAGAATGTGAGTGCATTAATAAGAGGTATGGAGAAAAAGAAACGTTAAAAAATATTAGCTTTAAGATTAACAGAGGTGAATGTATTGCACTTCTGGGACAAAATGGGGCGGGGAAAACTACTTTATTAAATATAATGCTAGAAAAATTATACCCAACTTCAGGAAATGTTAAAAATAAATATCAGGTATCTGAGATTGGATATTTAATGCAGTCCACAAAGTTTCCAGATGACATCAAAGTAAAAGAATTAATTAGTTTTGTATCTAAATTTTCTACTAACCCTTTAGATCTAGAGCAGATTCTACGAATTTTGGAATTTACACCTGAAATGATGGGACAAATTGCTTCTAAACTATCAGGTGGGCAAAAGAGATTATTAGATTTTTGTTTAACTATAATTAACCACCCCAAGTTGTTGGTCTTAGATGAGCCTACCAGTGGGATGGATGAAGATACGCGTGCTCATTTTTGGCGGATAGTGAATGAACTAAAAGAAAAAGGTACAACTGTAATCTTTACTACGCATTACTCAGATGAGGTTAATAATGGAGCTGATAGAGTACTGTTATTAAAAGGTGGAGAGCTAGTAGCGGATGAATCCCCGTTTCATTTGCGTACTTTAAATAATAAACGTACTCTAACTTTTGAAAAGTCACTATATAATAATCAAACCTTACGTTTTAAATCTATAGCAGATGGTTTGATGAGTCTTATAGAAATAAACATAAAAAAAAATACAGTTCAGTGGGAATTTGATAGTCAATATACGAATCAAATATTAACAACACTTGTTAAGGAAAATGTTGATATGACAAGTGTAGAACTTAGTAATGCATCCTTAATGGAGACAATTTTTGAGGAGGGTGAAAAAGATGATAGCTTTACTAAAGATCGAATGGCTTAGAATGACAAGAAATAAGAAGTATATATTCTTTACAGTTGCAATGCCAATTACTTTTTTTATAGTCTTTTCATCTATGATTAAAGGTGCAGACAAACTATTTGTAGAACAATTTATGCTATCCATGACTACTTTCTGTCTTACAAGTTTTGCCCTTTTTAACTTTCCGTTTGATATTATGGAAGATAGAAACAATGGTTGGAATGAAACACTTCAGAAAGTACCATTAAATAAATATCAGGTCATTACAGTTAAAGTAATAAAAATGACGATTGAATCCTTTATTTGCATTGTTCTAATTTTTCTAACAGGGTATTTCTTTAAAGGAGTACAACTATCTTTATCGCAATGGGTAATTTCGGGACTAGTACTTTTACTTGGATCAGTAATTTTTTTGAGTTTAGGATTATTGTTGACGTTATTTAGCAGTATGCAAACAGCATCACTTTTTTCTAATATACTTTATTTTGGTTTAGCCATATTAGGAGGCCTATGGTTTCCGCTGAGTCAATTCCCAAAATGGGTTCAAGAATTAGGAAAATGTACACCTACTTACCATTTTCGTGAACTGGCTGTTGGTTATATAGATAAAGGAAATATTCCCATTCAATCTACAATTATATTATGCTCGTATTGTTTAGTATTTCTTCTTGTTTATGTTTTTCTAAGTAAAAAAAGAGATACGTCTTTATAAAGCGATTTTCTTTGTTTAACCAGCAACTCAATATGATTGTTTATGCTATATGTAGAGAGCGGTTATAAAATGTACAAAACTGGCGGTGGCTATAATGCCCTCTAAGTATACAGATGAAATAGAAAATTCGTCTGATACTTGG
>OGJJ01001895.1_pt1 | contig 14752 bp, 15 predicted proteins | sample 1572081 | NCBI WGS metagenome assembly OGJJ01 (sample SAMEA2582122, study PRJEB24529) | metagenome | biome: Human gut stool | place: China | collected 2011
TAGTTTTGCGGATATAGGCGAAACAGTATTACAAAACTTTGGATTGAAACAATGGCATATTGGAAAATCATTTTTGGATGTTCTCAATTTGAAGTAATTTATCTGTGTAGAGTATAGGATAAAAGATGTTGATTTTAATGCCGATACAACTAGTAAATAACTAGCTGCATCGGCATTTTATCTTTTGGAGTAATTTTTAAAGGCCGGAGAAAATGTGTTGCAAAAAAACTAAAAGCTATACCTTATTATAGAGAATATCTAGTCTTATAGCTGTTATTTCTAATGATGTAACAAGATTTTCTAAAAATTTAGGATTTAAAGGTTATCCAGATTTTCAAAAAATCTTCCAAAAAGAAGTAGAACAACAAACTTCATATATGAAAGGGTTAAAAAATAGTATTACTGAAAGAGATGACAGCAGCTCTGTATTACAAGAAATGATTAATACTAATATAGAGTTATTACAAGAGATGGATGTCTTTGAAATTGAAAAAAGTTTAGACCAAGCAGTTGATTGGATAAATAGTAGTAGAAAATTATATATTCTAGGAGCAAGAGGATCCTATGCCTTAGCTTACTATCTATACTTTATGTTAAAAGAGTTTAGAGAAGGTGTTGAACTGATGATATCTGGAGCATCAGACTTTACAGATAAACTTCTATATACTCAACCAGATGACTTACTACTTACAATATCATTTCACCCTTATACTAATTTTACTTATCAAGTTACAGAATTCTTTAAAGAGCATGGAAATAATGTAATAACTATTACAGATAAAAAAGATTCAACTTTAGGAAATATTTCAGATTTAGTTTTAACTACTAAAAATGGAGAAAAAGCTTATACATTTGTTCCAGGAACTGTAATAATAAATGCATTATTAGTAAAATTAGGAATGGTAGATAAAGAAAATACAGTTGAAAAATTAGATAAATTAAAAGAGATTACAGATAGATTTAATATCTATCTTGATAAATAAGGAGAATGTTATGAAGTTAGGATTTATAGGTTGTGGAAATATGGGAGAAGCCTTTTTAAAAGGTATTATAAACTCAGAAATGGTAGAATTAAATAATATATATATATATGATAAAATAAAAGGTAAAGAAATATCAGAAAAATATAATATTAATATTTTAGAGAATGAAGTAGCAGTAGTTGATGAGTGTAATATTATATTTTTAGCAATAAAACCTAATGTATATTTTGATGTAATAGATAAGATAAAAGATAATGTTAATAGTAGTAAGATAATTGTAGCTATGGCACCTGGAATAACTATGGAAAATATTTTAGATGAAATAGATAATAGAAATAGTAAGATAGTAAGAACTATGCCAAATCTTCCACTTATGGTTCAAGAGGGATGTATAGCATATGCTTTTAATGAAAATATAGAAGAAGAAGAGAAAAAGTTTTTTAAAGAGCTTTTTGAAAAAATTGGAGTAGCTATTGAAACAAAAGAGGAGTTATTTGATGCTGTAATTGGAGCTTCTGGTTCATCTCCTGCTTTTATGTTTATGTTTATAGAGGCTCTTGCTGATGCAGCTGTATATGAGGGATTACCAAGAAGTGATGCCTATAAATTAGTAGGGCAAACTTTAGTAGGATGTGGAAAGTTATTCTTAGAAAGTGGAAAACATCCAGGAGAATTAAAAGATAATGTTTGTTCACCTGGAGGAACTACAATAGTAGGAGTAAGATATTTAGAAGAGGCAGGATTTAGAGGAGCTGTTATTAAGGCTGTAACTGAAACTATCAAAAAATCTAAAGAGATGAGTTTAAAAAATAATAATAATTAAAAAAATATTTGACAAAAATAAAAATATATGATATTATCTTATGTGCTTGGAAGGTTATCCTAATTGGTAAGGAACCGGTCTTGAAAACCGGCGCCGCAAGGCTTCAGAGTTCGAATCTCTGATCTTCCGCCATAAACGGTGAAGTGGCAGAGTGGCCTAATGCACTCCCCTGCTAAGGGAGAGTACCTATAAACGGTACCGAGAGTTCAAATCTCTCCTTCACCGCCATTTGAAATTAAACGGGTAGTAAAACTACCCTTTTTTTATAAAACTGCGTTCGTAGCTCAATTGGATAGAGCGTCTGACTACGGATCAGAAGGTTAGGGGTTCGATTCCTCTCGGGCGCGCCACTTTAAATTTTAATAAGATATAGAGAGTTTATGCTCTCTTTTTTTATGTAAATAATAAAAATAGTAAAAATATAATCTATACTATAAAAAAGTAATGAAAAAGGAGAAAGTATGTTAGGGATTATAAACTATGAAATGTATATAACATCATGTATAATTTTAGCTTTGATACCTGGAAGTGACACTATGTTTATATTGGGACAATCTATAATCAATAGTAGAAAGTCTGGAGTTTATTCAGCATTAGGAATATGTTCAGGAATATTAGTGCATACTTTTTTAGCTGCTTTTGGATTATCTCTTATTTTAAGAAATTAGATTACAGCATTTAATATAGTAAAATTTTTAGGTGCGATGTATCTTGTTTATATGGGAATAAAAAGTATCAAAGCTAAAGATAGTTTATTAGTAGCAGAAGGAGAGGGCCCTAAAGAAAATCTAAAAAAATCATTTTTTCAAGGAATGATAACTAATATTTTAAATCCAAAGGTTGCACTGTTTTTCTTAGCTTTCTTACCACAATTTGTAGATACAGCAAATAACTATGGAGCAATTCCCTTTGCAATTTTAGGATTAACTTCATTTGCTATTTCAGGAGTATGGTGTGTATCTCTTTCTATTTTTGCATCATTTATAGCAATGTTTTTAAAGAAAAATGAAAGTTTTGGAAAAATAATTAATAGAGTTTCTGGAACAATTTTTATAGTTTTAGGAGTAAATTTACTTAGAGCTAAGATAAATAGCTAGTTAGAAAAAATAAAGAAAATACTTGACTTTTTGTAGTAAATCGAATATAATTATATAGGTAATTAAATAGAGATTAAAGAAGAAACTACCTGTTTCTCACCTTATGGGCTACTAAGAGCTTACACAAGGTAAAAACTTTTAAAAATGAGAATTAACATTTGTTTATTATAAAAGTTGAGATACGGGGCATAGTTTGTCCTGTTTTTTATTTATAATTAAAAATGGAGGTGCTTACTATTACTGATAAAATTAGAATTAATGAAAAAATTAAAGGAAAAGAGTTTAGAATAATCTCATCTTCTGGGGAACAATTAGGAGTAATGAGTGCAAATGCAGCACTTGAATTAGCTAGACAAGAGGGATTAGATTTAGTGGAAATAGCGGCTACTGCAAAGCCACCTGTATGTAAAATCATGGATTTTGGAAAATACAGATATGAGCAAACTAGAAAAGCTAAAGAAGCTAAGAAAAATCAAAAACAAACAGTTGTAAAAGAAGTAAAAGTAACAGCTAGAATAGATAGCCATGATTTAGAAACTAAGATGTCTCAAATTAAGAAATTCTTAGAAAAAGAAAATAAAGTAAAAGTAACATTAGTGTTATTTGGAAGAGAAAAGATGCATGCTACATTAGGTGTAGATACACTTGATGAGATAGCTGAAAAATTTGCTGAGATAGCTGAAGCTGATAAAAAATACAATGATAAGCAAAAACATATAATCTTATCACCAAAAAAATAATTAATAATAAAACAGATTTAGATATTTGAGAGGAGGACATTATTATGCCAAAAATGAAGACTCATAGAGGAGCTAGAAAAAGAATTAAAGTTACAGGAACAGGTAAATTTGTAATTAAACACTCAGGAAAAAGCCATATCTTAACTAAAAAAGATAGAAAGAGAAAAAATAACTTAAAGAAAGACTTCGTAGTAACTGAGACTTTAACAAGACATATGCAAGCTTTATTACCATATGGAGTAGGAAGATAATTAATTTATCATAATCAAATTTTTGTGTGAAATAGTCAGGAGGAAATGTAATGAGAGTTAAAACTGGTATAGTTAGAAGAAGAAAACATAAAAAAGTTTTAAGAGCAGCTAAAGGATTTAGAGGTGCTTCTGGTGACGTTATAAAACAAGCTAAACAAGCTACAATGAGAGCAGCAGCTTACTCTACAAGAGATAGAAAAGTAACTAAGAGAAGAATGAGACAATTATGGATCATCAGAATAAATACAGCTGCTAGATTAAATGGATTAACATATTCAACTTTAATGAACGGACTTAAGAAAGCTGGAATCGTATTAGATAGAAAAGTTTTAGCTGATATCGCTTTAAATAATGCAGCTGAGTTCACAAAATTAGCAGAAACTGCAAAAGCAGCTCTATAATTTTAGAGAGAATATAAAAATAAGAGAGTTTCATATGAAACTCTCTTTTTATATTATTGATATAGTGGAAATTTTAAACAAAGAGCTTTAACTTTTTCTTTTATTTTTAAAAGTTCAGTTTCATTATCAATATTTTCCATAACTCTAAGAATAAAGCTTCCAATCTCTTCCATCTCTTTTTCTTTCATTCCTCTAGTTGTCATAGCAGGAGTTCCTACTCTTATTCCACTTGTAACCATAGGTTTTTCAGTATCATAAGGAATACCATTTTTATTTACAGTTATACCAGCCATATCTAATGCTTTTTCAACTTGAGCTCCAGTAAGCCCTTTAGATTTTACATCTATAAGCATCATATGATTATCAGTTCCACCACTTACTATTCTAAGTCCACCATTTTCTAATACTTTTGCTAAAGTTTGAGCATTTTTTACAATTTGCTTTTGATACTCTATAAATTCTGGAGTTAAAGCCTCTTTAAAAGCCACAGCTTTAGCAGCTATTATATGCATAAGTGGTCCACCTTGTATTCCAGGGAATATAGTTTTATCAATTTTTTTAGCTATCTCTTCATCATTAGTCATAATTACTCCACCACGAGGACCTCTTAGTGTTTTATGAGTAGTGGTAGTTACTACATGAGCATATGGAACAGGTGAAGGATGCACCCCGGTAGCAATAAGTCCAGCTATGTGTGCCATATCTACCATTAAATAAGCTCCAACTTTATCAGCAATCTCTCTAAATCTTTTAAAATCTATTATTCTTGAATATGCACTAGCTCCAGCTATTATCATTTTTGGTTTAGTTTCAAGAGCTATTCTTTCTACTTCATCATAATCTATTCTTTCGTCTTCTTTAGAAACACTATACGAAACAATATTATAATCTTTTCCAGAGAAATTTACATTTTTTCCATGAGTAAGATGTCCCCCATGATCTAATTTCATTCCTAAAACTGTATCTCCAATATTAAGAAGTGCCTTATAGACTCCCATATTTGCTTGTGAACCAGAGTGAGGTTGAACATTTACGTAATTTACATTAAAAAGTTTTTTAGCTCTTTCAATAGCTAACTTTTCAGCTATATCTACAATATGGCAACCACCATAGTATCTTTTATCAGGATAACCTTCAGCATATTTGTTTGTCATTATACTTCCAGCTGCTTCAAGTACAGCTTCAGATACAAAGTTTTCAGATGCTATTAATTCAATCCCTTCATTTTGCCTTTTCTTTTCTGCCTCAATTGCTTCAAAAATTTCTCTATCAATTTCATAAAGCTTATTCATAAATACCTCCTATTATTTGAAAAACTCTTCCCACTTATCTTTTTTAAATCCAATTAAAACTCCTTTATCTGTAACTACTAGAGGTCTTTTAACTAGCATACCATTAGAAGATAAAATTTCTACCATCTCCTCTTCAGTAGCTGTAGCAAGTTTTTCTTTTAGGTTCATCTCTCTGTATAAAATACCACTTGTATTAAAGAATTTTTTTGCAGGTAATCCGCTTAGAGCTATAAACTTTTTTAACTCTTCTTTTGTAGGGTTATTTTCAACAATATGTCTACTTTCAAACTCTATTTTATTCTCTTCTAACCATTTTCTTGCGTTAACACATGTACTACATTTAGGATAATTAATAAATAATACTGACATAGATTTCCTCCTAGAAATATATTTTTTCTTATCTTAATTATACTAAATTAGTCATAATAAATGCAAGTTAAAAATAATATTTATAAAAAAGGAAAAAAATTTACTATAATGAGCAGTGCGTAAGCACTAGCAATTTGAAGTAAACTTTTTTCCTTTTATATTGTTAAATGTTTTTATTTTTTGATTTCAATTTAAGAATTTGCAACAGTCTCTTTTGTTGCAGATTATAATCTAAATAATAAATCGTAATAAGTAGGGATAGGCCATACTGTCTTATCAACTAATAACTCTAATGAGTCAACTACATATCTCATTTGGTTAAGCATAGGAACTAGCTCATTATTATAGTAACAAGCTCTTTCATATTCGTCAGCTATTGCAGTAGCCACTTTTAATCCTTCATTTAAATCTGTTATACAATTTTTTAGTTGATTTTTAAAATTAATAACTTTTATTAGATGCTCTTTATCAAATTGGATAAACTCTTCCTCTTTTAAAGCTTCTCTTACACTATTTATCATTTGAGAAATATTAGTTACATATTTAATAACACAAGGATAAATCTCATTTCTAGCCATTCTTATAGCGGTTGAGATTTCAATATTAGTTTGTTTATTATATCTATCACTATATACTTTAAATCTTGAGTAAAGTTCATTTCTTGTAAGGACTCCATTTCTCTCAAATAATTCAATAGTCTCCTCTCTAATATATACAGGAATACCCTCTATTGTATTTTTTAGATTTGAAAGTCCAAGCTCTTTTGCTCTGTCTATCCAAGAGCTTTCATATCCATTTCCATTGAAGATTATCCTCTTATGAAGATTGTATCTTTCTTTTATAAGTTTAATTATATATTTATTAATATTTTTAGTAGGATCAGTTTTTTCTAAAATATCAGCATATTCTTTCAAAATATCTGCAACAATAGTATTTATCATGAATACAGGTGTAGAAGCTGAAGCACTTGAACCTGGCATTCTAAATTCAAATTTATTTCCTGTAAAAGCAAATGGAGAAGTTCTATTTCTATCAGATAAATCCTTTGCAATTTTAGGGATACGTACTCCAATATCAATAGTTTCATTGATATCAGCAGTCTCTAAGAAAGAAGCATTTCCAATATTTTCAAATAACTCTTGTAATTGCTCTCCTAAGAATATAGATATTACAGCTGGTGGAGCTTCATGTCCTCCAAGTCTATGGTCATTTCCAGGAGTAGCTGTACAAGCTCTTAAAACATCAGCATATCTATCAATTCCTTCAATAACTGCCATAGTATAAAGTAGGAATTGTAAATTATCAGGTTTTAAATTATCAGGATCGTAAAGATTAACTCCAATATCAGTAGCTAATGACCAGTTACAGTGTTTTCCAGAACCATTTACCCCAGCAAAAGGTTTTTCATGTAAAAGTGCAGCTAAACCATGTCTATTTGCTACCTTTTTAATAGTATCCATAGCTAGATGATTTTGGTCAACTGAAACGTTAGCTGAAGTAAACATTAAAGCTATTTCAAATTGGTTAGGAGCAACTTCGTTATGCTTTGTTTTTGCCATAACTCCAAGTTTCCAAAGCTCAGCATCTAACTCTGACATGAAAATCTCTACTCTTTCTTTAATAGTACCATAGTAGTGATCATTCATCTCCTGTCCTTTAGGAGGAAGATTTCCAAATAGAGTTCTTCCAGCAAGAGCTAAGTCTTGTCTTCTATCCCAGAACTCTTTTTCTACTAGGAAATACTCTTGCTCTACTCCAAGAGTTACATTGATATGTTTTGTGTCAAAATCACCTAGAAGTCTTTGAATTCTTAGTGCTTGTGCTTCAACTGATTTTATAGATCTTAAAAGTGGAACTTTTTTATCTAATGCTTCTCCATTATATCCAACAAAAGCAGTAGGAATATAAAGAGATTTAGTCATTCCTTCTCCTTTTATAAACATAGGAGAACTAGTATCCCAAGCTGTATATCCACGAGCTTCAAAAGTAGACCTTAATCCACCATTTGGGAAAGAAGAAGTATCAGCTTCACCTTTTATTAAATCTTTTCCAGAGAATTGAGACATAATAGTCCCTTCAGAAGTAACAGAAATGAAAGATTCGTGCTTTTCAGCAGTAAGTTCAGTAAGAGGTTGGAACCAGTGTGTAAAGTGAGTGGCACCTTTTTCAGTTGCCCAGCTTTTTACAGCGTTAGCTATAACATCGGCTACTTCAAAAGACATTTCGGCCTCACCGGCTTGAACTGCTTTAAATTTTTTAAAAACAGAACTAGGAACCCTGCTTTTTAATTCAAGCTCTGAAAAATAATTTACTCCAAAGACATCTAACATTGTGTTCATTTAATAAATCCTCCTTATAAATATAGACTAAATAATAAAATTTCTAAACAAACATTATATATATTTTTTAGTTTTAATACAAAATTTATTTATGAAATTAATTATTTATTAGAGATTTTAACACATGTTCGTAATATAATCAATAATTTTTTAAAAAACTTTTTTATACAATTAAAAAATTGAAAAAAATTCCAAAATAAGATATAATTTTATGTAGTATAGGAGCTGATAGAAAGGGGTGGAATTTTTTTATGGAACGATTGTCAGGAAATTGTGTATATGAAGGAATTGTAATAGGAGAGATTTATTTAGATATAGACACAAATTTACAAAATGAAAAGGAAAATATCCCCTTTGAAGAGATAGGAAAAGAGAATTTAAGACTGGAAGCAGGAATAAAAAAATCAATTTCTGATTTAAAAAATTTAAAAATTGATTTGAAGGGAAAAGTAAATGAAAAAGAATTAGAAATAATAGAGGCACATATTTTATTATTGAAAGACCCAATGTATATTTCTGATATAAAAAAGTTAATAAAAAAGGAACAAAAAAAAGCTGAGTATGCAGTAAAAGAAACAACTGAAAAGTTTGTAAGATTATTTGAAAATATAGATAGCCCTGTATATAGACAGAGAATGTTGGATATTAAAGATGTAAGTAATAGACTTATTGAAGCTCTAAAGAGTGAAAATGAAGATTATAAAGAGTTTAATAATAAAATATTAATAACAAAAGAAATTTATCCAACAGAACTTTTAAAGCTCCACAAAGAGGGAGTCGAATTGAAAGGGATTATAATGGAATATGGAGGGACAACCTCTCATTTAGCTATATTAGCAAAAGCTTTGAAGATTCCTACACTAATGGGAGTAAATGATGTCTTTAATCATAAATGGAAAGAAAAAATTATACTGGATACAACTGAAGAAAGTACATGTGTAATAGCAGACCCGACAGATGAAGAGATAAAAGAGTATGAAAAGAAACGAAAAAAATTCTTAAGGAAACTCAATTTGATAAAACAGGGAGCTCATCTTCCAAGTGTAACTCAAGATGGAGTAAACATAAATCTGTATTTGAATTTGGGAGATAGTGAACATGATAAAATCAATGAAATTGATAGAGAATTAGTAAAAGGAGTTGGACTTCTTAGAACAGAATTAATATATATGAAGAGTCAAACCTTTCCAACTGAAGAACAGCAGTTAGAAAAATATAGACAAATCTTGAATAGTCTTTCAAAGGAGCAACCCATTATAATAAGAACATTAGATATTGGAGCAGATAAACAGCTTTCATACTTTAAAATGCCAAATGAAGCAAATCCATTTTTAGGATTGAGAGGAATAAGATTTTCCTTAAAATATCAAGATATCTTTGAAACGCAGTTAAGAGCTATACTTAGATTATCTAATGAGAAAAATATAAAGATAATGTATCCTATGATAACTACTTTATTAGAAGTAAGAGAAGCAAATAAAATCTTAGAAAAAGTAAAAGAAGACTTAAGAAAAGAGAAGATAGCTTTTGATGAAAGTATAGAAGTTGGGATAATGGTAGAAGTTCCATCAGTTATAATGATGGCAGAGGCTTTTGCTAGAGAGATAGATTTTTTTAGCGTTGGAAGCAATGATTTAACTCAATATATACTAGCTACAGATAGATTATCTGAAACAGTTGGAGAATTATATAGTTCATTTAATCCAGCAGTGTTAAGAGCTATATATCATGTGAAAAAAGCAGCAGATAAATATAATAAAAAAATCTCTGTATGTGGAGAAATGGCAGGGGATTTAAAAGGGATAGTTGCATTATTGAGCTTAGGGATAAAGGATTTAAGTATGGTAGAATCATCAATTCTATCTGCTAAATCTTTAGTAAGAGGTTTAGAGTATAAAACTTTAGAAAATATAAGAGAGAATATCTTAAGTTGTGAAACAGAAGAGCAAGTAAAAAATATTTTAAAAGAGTATATAAATTATTAAATTAGGAGATTTTAAAAAATGAAAAGTAGAATAGTAGAGATAAAAAATAAAGCGGGGCTTCATGCTAGACCATCATCACTGTTTGTTCAACTTGTTACAGGATTTGATTCAGATATAACTGTAAAATGTGATGATGAAGAGATAAATGGTAAGAGTATAATGGGTCTTATGCTATTAGCAGCTGAACAAGGAAGAAAATTGGAGCTTATAGCTGATGGTCCTGATGAAGATGAGATGTTAGATGCATTAGTAGATTTAATAGAAGTAAAAAAATTTAATGAGGAATAGTTATGGAGATAATAAGAGCAAAGCATATGGGATTTTGTTTTGGAGTTGCTGGAGCTATTAGTATGTGTCATAAAGTTTCTAGCGATGAGAAAAATAGAGATAAAAGAATATATATACTGGGAATGTTAGTCCACAATGAGCATGTAGTAAACCAACTTTCAAAACAAGGATTTAAAATTGTAGAGGAGATGGATATTTTACAAGGAAAAGATGAGTTACAAAAGGGAGATATTGTAATAATTAGAGCTCATGGTACCTCAGAAAGAATTTTTAATATTCTAAAAGAAAAAGAGGTAGAGATATATGATGCTACTTGTGTATTTGTAACTCAAATAAGAAAAACTCTTGTAGAAATGGAAAAAAAAGGGTATGATATATTATTTATAGGAGATAAAAACCATCCTGAAGTAAAGGGGATAATCTCTTTTGGAAAAAGGGTAACTGTTTGTAATGACTTAGAAGAGCTACAAAGTATAGAGATAGATCCTAAAAAAGAGTACTGTCTATTGACGCAAACAACTTTAAATAAAAAAAAGTTGGAAAAAATAAAAAGTTATTTGGAAAATAGCTATCAAAATGTTAAAATATTAGATAAGGTATGTGGTGCTACTCAAGTGAGACAAGAAGCTGTAGAAGAATTAGCTCAACAAGTAGATATGCTCATAGTTGTAGGAGGAAAAACTAGTTCAAATACTAAGAAGTTATATGATATTTCAATTAGTTATAATCCTAATACATATTTAATTCAAGATGAGAATGACTTAAAAAAAGAGTGGTTTGAAGGGAAGAATAAAATAGGTATAACAGCAGGAGCCTCAACACCAGAAGAAATAGTAATTAAAATAGAAAATCAAATAAGGGGGATTCATTAATGTATAACAACGAAAATTATGATGAATTTGAAGCTCTGCTAAATGAGTACTTACCAGCAGAGGAAAAAACAAGGGTAAGAGCAACAGGAATAATAGCACAAAGAGATAGAAACTTTGCTTATCTTGATGTACAAGGACAACCAACAAGTGTTAGAGTTAGAAACGAAGAGCTTTTAGCTTATAACATAGGTGATGAAGTAGAGATACTTTTAGTTGGAGAAACTGAAGATGGAGAATTCATAATCGGTTCAAGAAGAAGAATTGATATGGAAGATAATCTAAAAAAATTAGAAGAAGCTTTTGAAAAAAAAGAGATAATTACAGGAAAAATTGTAAAGAGAATAAAAGGTGGATATATGGTAGAAGCTATGTTCCATCAAGGATTCTTACCTAACTCTCTATCAGAAATTAATATGAAAGATGGAGATAACTTCATAGGTAAAGAAGTTCAACTTATGATAAAAGATATCCAAACAGAAAAAGATAAGAAAACTAAAAAAATAACTTTCTCAAGAAAAGATATCACTCTACAAAAAGAGGAACAAGAGTTTTCTCAATTAAAAGTAGGAGATGTAGTTGAAGCTGAAGTAACTGATGTTTTAGACTTTGGATTATCAGTAAAAATAGGACACTTAAGAGGATTTGTACATATCTCTGAAATCTCTTGGAAAAAATTAGAAAAATTAACTGATGAGTATAAAAAGGGAGATATAATAAAAGGAGAGATAATCTCTTTAGAAGCTGAAAAGAAAAATATAAAACTTTCTATAAAAGCTTTAACAAGAAATCCTTGGGATGTTGTAGCTGAAACTGTAGGAGTAGGTTCAGTTGTAGAAGGAAAAGTTACTAAATTACTTCCTTATGGAGTATTTGTAGAAATAGCTGATGGAGTAGAGGGACTTATCCATATGTCTGACTTCACTTGGAATAAGAAAAGAGTTAATCTTGGAGAGTTTGTACAAGTGGGAGATACTGTAAAAGTTAGAGTTCTTGAGTTTGTACCAGCTGAAAGAAAATTAAAATTAGGAATAAAACAACTTTGTGAAAATCCTTGGGATACTGCTGAGGAGAGATTTGCTGTTGGAAAAGAGTTAGTAGCAAAAGTTTTAGAAGTAAAACCATTTGGACTATTTGCAGAAGTTGAGCCTGGAGTAGATGTATTCATCCACCAATCTGATTATAATTGGCAAGGAGAACCTAATAAAAAATTCTCTGTAGGAGATACTGTAAACTTTAAAGTTATAGAGTTAAATATGGAAGATAATAAAATAAAAGGAAGTATAAAAGCTTTAACTAAGAGTCCATGGGAAGTAGCTTTAGAAACTTATAAAGTAGGACAAACAGTAGAGAAAGAGATTAAAAATATTATGGATTTTGGATTATTCTTAAATCTAAGTAAAGGTGTAGATGGATTTGTACCTGCTCAAATGGCATCTAAAGACTTTGTTAAAAATTTAAAAGATAAATTTAAAGTTGGAGATGTTGTAAAAGCTCAAATTGTTGAAATAGATAAAGAGAAACAAAGAATAAAATTATCTATTAAGAAAATAGAATTAGAAGAAGAGAGAAGAGAAAATCAAGAGCTATTATCTAAATATGGAACTTCTTCTACTGAAGAGTAATTAATAAATTTTAATTGACAAATAAGGAGTTGTTAACTTATGATTCTACTCATTAGATTACAACTCCTTTTTATTTTATATAAATTTATTTTAACGGAAGAGTAAGAGTAACAATAGTTCCTTTATTTAATTCACTTCTTATATCTAAGTCGATATTTAAAGTTTCTACTATTTTTTTTACTATTGAAAGACCAAGTCCATGACTTTTCATTTCTCTACTTCTTGCCTTATCTACTCTAAAAAATCTATCAAAAATATGTTTTAAATTTTCTTGACTAATACCTTCCCCATTATCAATAATATCTACTATTATATTTTTATTTTCTCTTATATTTATATAAATCTCTTTATCTCTCCCATATTTAATAGCATTTTCAATAAGATTTAAAAAAAGTTGTCTTATAAGATGATAATCAGAATTAATGAAACTTTTTTTAGAAGAAAAATTTATTTTTTTATATTGTTAGATACTCTTTAAATCATTTATAATTTCTGTTATAGCTTCTGAAATATTAAAATTCTTGTTTTCTTTCTCATCATAGTCATCTTTTGCTAGAAATAAAAGTTTTGAAATAAGAGAAGACATATTTTTGGTTTCTTCTTCTATTGAATTAAGAGCTTCTATTACAATATCTTTATTTTCAATTCCCCATCTTTTTATAAGATTAATATAACCACTTATAATAAAAATAGGTGTTTTCATTTCGTGGGAAGCACTATTTACAAAATTAATTTGTGCTTCTGTTTGTGATTGTAATCTTTTAAGCATATTATTATATGAATTTATTATTGAATTAAATTCAACAAAGTTATTTTTACTTTCTAATTTATAATTCATATTTTCAAGATTCACTTTATTTGTAATATCTCTTAAATTTTCTAAAGGTGGTATAATTTTATTATAAAATCTTTTTGCTATAACTATACTTGTAATAATAGTTATAAATATTAAAACAAAAGAAGCTTCAAGTATACTAAGAATTATTTTTCTATCTTCTTTCATATCTTTTATAATTAAAATCTCAATTGTATTTTTCCCATCTATTTCTATTTTTTTATTTAAAAATTCATATTTATAGAAGCCTAAACTCTGGATTTCTTCATATATATTTGTTTCATCTAAAAGATTAATAAATTCTTCTTTTAAATCATATGAATAGTATTTACCCGTATTTTTAAAAATAACTGTTATTCCTTGAATTTTAGGACACTCTTCTAAAGCTTCTAAAAATATTTCTTCAAAATTTTACCAAGCAGTCCTCTTTTAAGTTTTTCTTCTATTCCATTCATTTCATAATTTATAAATCCGTTGATTACCTCTATATCTAAATAGGCTGCATTTTTTATATAAGAAGAAAAGAAAAGCATTGTTATCATATAAGATATTGAAAATAAAATTATTAAATTTCTATAACTCTTCATCAGCTCATAGGATAATTTTTTCATAGGGACTCTCCTTCATTTTTAATAATTTTTTTTAATATATAGCCAAAGCCTCTAACTGTATGAATATATTTTTCATTTTTATTTTCTATTTTTTTTCTAAGAAGATTAATATATACATCTACAATTTTATCTTTTCCCTCAAAATCATACCCCCAAATTTCTTCAATTATTTTTTCACGTGATATAACAATTTCTTTATTTAGTAAAAAAAGATACATAATATTATATTCTTTTTTAGTGAGGA
>OGJJ01001896.1_pt1 | contig 14739 bp, 17 predicted proteins | sample 1572081 | NCBI WGS metagenome assembly OGJJ01 (sample SAMEA2582122, study PRJEB24529) | metagenome | biome: Human gut stool | place: China | collected 2011
TCAAATATGATAGGGCGCTGGATTTCCAGCGCTACGGTCGGACATCCATAATCCATTTTTTAGGGTTATGGATTTTTTAATGTATACTACAGATGGCAGGAATGTGTTACAAAACTGAATTTTGAAAGAAAAGATAAGGCAGAACAGGAAAATTAGAAACAGAGAGAGGAGTGGAACAGATTGAAACAAAAATGGATATTTGGTGTGTTTTCCATAGCAGTTATGCTTGCTGTGATTGTGGGTATTTTACTTCGGTATCAGCATACTTCTTTAGAACGGCTGCAAGATTTGTCGGAAAAAACATTTGAACAGTTTCACAGTACTGCAGATAAAGATAACGATGGAATAGATGACCAGGTCGACATTCTTCAGGGAGCCTTGGACTATTGTAATACAAATCCAAAATACAAGAGTAAATACTATGATGGTGGTTATCCAAACGATGGCTATGGGGTATGCACCGATGTGGTGGCTTATGCTATGAAGGCAGCCGGATACGATTTGATGGAATTGGTAGAAAAAGATATCCGGGAACATTCTGATGAATACGGAATTACAAAACCGGATAAAAACATTGATTTCCGCAGAGTAAAAGTTTTGCAGATATTTTTTCAAAATTGTGCGGATAAGCTTACCACGGATGTTTTTGATGTGGATCAATGGCAAGGCGGAGATATTGTGATTTTTGAGAATCATATTGGTATCGTTTCTGACAGGAGAAATGCAGATGGTGTGCCCTATATGATTCATCATAATGACCCTTGGCAAAAATCCTATGAGCAGGACATTTTAGAAAAGAGGGATGACATTGTGGGGCATTACCGGTGGCTGCCGGAGGAGGAATGTATAGATGACAATAGATACAAATACAATGATTTCCATTTCAGAGGCTAACCAAAATTTTTCAAAAGTTGCAAGATTGGTGGATGAGCGTGGTTCAGCAGTTATTTTGAAAAATAATGTACCTAGATACCTTGTGATAGGTTTCAGTAAAGCAGACGAGGATGTTATTGCATCCGATGAAGATGTTTTAAGTATATCGAAAAGAATTATTGAACAAAACAGAGAGGCATACGAGGTATTAGCTAAATGAAAAGATTGAGTAAAGAGCAGGTTCTTATGCTCCATTCTCAACTGATTCAACAAACAGGCGGGTGTGATGGAGTCAGAGATTATACGTTATTAGATTCTGCACTGGAGACACCGTTTCAATCTTTTGGAGGATCTGAATTATACCCAACAATACAGGCTAAAGCAGCGAGGTTAGGGTGTTGAATAAGTTTTGCATGTTATCTCCTGTTTTTCGCAACTTACCTGCCATCCCAGGACAAAAAACGGACTCTGCGGTATCATTTCATCAACAGGAAAGGAGGTCGGAGCATGAAAGTAAGCGTTGAACTTTCAACGGAATACAGCGTTCCCTACGCCGTGATTTACGCGGATAAGGTAACGAGTGAGGTTCAGAGGATGCTGGATGCCTTTGGCAGAAACGAAACTCCGATAACCGCTCTGCAAAATGAGGACAATCTCGTTATTTTGCAGCCGGATGAAATATACATGGTGAGAGTGGAAGGCGGAGACACCATTATTTTTGGCGAAAGCCGGAAGTATCGTTCCAGGAAAAGGCTTTACGAACTGGAACAGCAGTTAGGGCAGCAGTTTATGCAGATATCGAAATCCACGCTGATAAATCTTTCCTATATGGACAGCATCGAGGCGGGATTCAATGGCACATTGCTTTTGAAACTGAAAAATGGCTGCAAAGACTATGTATCCAGAAAATATCTGCCGGAGTTTAAAAAGTATCTTGGGTTGTAGGAGGTAAGCGAAAATGAGAGCAATGTTAAAAGAAATGATAAAATGCACGCTGATTAGCATGGGAATGTCCCTGGGGATTTTCTGTTTCGTGGGAATGGTGTTTGATATTTATTTTGGTGGCAACTTCACCCTTGTCAATTACCAGTTCACGAAAATGGTCATCGGCTGTGTACTGGTGGGTCTGGGATTTGGAATTCCTTCGTTGATTTATCATAAGGAAAATCTGCCCATGCCCTTTAAAATCATCGTCCACATGGGAATCGGCTGTGTGGTTTACACGCTGGTTGCCCATGCTGTTGGCTGGACATACGGTTCAACGACATGGGCGCAGGAGGCGATGATCATCGCAGTGCAGTTATTCGTGGCTTTCCTAATCTGGTTTGTGTTTATGCAGCACTACCGGAGAGAGGCACGGGAAATGAATGATAAAATCCAGACTCTGAAAGGGTAGGAAAAAGGTAAAGACCTGGGGCAAATCTCCAGGTCTTTTCATTTCAAAGGAAATTCCCTCATAAAAATGTAAAAATCATCAAAGTATTCCCTCATAAAAGTGTAAAAATCTGCAAAAATACGCTCAAAAAAGTGTGGGGATGGCGTATAATAAAAAGAGTTAAGGCTCAAACGATATCGATGCTGGAAAGAATAGGGTGTACTTATGGGGGATTTAGCCAGAAAAACAGATGTATTTTTACAGGAATGGAAAAAGAATCCCGACAGATATCCTTTGATTATCAAGGGTGCAAGGCAGGTTGGAAAGACAGAGACAATCCGAAGATTTGCAAAAGAAAATTATAAAAATGTGATTGAAATATATGGAGAAACAGAAATTATTTGAATAATTTACGAAAGGAAAAGGTAACAAATTCCATTCCTTCTAGCAGATTTGTAGCTTTTCCAGTTGCAATAAACTCGTGAAACTTGCCATGGATATTGCAAAGGTGTTTGGAGTCACCGTTGAAGATTTATTTAGCTTTACAGAAGATTGAATAAACATATCCGCAATTTTTAACAAAATCAATTAGTTTTACGATTATAAACAGAAAAATTTTTTAACGAAATATTATGAACATTAATAACAAATCAATCGCATACTACCACCTCCCCGGCTTATTTGAATTTTACGAACTATACCAGGTATTTCTCCCCCTGTACCGGGAACATCGGGAATACTTTTACGACTGGTGCGAAATCGGATCTATCTATGGTGCCCCGGCGGACTGTCTCTGGGGTGGCGGGCGCGCCGGATTCGGGGACAGTAATCCGGAAGAAGTGCTGGTGCTGATGCAGGAATACGGCATTTCTGCCCGGCTCACCTTCAGCAATTCCCTGCTCACAGAGGAACACCTTTCTGACAAAAAGTGTAACGCCCTCTGTGTCCTGTTTGAGAAAAGCAAAGGCATTCCAAACGGTGTTATTGTCCACTCGGATTTGCTCCTGCAATATTTAAAAACCAACTACCCGGAACTTTATTTTGTTTCCTCCACCACCAAAGTCCTCACTCGGTTTTCCCGGCTTTCGAAGGAGCTAAACCGGGAGGATTTCCGCTATGTGGTGCCGGATTTTCGTCTGAACAAAGAACTTGAAAAATTGGATACTTTATCCCAGCCCTTGAAAAATAAGGTGGAATTTCTGTGCAATGAGTGCTGTTGGTTTGGCTGTAAGGACAGAAAAGCCTGTTACGAGGCGGTGAGCCGCAAGAATTTGGGAGAAAGGTTCCCGGAGCATCACTGCACGGCACCTGATGCCACGGAGGGCTACCGTTTTTCCAAAGCAATGAAAAATCCAGGTTTTATCGGCATCAGTGACATTCAAAATATCTACTTACCGATGGGATTTTCCAATTTTAAAATAGAAGGACGGGGACTGGGCAGTGCCCTGGTTCTGGAATTTTTGCTCTATTACATGACAAAACCGGAATATCAGCTCCGGGTCAGAGAAGAAATCTACCTGGACAATATGCTGGATTTGTTTTAATATCGCTTTTTCAAGGAATTAAAAACTTCAACGGGAGGGTTCTTTGCTTTCATCCTTGTCAGATTTACTGGTCTTGCGGTAGGTACTGGGAGAAACACCAGCTACCTTTTTAAAGGTTTGGGAAAAATAACTGGAGGAGGAAAAGCCACAGGTTCGGCTGATCACGGAAAGAGAGTAGTCTGTGGTAGCCAGAAGCTTTTCTGCCTTTTTCACACGGGCATGCATGAGATAGTTGATGGGGGAAGTCCCATACTCGTCGGTGAAAGCATGTACCAGATAATATTTATTTACATGGGAAAATTTTGCCAACTGTTCCAGAGAGAGATCGTCTCCACAGTTCTGGTCAATGTAGCGTCGCACAGAATCGCAAAGGTGTGACGCTTTTTTATTTGCCGGACTTAGAATCGTGGAAAAATTGGTCTGGCGCCCGAACAGCACAATGAGAATTTCCATCAAATCCTGACAGATTGTTTCATAGCCGGGTGATCGTGTCTCGATTTCCCGGAGCATCATTTTTAAATAGAAATTAATAGTATCTTTAATCTCTTTGAAATTCACAATGCAGAAGTTGGCATTGTTGTTTTCTACGGAAATTTCCAATCCTTCGATTCCAAGAACGATATATTTTAAAGGGTTTGCATTGAAACCAAGCTCCGTGTGGGACACATTGGGATTGATGACCACCAGGTCGTTAGTAGAAACGGGAAAAATATTGTCCTCCACCTGGAACTGTCCCACGCCGTCAATCACATAGAAAAGCTCGGAGCAGTAGTGGGTGTGGGGTGTGCTGAGCCAGTCACCACCGTAGGTTGCAGAGGAAACATATAAAAGTCTTGCCTTGTCTCGGGTTAAATATTCTCTTGGAACAGAGATATCATAACGCTCGTTTCCCATAGAAGCCTCCCAAATTATATTTCTAAATAATATTCTCTTTCATTATACTACGAAATAATATTGGTGTATTGTGTTAAATTGTTGTGAAATATTAAAATATTGCTAAACAATATAAATAAACGGAAAACGGAAAATGCTATCAGTTTGTACAGTAAAGTATAGCACATTAAAAGTATACAGGGAAAAATGACGAAAAAAATAGGAACAAAATATAGAAGACTACTCCAACAATTTAACTATTTTTACAAAAACAGCAAGATATTAACAAAACAGAACAACATAGAAATTGAATAGCAAGATAGATAAAGATATAATAAAACCATCAATAAATGATGTATTGTTTCAAAGGAGGATTCAATATGAAAAAGAAATTAGTAGGCGCACTGCTTGTAGCAGCGATGACCGCTACAACCCTTGCAGGCTGCGGTAGCAGCAATGATACAGCAAGCACTCCTGCATCCACCGATGCAGCAGAGACTACAGAGACTACAGAGAGCGCAGCAGAGTCTGTTGCAGAAGTAGAGAGCACAGATACCGAGGCCGCTGATGGTGAAGAAGTCCTGACCGTATGGTGTTGGGATCCCACCTTCAACGTATATGCAATGAAGCAGGCTGAGGCTATTTACCAGAAAGATCATCCCAACTTCAAACTGGACATCCAGGAGAAGGTTTACACCGACATTGAGCAGAGCATTATTACCGCTGCTGAGGCTGGTAACTACGACACACTGCCTGATATCTTCTTAATGCAGGATAATTCTTTCCAGAAAAACATTGCAAACTATCCTGAAGTTTTCACAGAGTTATCCGATTCTGGTATCAACTTTGATGATTTCTCCGGTGGTAAATTAGGAGATTCTACCGCAGATGGCAAACACTACGGTATTCCTTTCGATAATGGTGCATCCATTATGGCAATCCGTTCCGATATGGTAGAGAACGCTGGTCTTACCGTTGAGGATTTCAAAGACACAACCTGGTCTGAGTTCATGGATCTGGCGAAAAAGGTTGTTGATGCAAACGGCGTTCCCATGCTGACAAGCTCTGGCGGTTCTGAGATCGTTATCGAGATGTTACAGTCCGCAGGTGCATCTCCCATCGTTGATGGTCAGGTTCACATGGTTGACAACGCAGCTCTGAAAGAGGCAATCGAAGTTTACAAAGAGTTGATTGACGAAGGTATCATGGTTGATTACACCGACTGGGATCAGTACATTGCTTCCATGAACAAGGGAGAAGCTGCCGGTGTTATTCAGGGATGCTGGATTATGTCCTCTATCCAGGCTGCAGAAGACCAGTCCGGTAAATGGGCTATCGTAAATATGCCCGCTTTAGATGGTGTTGATGGTGCTACCAACTACGCAAACTGTGGTGGTGCAAGCTGGGCAGTATCTTCTAACTGCAAGAACACTGAGTTAGCATTCGATTTCTTAAAGACAACCTTCGGTGGCAGTGTTGAATTATACGATGATTTACTTCCCAACGCTGGTGCAATTTCCAGTTATCTGCCTGCAGCAGACTCTGATGTTTACAATCAGACCTCTGATTTCTACGGCGGACAGGCTGTATACAAAGACATCGTTGAGTTCGCAGGCAAAGTTCCCGCAATCAACTACGGTGCATACTACAATGACATTAGAAGTGCACTGACCGATGCAATCACTAACGTAGTACAGAATGGTGCTGATATTGATGAAGAGATTCAGAACGCACAGGATACTGTTGAGTTTAACATTAGTGAATAAGTAAGTAAAAAATGAGCCAGTACCGGGAATGCAGCGTATTGCGTTCCCGGTTTTTTTAAATGGGTGAGGCGTACCCATGCAATTACAGGAGAGCAATATGAAACAGAAGAAAGCAAAAATGAGTTTGGAAAAAAAGCATAACCTGACCGGATGGGCATTTTTGATTCCTGCAGCACTTCTTATCTTTATCTTTTGCTTTTATCCCATGATACAGGCAATCATCCTGTCCTTTTCCAAAAAAGGTTCAGGCTTTGTAGGACTGGCAAACTATCAGAGAATATTAAAGGATAAGACCTTCCAGCAGTGTTTGTTTAACACAGTATTTTACTTTATTATCCAGGTGCCGATTATGTTGATTCTGGCATTGGGCCTGGCGCAGCTTCTAAACAGTCCGAAGATTAAAGGAAAGAGTATTTTCCGTACTCTCATCTTTCTTCCCTGTGCCACTTCCCTGGTATCCTATTCCATGATTTTCAAATCTTTATTTGCCCAGGACGGTCTGGTGAATAATATCATCACAACTCTGGGCTTTGCCAGAGTAGACTGGTTCCAGAATGCATGGGCAGCCCGCTTTGTCATCATCATTGCACTGATTTGGAGATGGACCGGATACAACATGGTTTTCTACCTGGCAGGCTTACAGAATATTGATTATTCCGTATACGAGGCAAGCTACATTGATGGAGCAACTCCCTTCCAGCAGTTTATGAAGATTACCATTCCGTTACTGAAACCCACCATTTTGTTGACAGCTATTATGTCAACCTCTGGTACGTTACAGTTGTTTGATGAGTCTGTGAACCTGACTTCCGGAGGTCCCGGTAAGTCCACCATGACATTGGCACATTATGTTTATAATATCTCCTTCGTAGAGACCCCTAAATTTAACTACGCAGCGGCAATTTCCGTATTTATCCTTGTGAGTGTGGCAATTCTTTCTGCAATCCAGATGAAAGTAGGTGACAAACGTGACTAAAGTAAAAACGACCATCGCTTATATCATTTTAATCGTTGCCAGTTTTCTGTCAGCGTTTCCCCTGTACTATATGATTTGCGGAGCAACCAACTCCAGTATTGATATTGTCCGTGGAAAACTGTTACCTGGCACCCATCTTCTGGAAAATTACCAGAGCCTCATTACCAACCAGAATCTGGGACGCGCCATGTTTAACTCCTTCCGCAACGCTATCGTGATTACCGTGGTTGCACTGTTAATCTGTTCCATTGCGGGATACGGCTTTGAGATTTATCACGACAAGGGCAAAGACCTTCTCATGAACATTCTGCTCCTTGCCATGATGCTCCCCTTTGTTGCCATTATGATTCCTTTGTTTAAAATGTTTTCCAACTGGAAACTGGTCAACACCTGGATTGCGCTGGCACTGCCTTCCATTTCCACACCGTTTCTCATCATGATGTTCCGGCAGGCAGCCCGTTCCTTCCCCCACGATATCATCGAGGCATCTCGTCTGGAAGGACTCAGTGAGATTAAAATTTTCTTTACTATGTTCCTGCCCATTATGAAGTCCACCTACGGTGCAGCCATGACCGTAACCTTCATGAATGCCTGGAACAACTACTTGTGGCCCACCATTATCTTACAGGACAGTAACCAGATTACCATGCCCATGCTGGTTGCCAATTTAAAGAGCGGTTATAGTGTAGACTACGGTATGTTAATGCTTGGTGTATTGATTTGTACCCTTCCTACCGCAATTATTTTCCTGTGTTTACAGAAGAGTTTTGCTAATGGAATTGCAGGAGCAGTGAAATAATGAATCAGAACTATTGTCTGGATAAAAAAGAATGGGAGGAGGCACAGGCTGCCCTCCTTCTTGCGAAAAGGTTCGGACTCATTGAAGATGCCGGTATTGAGGCATTGGAAAAAAGACGGATAAGGAAAAATGAAGAAAACCGGCAGGCTGAAAAAAAGGGGGAACTGTTCTATGGACCTCGCTTTTATTCCCCTGCCATGTATCTCCAATACGAACTGACCCGTTTTAAGCTGGATTTCGTGCAGCCTTCCGAAACGATCAAAAAGCTGGGTGTCTGTCCTGATTTTACTGAGGAAGAAAAGCGGGAATTTTATGAAAACAACCGGGATTTGTTTGGACGTTACCATGGAGACTTGTTTGACTATGAGGATGTCCGGCAGATTATCGAAAAAAGACTGAGGGAGGATGCCTATGACAAGCTCATACAGGACATATTATGTCAACCAGAAAACCGGGCGTGATACGAATGACGGGTTGACCATGGATGCTCCCTTTGCCAGCCTTTTTCCCATAAACAAACTGACGCTGAATCCCGGCGATAAAGTACTGTTAGCCAGAGATTCCGTTTTTGTGGGACAATTTCTACAGATAAAAGACAGTGGAACCAAAGAGCAACCGATCGAAATCGCATCCTATACCCCGGAAGAGACGGGAGAGGGAAATCTGCCCATCATCGCAGCAGAGGGACAGGGGATCTGGTATCAGGATTACGGTACGCCTCTGGATTCTCCCACCCATGTATATCAGGGATATGTGTCCTCTGCCGTGCTTTTGTACGATGCGGAGCATATACGCATCCATGATATCGAAATCACCAACCGGGCATCGGAAATCCCGGGGGAAAGCTATAGTGCCCCTCATAAGATGAACCGTACCGGCGTGGCTGTGGTGGCAAAGGATAAAGGGGTACGCAGTGGTATCACTTTGCAAAACCTTTCCATCCATGATGTGAACGGCAATGTCTATGACAAACACATGAATAACGGCGGTATTTATATGACTGCTTTAAAGCCCGGAGATGAAAAAGCTACCGGCGTGGCGCGATTTCAAGATATTACCGTGGAGGGCTGCTTTGTATACAAGGTCAGCCGCTGGGGAATTGCTGTGGGCTATACCTATGCCCATGACAAATTCCGGGGCGCGGAGCTGCCGGAGGAAGCTTTTTTGAAATACGGTCATGAGAATATGGTTATCCGGGACAATTATGTGAAAGCGGCAGGAGGCGATGGCATCACGGCGATGTATGCTCTGCGTCCGTTGGTGGAGCATAATACAGCGGACTCCGTTGCCTGTGAAATCAACGACAGAATTTACAGCCAGCCGGAGAACCGTGCCGGAAAGGTGGCGGCAGGCATTTGGCCCTGGAAGTGCAAAGATGCCCTGTTTCGCTATAACGAAGTGGCGGATACCAGATTGAACCAGGACGGAATGGCTTATGATGCGGATTCCGGTGACGGTACCGTTTACGAATACAATTACAGCAGGCAAAACGAGGGTGGATGTATCATGTTTTGTTTACAGGAGGCAATTCATAATACCTTTCGCCATAATGTGAGCTTTGACGATCTGGGGGGAACGGTGAGTCCGTCGGAAAACCCGGACGCTTTGCTTGCCCATAACACCTTTTATGTGAGGGAGGGCGTGCCCTTTGTCCGTAATAAGATGGGCGGCGGTAACTACACGGAGGAAGATAACACCATTATCCCGTTGTAAACTGTTGCCAAAATGACTTAATTTTTTGCAGGAGGAAAGATACCAATGAGTTTAACAGAGGGACGGGTAACTATTCCCACGAACCTGGATGTGGTGCCCGAAACCATTGAATTGATGAAACGCTGGGGCGCGGATGCCATCCGTGACTGTGACGGCACCGAGTTCCCGGAGGAGCTGGTCAGAACCGGGGCAAAAATTTATGCCACCTATTACACCACCCGGAAGGATAACGAGTGGGCAAAGGCGAATCCGGATGAAGTACAGCAGTGCTATGTGATGACTGCTTTTTATACTGCCGTGGAGTCTGAACTGGAGATTCCTCTTATGAAGGGTATTTCCAAAGAATTGATGATGGTCAACACCAGAGACGACAGAAAGCGGTGGTGGGAGGTCATTGACCGTTCCACCGGCGAGGTTGTGTCCGTTGACCACTGGGAGTATGAGGAGGAAAAGGGCTGCGTGGTGATTCACGATGCCATCCCTTTTCATGAGTATACCGTCAGCTTTTTAGCCTACATTATCTGGGACCCGGTACACATGTACAATGCGGTTACCAACGACTGGAAAAACTTCGAGCATCAGATTACCTTTGATGTAAGACAGCCCAAGACCCACAAATATTCCATGGAACGCCTCCGTAAATACTGCGCAGAGCATCCTTATGTGAATGTGATTCGTTACACCACCTTTTTCCATCAGTTTACCCTGATGTTTGATGAATTAAAAAGAGAAAAATATGTGGACTGGTACGGTTATTCTGCTTCCGTCAGCCCTTATATCCTGGAGCAGTTTGAAAAGGAAGTGGGTTACAAGTTCCGTCCGGAATACATCATTGACCAGGGCTACTACAATAACCAGTATCGTGTGCCCAGCAAGGAGTTCAAAGACTTCCAGGCATTCCAGCGCAGAGAGGTTGCCAAGCTTGCCAAAGAAATGGTGGACATCACCCATGAGTGCGGCAAAGAGGCAATGATGTTTCTGGGAGACCACTGGATTGGCACCGAGCCGTTCATGGAGGAGTTTGCCACCATCGGTCTGGATGCTGTGGTAGGCAGTGTAGGAAACGGAAGTACCCTTCGTCTTATTTCTGACATTGAAGGGGTGAAATACACCGAGGGCAGATTTTTACCTTATTTCTTTCCTGATACCTTCCACGAGGGCGGCGACCCGGTGAAGGAGGCAAAGGAGAACTGGATTACGGCGAGACGTGCTATTCTTAGAAAACCCATCGACAGAATCGGCTACGGCGGTTACTTGAAATTAACTCTGGATTTCCCGGAATTCCTGGATTATGTGGAGAGCGTGTGCAACGAGTTCCGCGAGTTGTACGAAAATGCAAAGGGAACCACCCCCTACTGTGTCAAGAAGGTAGCGGTTTTAAACAGCTGGGGAAAAATCAGGAGCTGGGGATGCCACATGGTACACCATGCCCTGTACCAGAAACAGAACTACAGCTATGCAGGAATCATTGAGGCGTTAAGCGGTGCGCCCTTTGATGTGCGTTTTATTTCCTTTGATGATATTCTGGCAAATCCGGAAATCCTCAAGGACCTGGATGTGATTATAAACGTGGGTGATGGGGATACTGCCCACACCGGTGGCAGCATCTGGGAGAACCCGGTTATTTCCGCTGCTGTCCGTGAGTTTGTATACAATGGCGGTGGCTTTATCGGTGTCGGCGAACCCTCCGGTCACCAGTTCCAAGGACATTATCTCCAGCTGGCGGATATGTTGGGTGTGGAAAAAGAAACCGGATTCACCTTAAATTACGATAAGTATAACTGGGAGGAGCATCCCGGTCACTTCATTCTGGCAGACATCACGAAACCTGTGGATTTCGGGGAAGGCAAAAAGAGCATCTTCGCTTATGAGGGTACGGAGATTCTGGTACAGCGGCAGAAAGAAGTACAGATGGCAGTTCATGAATTTGGAAAAGGACGCTGTGTTTATATCAGCGGATTGCCCTACAGCTTTGAGAACAGCCGGATTTTATACCGCAGTATCCTGTGGAGTACCCACAGCGAGGAGGAGCTGCACCAATGGTTCAGCACCAACTTCAACGTGGAAGTCCATGCCTATGTGAAAAACGGCAAGTTCTGCGTGGTCAACAACACCTACGAACCCCAGAAAACCGTGGTTTATCGTGGGGATGGCAGCAGTTTTCCGCTGGAACTGGAGGCAAACGAGATTAAGTGGTATAACATTTAATATAGGAACAAAAGGAAAGGGTTAGAGTCCGTAGGTTTTCTTGCGGACTCTAACCCTTTTGTCTATTATTTTTGTATGAACCGCTCCCCTAAAAAGGCGACTTCATAAATTTCTTGGTTGGCAGCAAATGCCTACTGGAAGGGAAAAACAACCAGCGAGTTAGCAGTTTCCTATATGGCTCCCGCCCTTAACCTGCTAAAGGCTTTGCCCCTTAACCCCAGCAAGGTGTTGCCATCCTTTCCGACGATTTTATCCTTCCTCAATTTTTCTTCTGTCTGTGATATTCAGAACAGATTGGCAATCAATTCTGTACTTCCCATGTAATCAAGAATTTTCTGTCCAACTTCACCTTCTGCTTTATATTGTAGTAGAATATTGCTAAAAAATTTTTATTTACCATGAAACTTTTTACCACCTTCATGGGTCTAATCTTTGAAAAGAAAAAAGGAAGGACAACTTCCGGAAAAGAGGACATCATGAAAAAGAAAATTTTAACAATGGTAATCGTATTATGTGTTGCGATGAGTATGCTGGCGGGCTGTTCATCCAAAAGCCGGCAGAGTAGTTCTGATGCATCGGAATTCACTGGAACGGTGGAGGAAATCAAGGATTTCATGCTGGTAGTTACAGACGCTGATGATACCAGCTATGCCTTTACCTTTGAGAGCAAACCCGCTGGTTTAGAGGATGTTGCAGTGGGCGATACCGTTATGGTTACATACACAGGGACAGTTACCGAGGTTGACGGATTTGATGGAGAGATTTTGTCCGTAGAGAAACAATAAATCACTCCTGTCTTTGACACCTATTAGAACAAAAAAGTCCCACGATGCCAGCGTTTATGCGGCTTGTGGGACTTCTTCTTTTTCACACAATACGCGTTGTGTTACTTCTTCTTTGTTTGTGTGCATATATTTTTCATTTTCATTATGGGTACGATTTCTGTTGCTGTATTAAAGCCAAATGCTTCATGCAGGTCATCTGTCAGTTCTGTTTTGGTATAAGTCGGAATGTATCCTTTTCCCTCAAAACGAAGGAAGTTCATTTCCCGGAGACAGTCTGTTAACTGACTGCGGGTATATTTCTCATCAAGTTTCTTTTCAAGATACCTGTATACGATCAGGGCTATGAAACAGGTCATGAAGTGGGCTTTTATACGTTCGCTATTGTGCAGGTATACCGGTCTTGCTTCAAATTCGCTCTTCATGATGCGGAAGCATTCTTCGATTTCCCATCTGCGTTTGTTGATCTTTACGATTGCCTGTGCATCATCTTCCAGGTTTGTGCAGACAGCATAAAAGCCATCGTATTGTGCTTCTTCCCTGATTACTGTTTCATCTATGTAATACGTGGTCTTATCTGCAGCTTCTCCATTCCTGGTGGAATGATCAGCTTTAATAAATCTTTTGGGATCATTCTGTCGTCTGGATTCTATGGAGGCTTTTCCGTTTTCAAGAGATTTCAACGCACGATCTATCGGCCGTTCCCGTATGGTGCGTTGATAATCGCGGTATTTTACGGAATTCGCAACTACAAAAGCGGTATGACGGCGTTTGAGCAGCTTTCCTACAAAGAGCAATGGTATCTGGAAAAGCGGAACGCCATCTGCATGACCTGCGGGCGCGTCAGCCCCTTGTCCACGCAGTCCACCTTTGAAGATTTAGCAGTGGATTTTGAAGGAACGACAGCCAGCGGTGCGGAGCGATTCTACCGGCGCACATTAGACAAGCTACGGCTGAAGCTGCTGGAAAGCGGTGTGATCCATACCGTGACGCTGAAACAGACCGAATGCCGCAAAAGGAACAAAAAAATAGCCGCCGCTGTCTACGAATATCTGGTAGACAACGATGGCGAATGGGGCGAGCTGCGGTTTGACTTTGAGAACGGCACAGCCGAGATAGTAAAACTGGCAGATTGGAACACGACAACGTCCAACGTCTTTGCAAATACGGCGATCCGGTACATACAGGGATTTCCGGAAGCGAGACTGCTGAAATTTGTAGTCGCGCCGTTTTGGAAAGGCTGGACATAATTATCCACGAAGCATGACCTTTGCGCAGAACAGACCGTCCTGATAGGTAACCGTACTTGCCCCGCCGGATTTTTCTGCGATATGGCGGACGGACTGGATTCCGATGCCGTTTCCCTTGCGCTTGGACGAGCGGAAAACTCCGCTATTTTCGTTGATCTCCCCGTCAAAGGCGTTTTCCGCTTCGATCAGCACGAGCCGCGCGGCATGGACATACGCGGTGACCTCGATCTTCCGCCGGGCGGGAGCGGTGCGAAGGCTGGCTTCGAATGCGTTTTCCAGAAGATTCGACAGCACCAGACACAGATCGATCTCGTCCACGGGAAGCGTCTGCGGCAGATCCAGCTTGGCACAGAAGGAAATTCCCTCACGCTTTGCAAGGGCACAGTAATAGCCTACAACACTGTCCGCCGCCCGGTTTTCGCAAAAGCTCATATCCAGCTCCGGGATGCGGGAGACGGTTTTTGCAAGATAAGCCTTCAGGTTATCCAGATCTCCCGCTTCAGCCAGCGCGGAGAGCTGATTCATCTGGTGGCGCATATCGTGCCGCGCCTGCCGGGCTTCTTCAATGGCGGCTTTCAGG
>OGJJ01001898.1_pt1 | contig 14735 bp, 10 predicted proteins | sample 1572081 | NCBI WGS metagenome assembly OGJJ01 (sample SAMEA2582122, study PRJEB24529) | metagenome | biome: Human gut stool | place: China | collected 2011
CCATGCCGCCCACCTTGACGTTGGGGCAGGAGATGTTCAGCTCCACGATGTCCACTGCGCTCTCGCTCAGCATCGCAGCGCCTTCCACATACTCTTCCTCGCTGTGGCCGCCAAGGTTCGCAATGGCCACCGTGCCGTATTTCTGTTTCAGCTCCAGCATCTCGGGCAGCTCCACGTCAATAAAGTGCTGCACGCCGGGGTTCTGCAGGCCGATGCTGTTGATCAGGCCGGAGGGGGTCTCCCACAGGCGCTCGCCCTTGTTGCCGTACTGGCCGTGCAAGGTAAGTCCCTTGCCGGAGATGCCGCCGATTTTAGCAAAATCGGCCAGTTCCTCGTACTCCACACCGTAGCCCACGGTACCGGATGCGCCGATGACCGGGCTGTTCATCACAAAGCCCAGCAGGTTGGTTTTCAGGTCTGCCATCAGAAGAACACCTCCGTTGCGTCAAATACAGGGCCGTTCTTGCACACGCTTTTGCCCTCGCCGCCCTTGGTCTCGCAGGTGCAGCCAAGGCAGGCGCCAATGCCGCAGGCCATCTTCTTTTCCATACTTACAAAGCAGGGGGTGCCTTTTTCCGCACACAGGCGGGCGGCGTTCTTCATCATCACGGTGGGGCCGCACACCAGCACCACGTCGTAATCGGCGGGGTCGTACAGCTGGGTGACAAAGCCGTGGAAGCCCACCGCACCGGTGTCGGTGGACACCTTGACGAGGTTTGCGATGCTGCGGTACTCCTCCATGCAGTAGGGGGTGTCGCGGAAACCGAAGAACACATCCGGCTTTACTCCGGCAGCGGCAAGCTCGCGGGTAAGCTGGAACATGGGCGCAGTGCCGATGCCGCCGCCCACCACGGCGATCTTTTTGTACTTGCTCAGGATATCCGGTACATCAAAGCCGTTGCCCATAGGGCCAGTAAGCTGGAAGGTATCCTGCCGCTTGAGCTGTGCCAGCTTCTCGGTGCCCTCGCCCACCACCTGATACAAAAACTCGATGGTGCTGCTGTCCGGGTTCCAGCGGTGCACGCTGATAGGGCGGGACAGGAAGGGGGCTTCGTCTGCGCCCCAGGAGCGCAGGGTGAAGAACTGGCCTGCGTGGGGGGCGTGGTCGCGGTCCGGCCACACCACAGTCAGCAGGCGGATGTCCGGGGCAATGACCTCATTGCGCAGGACGGTGGCTTCACAGCAGGCTGCACGCATGAGCAATAGCCTCCTTCATGTTCACACACTCATTGTAAGCGGCCTCGTCAAAGGCAACGCCCGGCTGCTTTTTGTAAGCCAGCAGGATGCCGCGGCTGGAGTTGACCACGCCGCCGTTGCCCTTGGTGAGATACTGGGCAATATCCTCGGCCTTGCCGCCCTGTGCGCCATAGCCAGGGATCAGGAAGAAGCTGTCCTGATACTTTGCGCGGATCTCGGTGGCTTCCTCGATATGGGTGCCGCCGATGACCAGACCGATGGAGGAGTAGCCGTGCTCGCCCATGTAGTCCTTGCCCAGCGCGTTCAGCTTGTCGCCCACCAGATCGTAGACATGACGGCCGTCAGCCAGCTTCTCGTACTCAAAGTCCTTGGCACCGCCGTTGGAGGTGCGGCAGAGCACGAACATGCCCTTGCCCTGCTTTTCGGCGTAGGGCAGATAGGGGCTGATGGAATCCAGGCCCATGTAGGGTGCCAGCGTAACGAAATCGCTCTCAAAATCGCCGGTGAAGTGACCCATGGCGTACATCTCGGCGGTCTTGGCAATGTCGCCGCGCTTGATGTCCGCAATCACCGGCACACCGGCCTCGCACACAGCCTTCAGGGTGTCGGCGTAGGCTTTCATGCCCTCCATGCCCAGAGACTCATAATAAGCGATCTGCACCTTGTAGCAGCCAGCCACAGCCTTGGTGGCATCAATGAGCTTTTTGTTGAAGCGCACGATGTTCTCGCCCTTGGTCAGGGTGCTGTCCACAAAATCGGCAGGCAGGTAGCTGAAATCGGTGTCCAGACCCACGCACACCGGGCCGCGGGCTTCCACAGCTTCGTACAGTTTGTCCATGTTCGTCATTTGGGTGTCCTCCTGTTTGTTCTCTGTTATATTAGGTATCGTTATATCGCATCTTGTAAGCGTCCTCGCCCTCTCAGCCTCACTTCGTTCGGCAGCTCTCCCAAAGGGAGAGCCAAGCCCCTTACCGTAAGGCTTTGACTGAGAGGGTTTCGTTTTTTACTCCTCGGCCTGATAGGTGATCTTACCGGCCTTGATGGTGGCAAATACCTTGCCGTAAAGCTGTGCGCCGTCAAAGGGGGTGTTGTGGCTCTTGGAGTGCAGCTTTTCCTTTTCCACCGTGTAGGGGGTGTCCAGATCCACCAGCACAAAGTCGGCATCGAAGCCCGGCTCCAGCTGACCCTTGGCAAGGCCCAGGATCTCGGCGGGGCGGGTGCTCATCAGGTGCACCAGCAGCTCCAGCGGCAGACCCTCCTGCTTGCAGAGCTTGGTGTAGCACACGCCGAAGGCGGTCTCGCTGCCCACCATACCGGCCATGCCCTTCAGCTTGTCCTCTTCAGAGTGGGGTGCGTGGTCGGTAGCAATGGCGTCCACGATGCCGGTACGGATGCCCTCCACCAGCGCCTCCACGTCATCGGCGGTGCGGATGGGCGGGTTGACCCGGTAGTCGCAGGTGTCGTTGGTGAACCACAGGTGGTGGGGGGTCACCTCACAGGTGACCGGTGCACCCCGCAGCTTTGCCATGCGGATGGCGTCCAGCGCACCCCGGGTGGACACATGGCACATGTGCAGCCGGGTCTGGTAGTACTCGCTCAGCCAGCAGTTGCGCACCGTCTCGATGTCCTCGGCCAGACGGTAGTCCCACGGGCTGATCTCCATATCCTCGGCGTGGCTCATGACCGTGATGTCCTTCTGGGTGCAGATGGCAAAGGCCCGCGCCATGGTGGCGTTATCCTGCACACCGTGGCCGTCCTCGGTGATGAACTTCACGCTGGCGGGCAGGGTCTTGAGGTGGTCGATGCTCACACCGTCAAAGTTCTCGGTGATGGAGACGGTCTGATTTGCATCGCACAGCCCCACCTCGGCAGCCTTCTGCTCCACCATCATGGCCTGTGCGGCAGAGGAGCAGACGGGCTTGGTGTTGGGCATCAGGTTTACAAAGGTGTAGCCACCGGCAGCAGCGGCACGGCTGCCGGTCTCGATGTCCTCCTTGTACTCAAAGCCCGGGGTGCGCCAGTGGCAGTGCAGATCCACAAATGCGGGCAGCACAGTCAGCCCACCGGCATCCACCACCGTCTCGTTCTCGGCGGCAAGGGCGGAAAGATCCTGCCCTACGGCAGCGATTTTGCCATCCTTTACATAGATCTCGAGCGGCCGTCCCTCGGTGTTTACAGCGTTTGTCAGCAGCATCGCGGTTCCCTCCTGTAATGATATTTTTGTGTGTCAGGCGCCCGAAAACGGGCAAAAAAAAACTTTTCCCCGCAAAGGGAAAAGCTCATTGCGCAAAAAAAGGAAACAACGAAGCCACGGCAAAACCGGACGCGAACTGCTTGTTCAGTTTCGGGTTCTGGGCGCTGCACAGCATGGTGTTTCTCCTTTTTATGATGGTTGCGTTTTCATTCGTATTATTTTATCATAGAACCGCAAAATGTGTCAATGGCTGTGCGCAAAAACAGGTGCTAAAAGGTTTCTGGCATCTCTCGCCGAATTTTGGATACTCTACCCAAAACCCGGGCCAAGCGGCAAAATAACTGCCATTTTGTTCCATAATCCCTAGTACAGCACTGTACTTTCGTCTCCTGCTGTGCTATTATAATACGGTAAAAGAGAGAGCCCCGCCGCGTGGGCGGGTGTTTATGGGAAAGAGAGGTTTTCCGCATGGGTTTACTTGAGGACGCGCGGAACATCCAGCGCAAGGACCCCGCCGCACGCAGCGTGCTGGAGGTAATGCTGCTGTACCCGGGATTCCACATTCTGGTGTATCACCGCATCGCACACTGGCTGTACCAGCACAAGCACTTTTTTCTGGCACGGTGGGTCAGCCAGCATGGCCGCCACCGCACCGGCATCGAGATCCACCCGGGTGCCACCATCGGCAAGTGTCTGTTCATCGACCACGGTATGGGCATCGTGTTCGGCGAGACCTGCGAGATCGGAGATAACTGCACCATCTACCACGGAGTAACGCTGGGCGGCACCGGCAAGGATACCGGCAAACGTCACCCCACCTTGGGCAACAACGTGCTCATCGGCGCGGGCACCAAGGTGCTGGGCCCGGTGTTCATTGGGGATAACGCCCGCATCGGCGCAGGCAGCGTGGTGCTGCGCAACCTGCCCGCCAACTGCACCGCCGTGGGCGTACCCGCCGAGGTAGTGCGCATCAACAACAAGGCGGTGAACCCCGCCGACGATCTGGACCAGCAGGATCTGCCGGACATCGTCTCGCAGCGGCTCACCGATCTGGACCGCCGCCTGAGCCAGCTGGAAAAAGCAGCGCAGGGCGATATCCCGCCCACTGCCGCGCAGATCGCCGCCCGGCAGCGGAAATAAAAGATTCCTTTGATAAAAAGAGGAGACAGGCTTCCCGGAAAGGGTCGCCTGTCTCTTTTGTTGTCAGCTGCGGTTATAACACCGGCTCACCGTTTTCTTTATTGCAATACATCCGGGCATCGGCCTGCCGGATGGCCTCGGTCAGGGGCTGCACATTGCACACGCCGCCAATGCTTACCGAAAGCCGGAGCTCCGGGTGGCTGGGCACCCGTGCCGCCTGCACAGCGTTCTGCACCCGCCGGATGACGCTTTCTACGCCGTCAGGGCAGTTCTGGGGCATCAGCAGCAGAAATTCATCGCCGCCATAGCGGATCAGGATATCAGTCTGGCGCAGGCAGCTCTGCATGGCTGCGGCCACGGTTTGCAGCGCCTCGTCCCCTACCAGATGCCCAAAGCTGTCGTTGACCGACTTGAACTGGTCCACATCGATCATCGCCACGCCGCCGTGCATCTCGCCCCCGGCAAGGAACTTATCAAAATAGCGGCGGGTGTAGGCCCCGGTCAGGGGGTCTACGAAGGCGCTGCGCTCCATTCCGTCGCAGCGGTCCAGCAGCAGACGGTGGCCGCCCATATCCAGCCAGCGGCCATCCGTCAGCCGGGTGACCAGTTCCAGCATACAGCCCCTGCCGCCTACCTCGATATACTTGGAAATGACAAAATAGGCTTCCTCGTCCTTGAACTCGATCTTATTCAGAATGGTCTTGCGGGCGTAGGCTTTGGCCGAGATGCAGTTTTCGCACCGGGTATCCTTGTTCCATACCATGTGGCAGTTGCCGGGCTTTTCGGTCAGGATGCCGTCACTGTCCAGCGCAAGCACCTTGCGGTGCTCCGGGTCCACCAGACGCACCACATCAAAGATGCCCTGCAGCCGCCGCAGGAACCGGGCGGGGTCCTCCTCCGGGCCTTCTGCAGTCAGCAGCTCGGCCTGATGCTCCACGCGGTGCTGTTCATCGGTGAGCTGCCCCAGCACGTTCACGCAGCGGCGCACCCCGGCACCGCTCCAGATGGTATGCAGCGCCATCCGGTGCAGGTGCGGCTCCCCGTCCCGCTGCACCATGACCGGCAGCACCACGTCCGGCGCTTCCGGTGTGGCGCGGCTGATGGCCTTGGAAAGCTTGCGCCGATCCTGCTCGTTCAAAAAGCTGAGCCCCTTGCCCTGCGCAAAATCGGTTACCTTTTTTTGCTGCATGGGCTCGGCATGGTAATCATACACCGTCACGCTGCCGGCCAGCAGGTCGTAGTCGAACCGGATGCCGCCGCACTGGGCGGCGTAGAAATCCGTGCGCTCCTTTTCCTGCTCCAGCAGCAGCTGGGAGTGGTTCTCCCGGGGCAGCGCCTCCCGGTGCAAAATCTCCTCGGAAAGGCGGTGGGTCTCCTGCCGGAAGCCCCGGTCCCACTCCGAGCGGGTCAGCTCGGTGCGCAGCTGCTCCGAGGACTCTCGCAGGCAGTCCAGCAGCAGCGGGTTGAACGCGCCGCACTCGCCGTTCAATATCATGCGCAGCGCGGTATCGTGATCGTAGGCGTGCTTATAGCAGCGCTCGCTGGTCAAAGCGTCGTACACGTCTGCCAGTGCCACCACCTGCGCCGCAATGGGGATCTCGTCCCCCTTCAGCCGGTCGGGGTAGCCGCCGCCGTCCCAGCGCTCGTGGTGCCAGCGACAGATGGCGTGCGCCACCTGCAAAAGCGGCTCGTCCCGCGCAATCGCCTGTCCCAGATCCTGCAGCATCTGCGCGCCCGCCACGGTATGGTTCTTGATAATGGCAAACTCCTCGGCAGTCAGGCGGCCGGGCTTGTTCAGGATCTCCTCCGGAATGACGATCTTGCCGATATCGTGCAGCGCCGAGGCGGTGCTGATGCGGGCGATATCGCTTTCGTCCAGCTGGTAGCGGTCGGTCTTTTGCACCAGCCGGTGCAAAAGCAGGTCGGTCAGGGTGCGGATGTGCATAACATGCAGCCCGCTTTCACTGTTGCGGAACTCCACCACATGGCTCAGGATGCTGATCATCAGCACGCTGTTGTGCTCTTTTTCGTACACCTGATCGGTGACAAGGCGGGTGAGCCGCTTTTGCTTGGCGTACAGCATGAGGATATTCTTCACCCGGCGCAGGATCATGATCCGCTCGAAGGGGCGGCGGATATAGTCTGCCACACCCAGATCATAGGCGCGTTCAATGTTGGCGGTATCCTCTGCCGCCGAGATAACGATGACCGGGATCTCGTCCAGCCATGCGTGATACTTCATCACCCGCAGCACGTCAAAGCCATCCATGCCCGGCATCATCAGGTCCAGCAGCAGCAGGGAGATATCCGTGCGCTGCCGCATCAGTTCCACCGCTGCTGCGCCGTCCTCCGCCTCCAGATAGTCATAGCCATCGCCCAGTATCTCCTTGAGCAGGGCACGGTTGATCTCGGAATCATCCGCGATCAGGATCTTCGGTTTCTCGTTCATGGCCATGTTTCTCCTTTTGCGGCGCATCTTTCTGTCCCGGCTTTGTTCCGGGCACACCGTCCGCACTGACTGGATGTAATAGGTTTTCCCTCGTATCCACTTTATTGCATTCATTTATACTTTACTGGATTTTACAGCAAAATGCAAGGCTGCGTGCAACATTTTCTGCCATTTTCCGGTATTTTCTGCAAGCGTTCTCATTCCCAGTTGTATAAATGCAATCCAATTTTTACAGTCCCCTCTGCAAATGTTGTTCGAAAGCAAGCCGTTTGTCGTTACAGCCCTTCCTGTGAAAATGCGGTTGCCGCGCTCCGCAGAGCGCGGCAACCGCGAAATATAAACCTTATTTCCGCTGATGATGCGCAAAGCAAAGCGGAGCGCATTTTAAATCGTTCCACTCTGAAAGAAAAAGGACTGCTGCGCAAAACACGCAGCAGTCCTTTTAAGATTCATTCTTGGGGCATCATGGCATCAAACCAGCCCATCAGCTCCGCAGCCATCTGTTCCAGCCGGGTCTCCGGCTGCCATGCAGGCTGTGCGGGCTCCGGGGGCAGTACCTGTTCCGGGGCGCAGAGCAGTTCTTCCGTTTCCGGTGCAGGCTGTTCCGGGGCAGCCGCGCACTGCGGCACAGCCTCGGGGGCGGTGTCCGGCTGCGCAGATGTTTCCGGGGCGGTCTGCTGCATGGCGGCAAGAGCAGCTTCGGCTCTGCGGCAGGCGGCTTCGGCCTTTTCTGCCCGGGCATTGGCCTGTTCCAGCTGCTCCCACGCCTGCTCACAGGCGGCTTCCAGCTCTGCATTATCGTGCTTGAGGGCAAGCAGGGTGCGCTCAAAGGCGAACATCCGGGTCTGATACCGGCGCACCTCGGCGCGTGCCGCAGCCAGCTTGCGGCTCAGCTGCTCTGCCTGTGCCCGGGCGCTTTCCGCCTGTGCTGCGGCAGATGCCTGTACAGCGGCCTGCCGGGCAAATTGTCCGCGCAGGGCACCGGTCTCCCGCTCTGTCTGCACCATGATGCCCTCCCATGCACACCTTGCACGGGGCTTTCGCTGACCGCATGGGCGCAGCTGCCAGCCCCATTGTAGCCTGTAATTACTTCCGCTTGTTCAGAATAGCCAGCAGCTCGTCGTAGTAACGATTGTCGCTGCTTTCCTCTTCCACGGTCTTCTTTTCAGCCGGAGCAGCAGCCGGGGCGGCATTGGATGCCGGGGCTGCTGCTGCGCCGGTGTCACTGCTGAACACCGCAGACGGCACAGACTGTGCACCGCCCATGGCGTTGTTGATGCTGTTGCGCAGGTCGCTGGCGCTCTTGTTGTCGAAGCCGGTGGCCACAACGGTCACGCGCATCTCGTCGGACAGGTTCTCATCAAAGGCAGTACCCCAGATGATGTTTGCATCGGGATGTGCGCTCTGGGTGATGAGGCCTGCGGCGGTCTCCACATCCTCCAGACCGATGTCCGGGCTGGAAGTGATGTTGATGATAACGCCGTGTGCACCGGCGATGCTGGTCTCCAGCAGCGGGCTGGAGATAGCAGCCTTGGCGGCGTTCTCGGCCTTGCCTGCACCCTTGGCGCTGCCCACGCCCATGTGGGCGTAGCCGGCATCCTTCATGATGGAGCGTACGTCGGCGAAGTCCAGGTTGATGAAGGCAGGCACGTTGATCAGGGCAGAGATGGACTCAACGCCCTGACGCAGCACGTTGTCGGCAGCCTGGAAGGCGTTCATCAGGGTGATCTTTTCCTGACTGATCATCTTCAGGCGCTCGTTGGGGATGACGATCAGGCTGTCAACGTGCATCAGCAGGTTGGCAATGCCCTGCTCGGCCAGACCCATCTTGCGCTTGCCCTCAAAGGAGAAGGGCTTGGTAACGATGCCAACGGTCAGGATGCCCAGATCGTGTGCCACCTCGGCCACAACGGGTGCCGCACCGGTGCCGGTACCGCCGCCCATACCGGCGGTGATAAAGACCATCTGGGAGCCCTTGAGGGCGTTGGCGATCTCGTCCTTGCTTTCTTCAGCGGCACGCTGGCCGATCTCCGGGTCTGCACCCGCACCGCGACCCTTGGTCAGCTTGGAACCCAGCTGCACCTTGACCGAGGCATGGTTCTTGGCCAGTGCCTGCTGGTCGGTATTCATGGCGATGAACTCTACGCCCTGCAGGCCGTCGCTCACCATACGGTTCACAGCGTTGCCGCCGCCGCCGCCCACACCGATCACCTTGATCGTCGTAACGTTTTCGTCCAGTTCTTCATCGAGCATCAATGCCATAACTTTGTCCTCCATCGGATTTTTATGTGGAACTGCGCAAATGCCGCACAGAAATTATCATACGATATTTATATAACTGTATCGTATCATCTTTTTGCTCCGATTGCAAGACAAAATTGCTTTTTCGTGAGTGTTTTTTTCACAACCCCACTCCGGGCGGGTATTTCCTGCCAAATCTGTGCGCCCAGCCCCGCCAAAAGCCGGTCAAGGTCCGCATAGCCGCGCCGGACAAACTCCACCCCGCCAAGGCGGCTGCTGCCCCGGGCAGCCAGTGCCGCAAGCGCCAGCGCCGCCCCGCCCCGCAGGTCCGGTGCGGTCAGCTTTGCCCCGTGCAGCGCCCCGCCCGGCTGCACATACAGGGTGCGCTCTGCCACCCGGACGTTCGCCCCCAGCGCCGCAAAACCCTCGGCGCAGGCAAAACGATTTTCAAACACCCTGTCCTGCAGGCGGCTTTCCCCCTGTGCGCAGAGCATCACCGCCGCCAGCAGCGGGGCGGCGTCCGTGGCAAGGCCCGGGTAGGGCGCTGTGTGCACGTTTCCCGCGCCGCGCAGCGCCCCGAACCGTGAAATGGCGGCAGCATCGCGTGCACGCTCTACGGTGCAGCCCATTTGTTCCAGAATTTCCAGCAGCGGTGCATACAGCCCGGGCGTGCAGCCCGCCAGTTCTACCCTGCCGCCCGCCGCTGCCGCCGCGCAGGCCAGCGTGGAGGCGATGATACGGTCTGCCACCGGCGCAAAGGTGCAGCCCGCAAGGCAGCGCTTTCCCTGCACCCGGATGGTGTCGGTGCCCGCGCCCTCCACGCAGCCGCCGCAGGCGTTGAGAAAGGCGGCAAGATCCGCGATCTCCGGCTCTTTTGCAGCGCCATGCAGCACGGTCTGTCCCTGCGCCGTGGCGGCGGCCAGCAGCAGCGTCTCGGTAGCGCCCACGCTGGGAAAGCTAAGACAGATCTCCGCGCCCCGCAGCCCCGCCGGGGCGTACAGTGTAAGCTGTCCGGGCGCTGCGGGCAGCTGCCGCACGCCCATCTGCGCCAGCCCCTGCAAATGCAGGTCGATAGGTCTTGCCCCGATACGGCAGCCCCCGGGCAGCACGGTGCTCACCCGCCCCAGCCGCGCCAGCAGCGGCGCGCAGAACAGGATGGATGCCCGCATCCGGCCTGCGGCCTCCGGTGCAAGGTCGGTGCGCATAGGCTGTCCCTGCACCGCCAGTTCTGCGCCCTGCCAGCCCGCTGTGCAGCCCACGCCCCGCAGCAGGGCAAGACAGTCCTCCACATCGGTCAGGCGCGGCACATTTTGCAGCCGCACCGGCCCGCTGCATAGCAGCGCAGCTGCCAGCAGCGGCAGCACACTATTTTTGGCCGCAGGCACTTCCACCCTGCCCTGCAAAGGCCGCCCGCCTGTAATGATCCAATCCCCAGCCATGCCAAGACCCCCGTTCTGCAAAAGATACCCCATGGTATGCAAAACGAGGGTCTTTGGTCAATAAAATGCGCCGGAAACAGCTTTCCCGCCGTCTGCGGGATTTGTCTGGTCATTTGTCCGCTTTTTTTCGGTATTTCCGCGCCGGTTTTGCCCCACTGCGGCAGGAAATATCGCCTTTTATCAGCTTTCGCCCCGGGACACAGAAAGCACGATGCCCATCTCGCCCAGAAGCATCATCAGGCTGGTGCCGCCGGAGGAGAAAAAGGGCAGGCTGATGCCGGTGTTGGGGATGGTGTTGGTGACCACCGCGATGTTCAGCACTGCCTGCAATGCCACCTGCACCACAAAGCCCACCACCAGCAGTGCGCCAAAGCGGTCCGGCGCGTGTGCCGCCAGCGTGATGCCCCGCCACAGCAGCGCGCTGAACAGCAATATCACCGCACACGCGCCCAGAAAGCCCAGCTCCTCGCAGAGGATGGAAAAGATGAAGTCATTCTGGGGCTCGGGCACGAACAGATGCTTCTGGCGGCTGTTGCCTAGTCCCAGTCCTGCCGCCCCGCCGGAGCCGATGGCATACAGGCTCTGGATGGTCTGGTGTCCGTCCCCCAGCGGGTCGGCAAAGGGGTCGAGCCACGAGTTGAGCCGGTCGGCGGCGTAGGGCACCAGCTCCGGCATGAGCACGATAGCCGTGCCGATGGCGGCAGCGCCGCCCGCCCCTGCCAACATGAACCACCGCAGCCCGGTACCACCCACGAACATGAGCACCGCGCCGATGCTCAAAATCAGCACCGTGCCGGAAAGGTGGGGCTCCAGCAGCATGAGCACCGCCACCACCCCCAGCACCAGCGCAAAGGGCACCACCCCTACTGCAAAGCTGCCCATGCGGTCGTGGTTCAGCGCGATGATGTGAGCAAACACCAGTACCACCGCAAATTTGGCGATTTCGCTGGGCTGTAATGTGCCCAGCCCCGGCAGCACCAGCCACCGCTTGCAGCCGTTATATTCCGGCATGAACAGCACCGCCGTCAGCAGCACCAGCGAGAGTGCCAGCAGCGGCCACGCCAGCTTGTGATAGATATGGTAGTCCACCCGGCTGGCCATCCACATGGCCCCCAGCCCCATGGCGGCGTACAGCAGCTGCGGCCGCACATAGGCAAAGGCGTCCTGCCGCCGGTACAGTGCCACCGCGCTGCTGGCGCTGCACAGCATTACCAGCCCAAAAGCTACCAGTGTGAGCACCAGCACCAGAAAAGGCAGGTCCATGGGCGGCAGCGGCCGCAGCAGCCCTTTGCGGGCAGCAGTTCTGTGCAATCCCGGTCACCTCCGTTTCTGTTATTGTACGCGGGTGCGGGGGCGGTTAGTCATACGCGCCGCCGCCGGGCGCATAAACTGCCCGCAAAGGGGGTGCTGCCATGCGCGGCTCAAAACCCACGGACGCCCTGCGCACTTTGCCGGAGCGGGCGTTCCGTCTGCGGGCACGGCTCATTGCGGTGGGCCTGTGCGCCGTCTGCTTTGCAGGGCTCATCGGGCGGCTGTTCTGGCTGCAATTATGCACCGGCGGCTGGTACACCCAGCGGGCGCTGGGGCAGCAGCTGCGGGACACCGTTGTACCCGCCGACCGGGGCAAAATATACAGCGCCGACGGTGCGCTGCTGGCCGCCAACAGCAGCTGCTGGACCCTGCGCGCCAGCCCCCGGGAGATGCCGGAGGATAAGCTTGCCCTTGCCGCCAAGGGGCTTGCGGAGATTCTGGAACTGGACGAGGCCAAGCTGCTGGAAAAGTTCAGCGACCGACGCGCGAACGACTGCCTTTTGCGCTACCGGGTGGAGCGGGAAACTGCCGATGCCGTGCGGGATTTCTGCGCAGCGAACGGCATTACCGGCGTGCGCATCAATCAGGACTCCAAGCGCTGGTACCCGCAGGGAGAGCTGCTGGCCTCGGTACTGGGGTTCACCAATGTGGACAACGCCGGGGTCAGCGGGCTAGAGCTTGAATACAACGACACCCTTACCGGGCAGAATGGAGTGGTGCTGACCGCCGTGAACGCTTGGGGCTACACGCTGGCGCAGAGCTACGAGACTGAGCTTGTCCCTGTGGAAGGCAGCGGGCTGCGGCTGACCATCGATGCAAATATTCAACATTATCTTGAAAATGCGTTGAATTATGCGGTGCAGGAGCACCATGTAGCTGCCCGCAGCGTGGGCATTGTGCTGGAGGTGAACACCGGGGCGGTTCTGGCCATGGCCACCACCCCGGCCTACGACCCCAACCAGCCTCGGGTCATCGCCGATAAGGCCGCACGCGCTGCCGTAGATGCCCTTTCCGGCAAAGAGCGCGCCGCTGCCTTGCAGCTGGCGCAGCAGACCCAGTGGCGCAACAAGGCGGTGAGCGACCTGTACGAGCCGGGCAGCGTGTTTAAGCTCATCACCTGCGCGGCGGCGCTGGATGCTGGAGCCATTACCCGGCACTCTACCTTTTACTGCGGGGACTCTATCTCGGTGGCGGGCACGCGGTTCCACTGCGCCAACCACAAGCGTCACGGCAGCCAGACCGTGACGCAGGCACTGGAAAACTCCTGCAACCAGAGCTTTATCCAGATCGGGGCGCGACTGGGTAAGCAGGCTTTCTGCGATTATTTTGCCGCTTTCGGCCTGCGGGAGCCCACCGGCATCGACCTGCCCGCCGAGCCAAAAAAGAGCCTGTACTACACCGCCGACCGCATGGGACCGGTAGAGCTGGCCTCCTGCGCCTTCGGGCAGAGCAGTAAGATTTCGTATCTGGAAATGGCTGCCGCCGTCTGTGCGGTGGTGAACGGCGGCAAGCTGATGCAGCCGTATCTGGTATCGGACATCCTTGCGCCGGACGGCAGCGTTTTGCAGCACAACCAGCCGGTCTGCAAGCGGCAGGTGATCCAGCCCGCCACCTCTGCCACCATGCGGGAGATGATGGAGGCGGTGGTGCTGTACGGCGGTGGGCGCAACGCGCAGATCGCGGGCTACCGGGTGGGCGGCAAAAGCGGCACCAGCCAGAAGCTGGACAGCGCCGACGAAAAGGCGCGCATTGCCAGCTTTGTGGCGGTAGCGCCCATCAATGACCCGCAGTTTTTGTGTCTGGTCTGTCTGGATGAGCCACACAGCTGGACCACCGCCGGCGGCAGTCTTTCGGCACCGGTCTGTGCCGAGGTGCTGGAGCAGACGCTGGTGTACAAAGGAGTCCCCCGGGCAACGGACACCGGCAGCGCAGACGCGCAAGCCGCCGCTCTGTCCGCCGATGGGGACAGCTTTGATGGGGCATGACGATTTTGAATGGCCTCCGCTTGCGCTCTGGCCATAGTCAGTGGAAAAATGATTTTAAATAGAGCAATGCCGGAGCGTCTGCGGACGCTCCGGCATTGCATTTTCACGGGAGGGGTCGTGGAGGGAAATGGCAGGTGCAACGCTGGTTTCCTGCGGAAACATCCGCGCGGCGGGGTCCCCCCTTCCGTCATCACCTGCGGCGATGCCACCCGCTCCCCACTCTGTCGCTAACGCGACATCTCTCCCCGGCCGGGGAGAGTCTGTCCAAGGGGACGGCTTTTGGCGGTAGCGGTAAAGTTTCCGGTAGAGTTCAAAGGCGTCCCCTTGGGGGAGCTGCCGAACGAAGTGAGGCTGAGGGGGTATTGAGAGAGTTCAGCAAAAAATAACGGAACGTCCGCAGACATTCCGTTACGCTGAAATGTATAATGATTTTTAGTTCTGGTTCGGCTGGGGACGGAAGGTGATCTCGCCGGTAGTGCTGTCCATAGCGTCCACGATGGCAAGGCTCTCCAGCTGGATGCCCTTGCTGCGGATCAGCTCGCCGCCCTGCTGGAAGCCCTTTTCCACGGCAATGCCGATGCCCTCTACGGTGGCACCGGCTTCCTCGGCCAGTTCCAGCAGACCCATCAGGGCGCAACCGTTGGCCAGAAAATCGTCGATGATCAGCACATGATCCTCCGGGGTGAGGAACTTTTTGGACACGATGACGTTGTAGATCTTTTTATGGGTGAAGGACTGGATCTGGGTCTTGTAGTTGTCGTAGTCCAGATTGATGCTCA
>OGJJ01001907.1_pt1 | contig 14677 bp, 10 predicted proteins | sample 1572081 | NCBI WGS metagenome assembly OGJJ01 (sample SAMEA2582122, study PRJEB24529) | metagenome | biome: Human gut stool | place: China | collected 2011
TGAAAAGGCAAAAAATAAAAAGGGGTGCGTCACAGACTTATGACACACCCTCTTTCTGTTTATGCCCTTCTTGTCAAAACAGTTTGTAGGTGGTGCGGAGCACTTTGAACTCAGTGCGGCGGTTCAGCTGGTTGCATATCTCCTGATGCTCTCTGGTCTGCTTGAGGATGAAATCCTGGGTGAGCACATCGTCTTCCTTCAGCCAGGGATATTTCTCCGTGAGCTTCCTGCGGATTGTCTTCGGGCGTTCCTTGCCATATCCCACAGGGGTAAGGCGATCTTTTTCAATGCCGTGAGCTATGAGGTAATCCACTACTGTCTGGGCGCGGCGCTGAGACAATCGCTTGTTGTACTCGCTGTTGCCTTTGTAATCGCAATGGGCACTCAGTTCGATGGTTACGTGGGAATTCTCTTTCAGCAAGGCTACGAGCTTATCCAGAGCCTGGGTGCTGGCTGGCGTCAGGGTAGCTTTGTCAAAATCATAGAAGATGTTGTCGATGAGTACTGGGGCTGAGATGGAAGCCAGCGGGAACTGGAGCACGTACTCCTTGCTCTCCTTTGCCGAATCTATCCGCAACTCCTCCTTGTGGTTGAGGAATCCCTTGCAGGAAGCCATCACCAGATAATCTACTTCAGGATGGATAGGCAGCGTAAACGAACCGTCGCTCTTCACAGGCAACTTCTTGTAGGTGCCGTCGTTGCCTACTACCATCACCTGTGCGGCAGGAAGTTCGTAGCCGTCTTTTTCGTAAACCCATCCCTTCATTGTGGTGACAATCTCCGGATTATTGAAAGAATAGATATGGTCGTAGCCGCGGCCATCCTTTCTGTTGGAAGAGAAGAAGCCACGGTTGTGCGGTCCCTCGAAGGTCATTCCGAAATCATCTGCTTCTGAATTGAGGGGATAGCCGGGATGCTCTATCTTATACTGCTGGGTCTTTTCGTCTATTCGGGCAATGTAGATGTCGAGACCGCCCATTCCGATATGGCCGTTACTGCTGAAATAGAGGTCGCCATTGGGACGGAAGGTAGGGAACATCTCTTCGCCCGGCGTATTGATGGGGGCACCGAGGTTTTCCACACCTCCCAGACCTGAAGGAGTGATGCGCACACGCCAGATATCGTAACCGCCCATTCCGCCCGGCATATCGGAAACGAAATAGAGCCATTCGCCGTCAGGACTGATGGCAGGGTGGGCGTAGGTGCTCAAGGTATCCTGGGTGATTTCCAGCTTCTGAACCTTTCCCCAGGCAGCATCCGAACGGGAAGAGGTGACGATCTGGGCAAATCGGGGAGAGGCTGGATCGGTGACGCATTGGGTGAGATACATCTCCTTGCCATCGGGAGTGAAGCAGCAGGCTCCCTCATCATAGTCGGTATTCAGACCAGTGGCGATGGCTTCCGGTCTGCTCCATTTTCCCTTGTCGTCTTTTTCAGAATAGAAGATGTCGCCAGCCTTGGTTCCGGTGATTCCGCTGAGTTCATCTCCCTGTGCGTCGTTGCGGGTGGAGGTGAAGTAGATCTGTTCGTATTCATCGCCCAGGAGCATCGGTGAATAATCGGCTCTTCGGGAGGTGAAGACATCCATCTTCTTTACCTGATATCTGCTTCCGGCTTTTTTCCAGACGGGAGCCATCTGGGCAGATTTCAATCCGTTTTGGGCTAGGATATTGTCGGGCATGGAATCCACGAGGATTCTGAATTCCTTTTCTGCCTGCTTGTATTCGCCGTTTTTCAGGAGCAGACGGGCGTAAACCAGACGGTCATCGAGTGAAGCCTGGTTATAGCGGATGGCATTGCGGTAAGCATTCACAGCCTTGGGGGTAGCATTGATCTTGTTGTAGCAGCGAGCCATCTTCAAGGCTAGCTTTCCCCGGTTTTCACGCTCCTTGGGAGGTGTCTTGGTGTAGGCTTGCTTGAATTGGTCGGCAGCATCATAGTATTCGCCTAAAGAAAGGAACTTTTCTCCCTTCTTCAGGTTCTTGTCAATGCCGCAGCTTATCAGAAGGAGGCAGCAAAAGGCTGTTATGATTTGATAATATCTAATCTGCTTCATATAATTTAGAAATAGAAAGCCCTAATTATGATAATAACGAAAGGGATACGCAATTATTATAATTAGGGCTTTATTGTCTGTATATTTTTCCGGAAAATTACATCTGCGAGAATGGCTGGCGATATTGGCAGCCAGATTTCCAGTTGCTGCAACCATAGGCGGTCTTGCCCTTGATAATGACGCCCTTTCCGCAGAGCGGACATGGTTTGCCTACCATTGGGTCGGCTGGAACCTGTGATGTTGAAGCAGGTTGTGCTGCATCTTGAATCGCTGTATCCTTTTTCTTTGTTTCTGGCTTCTTTGCTTCAGCTTTCTTTGCCGCCGTTTTCTTCTTTTCCGGTTTTTTCTTCAGATCTTCCTCCGTCATGATGGTCACTCTTCGGCTGCTGTTATCCGATAGAACATCGATGACAATCTGGTTGATCTGCTCTTTCAAACCATTGATGAATTCGGCAGGGTCGTAGGTTTTGTGCTCGATGTCTCGGAGCTTCTTTTCCCAGATACCCGTCAACTCACAGCTCTTCAAGAGTTCCTCGTGGATGGTGTCGATGAGCTCGATACCTGTAGGGGTTGCCATCAGGTTCTTGCGCTGGCGGCGGATGTAGTGGCGCTTGAAGAGGGTTTCGATGATGCCGGCACGGGATGATGGACGGCCGATGCCGTTCTCCTTCAAAGCCGCACGAAGTTCCTCGTCTTCCACGAATTTACCCGCTGTCTCCATCGCACGGAGCAGGGTTGCCTCGGTGTAATACTTCGGTGGCGTGGTCCATTTCTCTGTCAGGGTAGGCTGATGATCTCCCGATTCGCTTTTCACGAAAGAAGGGAGGGTTCTTTCTTCTACCACTTCCTTCTTGGCACCGTTTCCGTTTCCGTCGCCTGCATTTCCGCCATCGTTTCCGTTGGCATTATCGGCATCGTCGTCATCGGCATTCTTCGCATCCTTGGCATAGACTACTCGCCAGCCCGGTTCCAGAATCTCCTTACCGCTCACCTTGAACTCTATCTTTTCCGGTTTTGGTCCGTCCTCGTTGATAACCTCGCCCAATACGGTGGTGGTAGAGAATTTACAATCCGGATAGAACACGCTGATGAATCGCTTGGCGATGAGATCATAGACATTCGCCTCCATATCGGTGAGTCCGGTTGGCGGAACACCGGTTGGGATGATGGCGTGGTGATCGGTTACCTTGCTGTTATCGAATACCTTCTTGCTCTTAGGCAACTTCTTGCCGGTGGCTGCGAGCTGCTGGATGAGCGGCAGATATTTCTGCTGACTGGCTATCTTTGCCTGGCTCACGCCATTCAGAATCTGCGGACATTTCGGATAGATATCGTCTGTGAGAAACTGGGTATCTACACGAGGATACGTGGTATATTTCTTCTCGTAGAGACTCTGGATGAGCTTCAGCGTAATATCGGCAGAGTAGGCAAACTTCTTGTTGCAATCCACCTGCAGTGAGGTGAGGTCGTAGAGATGAGGGGGTGCCTCGTTTCCCTTCTTCTTGCTTACGTCGGTAACGGTGAAGGGTTTGCCGGCGATGGTACTGAAAGCCTTCTCGCCTTCCTCCTTGCTGGTAAACTTGCCGCTGGTAGCCGTAAACTGGGTGTCGCGATAGATGGTGGCGAGTACCCAGTAAGGTTCCGACACGAAGTTGTCGATTTCCTTCTGGCGGTTTACGATGAGGGCAAGGGTAGGGGTCTGCACTCTACCGATGCTGAGCACCTGTCGGTTCTGACCGTATTTCAATGTATAAAGTCGGGTGGCGTTCATACCAAGAATCCAGTCGCCGATGGCACGGGAAAGTCCGGCAAGATAGAGCGACTGATATTCTCCCTGGTCTTTCAGTTCCTGGAATCCCTGCTTGATGGCTTCATCGGTCATGGATGAAATCCACAGTCTCTTGACGGGGCATTTTGCCTGAGCCTTCTGCATCACCCATCTCTGGATGAGCTCTCCTTCCTGTCCGGCGTCACCGCAGTTGATGATGCTGTCGGCAGCCTGCATCAGTTTCTCGATGGTGGCAAACTGTTTCTTGATACCTTCATCGTTGATGAGCTTGATGCCGAAGCGCTGTGGAATCATCGGCAATGCCGAAAGGCTCCAATGTTTCCACATCGGAGTATAATCATCCGGTTCTTTCAGCTCACAAAGGTGGCCGAAAGTCCATGTTACTTGGTAACCATTACCTTCCATATAACCGTCGCGTGCCGTGGTAGCCCCGATGATTCGGGCGATGTCCTTAGCCACGCTAGGTTTCTCTGCTATACAAACTATCATTCTTTATTCTAAATTTCTGTTTGCAAAGGTACAATAAAATAATGAGATAGCCATCATTTCTGCTTCTTTTTCTCATGGCGGGGAATAAAATAGGTCGCCCTGAAAGAGCAAAAGCTTCTTGCATTCAAAGCTTTTGCCCTTTCAGGGCGACCTTACTGATTGTTATCTAACCCAGGGCGCTGCCCTGGGCTAGGAGCTTCTGCCCTTTCAGGGCGTGTTCGTATAAATCTGCGTGAGATTACTCGTATTCCTGCCAGCTCTTAATCTGAAGCTGATCCTGGCTCAATGTGCAGAATGCCTCGATGAAGGCGGAAGCCAGACGGGCATTGGTGATCAGAGGAATGTTGTGGTCGATAGCGCCACGACGGATTCTGTAACCATTGGTCAACTCACGCTTGGTGTGATTCTTAGGGATGTTGACGATGAGGTCGAACTTGTGGTCGGCAATCATCTGCATCACGTTAGGAAGATCCTTGTGTTCCTCATCAGGCCATCCTACGGCTGTAGCCTTCACGTTGTTCTCGTTCAGGAACTTCGCTGTGCCGGCTGTAGCGTAGATGGTGTAACCGTTCTTCACCAGCGCCTGGGCACCGTCGAGCAGAGAAGCCTTCTCCTTGGCACCACCGCTAGAAAGCATGATGCCCTTATCCTTTGAAGGAATCTTGTAGCCGGTGGCAATCAATGAGTTGAGCAATGCCTCCTCGAAAGTATCACCCATACAACCTACCTCACCGGTAGAACTCATATCCACACCCAAAACTGGGTCGGCGTTCTGCAAACGGGCGAATGAGAACTGTGATGCCTTCACACCCATGCGGTCGATATCGAAGGCAGACTTGTCTGGCTTCTGGTATGGAGCGTCGAGCATGATGCGGGTAGCCGTCTCGATGAAGTTGCGCTTCAATACCTTGCTCACGAATGGGAATGAACGGGATGCACGGAGGTTACACTCGATTACCTTTACATCGCGACCCTTTGCCAGGTACTGGATATTGAAAGGACCAGAGATGTTGAGCTCCTTGGCAATGGCACGTGAAATCTTCTTGATCTGACGGGCTGTAGCGAAGGAAATCTGCTGAGCAGGGAAGGTCATGGTAGCGTCGCCAGAGTGAACACCCGCATACTCTACGTGCTCTGAAATACCATACTCTACAATCTCACCGTTCTGAGCCACACCGTCGAACTCAATCTCGTTGGTCTCTGTCATAAACTGAGAGATAACCACTGGGTACTCCTTGGAAACCTCAGAAGCTGCCTCCAGGAAGCGACGCAACTCGTCATCGTTGTGGCAAACGTTCATGGCTGCACCGGAAAGAACGTAAGATGGACGAACGAGAACAGGATAGCCTACCTCGTCGATGAACTTCTGAACATCCTCCATAGAAGTGAGGGCGCTCCACTTAGGCTGGTCGATGCCCAGCTTATCGAGCATGGCAGAGAACTTACCACGGTTCTCGGCACGGTCGATGTTGACAGGAGATGTACCCAGAATTGGCACAGACTGGCGATGGAGCTTCATTGCCAGGTTGTTAGGAATCTGACCACCTACAGAAACAATCACACCACGTGGTGACTCCAGGTCGATGACATCGAGTACACGCTCGAATGAAAGCTCATCGAAGTAGAGACGGTCGCACATATCGTAGTCGGTAGATACGGTCTCTGGGTTGTAGTTGATCATGATTGACTTGTAACCCAACTTGCGTGCTGTGTTGATAGCGTTTACTGAACACCAGTCGAACTCTACGGAAGAACCGATGCGGTAAGCACCCGAACCGAGAACGATGACAGACTTCTCGTTCTTGTAGTAGTTGATGTCGTAACCCTCTACGGCGTAAGTCATGTAGAGATAGTTAGTGAGGTCAGGATGCTCGCTAGCCACAGTAGGGATGCGCTTCACGGCAGGAAGAATGTTCAGCTTCTTGCGCAGGGCACGGACAGCGAGAACCTCCTTCTCCATGTTGGTATCCTTGGTCTTCAATACGAAGCGGCCAATCTGGAAGTCAGAGAAGCCCAATACCTTAGCCTCGCGCAATACCTCGGCTGGAATCTCCTCCAAAGTATTATATTCAGAAAGCTTGTGCTTGTAATCTACGATATTCTTCATGCGCTCGATGAACCAAGGGTCAATCTTTGTCAGCTCCTCGATGCGCTCGATGGTGTAACCTTCCTCCAAAGCCTGGGCGATGGCGAAGATACGGAGGTCGGTAGGGTTGGAAAGCTCCTCATCCAGGTTTTCGAACTTGGTATGGTCGTTGCCTACGAAACCGTGCATTCCCTGACCAATCATACGGAGACCCTTCTGGAGCATCTCCTCGAATGAGCGGCCGATAGACATGATTTCGCCTACAGACTTCATGGAAGAACCAATCTTGCGGCTTACACCGGCAAACTTGGTAAGATCCCAACGAGGAATCTTACAGATCATATAGTCGAGTGATGGAGCTACATAAGCTGAGTTAGGAGTACCCATCTCGCCAATCTGGTCGAGTGTATAACCGAGGGCAATCTTGGCTGCAACGAAGGCGAGCGGATAACCGGTAGCCTTGGAAGCAAGAGCAGAAGAACGGCTCAAGCGAGCATTGATCTCGATGATACGGTAGTCGTTGGTCTCAGCATTGAAAGCATACTGGATGTTGCACTCACCCACGATGTTGAGGTGACGCACGCACTTCACGGCGATGTCCTGCAACATCTTCACCTGCTCGTCGGTAAGAGAACAGGTAGGAGCCACCACGATAGATTCACCTGTGTGAATACCCAGTGGGTCGAAGTTTTCCATAGAGGCAACGGTGAAGCAACGGTCGTTCGCATCACGGATGCACTCAAACTCAATCTCCTTCCATCCCTTCAGGCTCTCCTCAACAAGTACCTGAGGTGCGAAAGTGAATGCCGATTCAGCAATCTCCTTGAACTCCTCTTCTGTCTTGCAGACACCAGAACCGAGACCTCCCAGCGCATAGGCAGAACGGATCATGATAGGGTAGCCGATGTTGCGTGCCGCAGCCACAGCCTCCTCCATGTTCTCGCAAGCGTGGCTTACTGGAACTTTGAGGTCAACCTTGTTAAGCTCCTTTACGAAGAGGTCGCGGTCTTCTGTGTTCATGATAGCCTCTACAGAGGTACCCAACACATCCACGCCATACTCCTTGAGCACACCACTGAGGTAGAGTTCTGTACCAACGTTCAAACCCGTCTGTCCACCCCAAGCCAGCATGATGCCGTCTGGGCGTTCCTTCTTGATGATTTCAGTTACAAAAAAAGGTGTCACCGGCAAGAAATAAACCTTGTCAGCAATACCTTCACTCGTCTGAATTGTAGCAACGTTTGGATTGATAAGGACGGAACTAATACCCTCCTCACGCAAAGCCTTGAGAGCCTGCGAACCGGAATAGTCAAACTCACCTGCCTGGCCGATCTTCAACGCACCGGAACCCAGGACTAGGACTTTCTTAAGCTGTTTCTTCATCTTTATATAACTATAAGTTTATTCTTAATAATAAAAAGTCTCTTCTGAAAATGTCTTGTTTAGTATCTATTTAGTTTCTTAGTCAGATTACTAAGGAAGATACACTATTTCGGGCAGCAAAGATACGTTAAATATCTGAATCATCCAAATTTTCTGCCATTCTTTACAGTTAAATAACATCAATTATTTAAAAATCCTTTCGGGATTGTCTCATTTTTGCTATTTTTTTGTTACTTTTGCAGCGCCTACAGAAATGTAGTAGAATGTTTCGAGAATAATAAAACAATAGCTTACAAGATAAAGTGATAACAACAATGAAAGTCGGATTATTCGTCCCTTGTTATGTGGATGCTTTATACCCTGAAGCGGGTGTGGCTACATACAAGTTACTAAAGCACTACGGACTGGATGTCGGTTATCCCGAAAAGCAGACTTGCTGCGGTCAGCCGATGGCTAACGCGGGTTTTCAGGATAAGTCGGAGAAGGTCATAGAGACATTTGATGAGCTGTTCAAGGATTACGATTACATCGTAGCTCCTTCAGCTTCATGTGCCGCTTACGTTAAGGTGTATTACCCTAAGATTCTGGAGGGTAAGCACGAGTGTATTTCATCAAAGAAGATCATGGATGTTGTGGAGTTCCTTCACGATGTGCTGAAGGTGGATCATGTGCCGGGCAAATTCCCACACGTAGTGAGTGTGCACAACAGTTGCCATGGTGTGCGGGAACTGGGCTTGTCGTCTCCATCTGAGCGACACATCAAGCCATTCAACAAGATTATCGACCTGTTGAATATGGTGGAAGGCATTACCATCCACGAGCCGGAACGCAAGGATGAGTGCTGTGGATTCGGCGGTATGTTCTCTATCGAGGAGCCTGCCGTTTCTACCCGAATGGGCGAGGATAAGATCAAGCGCCACATGGCTACGGGTGCCGAATATGTCACCGGACCGGATTCTTCCTGTCTGATGCACATGGCGGGAATCGCCAAGAAGGAGAAGATGCCGATCAAGTTTATCCATGTTGTTCAAATTTTAGCTGCAGGACTATGAGTACAGAACATTCCAAGAGAGCTGCGAAGTTTACGCAGAACGTAGAGAAGACCACCTGGCACGACGCTACCTTCTGGTCTGTTCGTCAGAAGAGAGATAAGATGGCGCAGGAACTTCCTGAGTGGGAAGATCTCCGCGAGCATGCCTCTGAAATCAAGATGCACACCATTACCCATCTTGCCGATTACCTCGATATGTTTTCCAAGAATCTGGAGAGCCGTGGGGTGAAGGTGCACTGGGCAAAGGATGCACAGGAGTTCAACGAGATTGTGCTCGGTATCCTGAAGGATCACAACGTGAAGAAGATGGTGAAGTCGAAGTCGATGCTCACCGAGGAGTGCGAGATGAATCCTTATCTGGAGAAGCACGGAATCGATGTGGTAGAGACCGACCTGGGTGAGCGCATCATCCAGCTCTTGGGTCAGAAGCCTAGCCACATCGTGATGCCTGCCATCCACCTGAAGCGTGAGGAAGTGGGAAAGATGTTCGAGGAGAAGGGAATCTCCAAGGAAATCGGTAACTACGATCCTACTTATCTGACCCGCTGCGCCCGTCATCATCTGCGCGACCAGTTTATGGAAGCCGGAGCCGGTATGACCGGCTGCAACTTCGGCGTGGCTGCCACCGGCGATTGCGTGGTCTGCACCAACGAGGGAAATGCCGATATGACCACTTCCATGCCTAAGCTCCATATCGTAGCGATGGGTATCGAGAAGCTGGTTCCTGATTATAAATCACTGGCTGTATTCCAGCGCCTGCTTTGCCGCTGCGGAACCGGTCAGCCTACCACTACCTTTACCTCTCATTTCCGCCAGGCTCGTCCGGGTGCTGAGATGCATGTAGTTTTGGTAGATAATGGCAGAAGCGATATTCTCGCCGACAAGGATCACTGGCAGACCTTGAAGTGCATGCGCTGCGGAGCCTGCATGAACACCTGTCCGGTTTATCGCCGTTCGGGCGGTTACAGTTACACCTATTTCATTCCGGGTCCTATCGGTGTGAACCTGGGAATGCTGAAGAATCCTCAGAAGTACAGCGACAATGTTTCAGCCTGCACCTTGTGCTTGTCTTGCGACAATGTATGCCCTTCCAAGGTGGGCCCTGGTTCTCAGATTTATGCTTGGCGCCAGAGTCTGGAGAGATTGGGCAAGGCTAATCCTGTGAAGAAGGCGATGTCGAATGGCATGAAATATCTCTTCGATCGTCCTGCGCTCTACACCACAGCCTTGAAGTTTGCGCCACTTGTCAATCTGATTCCTGAATGCTGCACGCACTTCAGCAACTGGAATGCGTGGGGTATCGGTCACACCATGCCTGAGTTTGCAAAGAAGAGCTTCCACCAGCTTTGGAAAGAAGGAAAGGTGAAGTAGTGGCTAATCATAAAGTTCAAAGTTCAAATTTCAAAGTTCAATGAATAAAGAAGATTTCCTGAACAAGTTGCGTAAGAATACGCACGTTCAATTCGATATGCCTGCCGTAGATGTCAAGGGAATCCAGTATGAGGATACCTTGAAGCAGTTTATTGAGATGACTGAGTCTGTGGGTGGACACGTGATAGAGGCTGAGGCGGGCGAGAGCCTGGATGAGCTGGTGAAGAAGGCTTATCCGGAGGCGAAGGTCTTTGCTTCCAACCTGCCTGAGATTACCATCGCGCAGAAGAATCCTGATACCGTGGCTGAAGCCAACGACCTGAATGGTACCGATGTGGGTATTGTACGTGGAGAAGTGGGTGTTGCCGAGAATGGCTGCGTCTGGATTCCTCAGACCATGAAGGAGAAGGCGGTGCTTTTCATCTCCGAATATCTCGTGATTTTCCTTCAGAAAGATAAGGTAGTTAACAATATGCACGAGGCTTATGCCCGTATCGAGATGGATCCGAAGTATAATTTCGGTATTTTCATCAGCGGTCCTTCCAAGACTGCAGATATCGAGCAGGCTCTGGTAATGGGTGCGCAAGCTGCCCGTGGTGTGACAGTTGTACTTTTGTAAAAGGCAGAAATCCCGAAGCTCACTATCGTGTGAACTTCGGGATTTCTCTTTATACTGTCCATTCATAGGTGTCGTAAACCACGCCTCTTCCTCCGTAACCTTCCTTGTGGGCGATGAGGCCCTCATTGATCCAGGCTCCCTGCTGTTCCGTAGAACTGCCGAAATCCAGGTAGGGATAATCGGGGTAATCATGATACATAATCTGTTCGTAGATAGCCTCCATGGCTCCGAATTCCTTTCCCTCATCGTTGGTAGAACTGTATTGTCCATGTACCACTTGCTGGGTAATATAAAAGGTGAGGCCTCCTATGATGTGCCCGTTGCGATAAGCATTATATTGGATGATATTCTCGGGAAAACGGCTTTTCAGAAGTTCCATTTCCTGAAGCGTGTGTACCGGTTTGGCACCAAACCGCTTTTCCAGGTTCTCATTCAATACCTCCCAGAATTCCGACAGACTTGCATCTCTCACTACGGTCACCCCATTCTGATGAGCCTTCTTCAGACGGCGCAGGTGGTCTTTGCGCCAGCGCAATTTCTGCTGCATGAAGATGGTTGTGCCGATATTGCGGAGCAAAAGACACGCCTTGCATTTCCAGAAGATGGCATAGAGATCTTCTTCGGAAGGATGGAGATGATAGATCCAGGGAATAGGACGATACTGTACCTTCTCGAAACCCTGAAGACGCAGATAGACATTCAGTTCCTCAAAGAGTTGGCAGACATCTGAAATCGTGACGTGGATGTTCATGATCAGTCCGCCATAGGTGAGTCCGAAATGCGAGCAGAGGGTCTTGCCTACCTGATGGGCTGGCAGGATGGAATGGAGCTTCCCCTTCTTGAAGAATAGGAGAGAATAGTCCTTGAACCTATCGGAATGGTAATCCATATAGTTGCGGTAAAAGAGAAACGTAGCGTTTCGGGCTTTTGCCACATACGCATCCCATTGCTGGCGGTATTCGGGAGTGTATTTGATGATTTCAAACATGATGTCTTGCGTATTTGAGGAGTTTCTCAAACATGATGTCTTGCATATTTGAGAAACTCGTCGTAATCATAGATATAATCAGCTTCTTTGTACAATTCCGAAGCCAGGACCAGACAGACCGAACCGGCTGAGAAGTTTTCCAGCGTTCGCCAGATGCCTGTGTTGACGAGTAGTCCCTGGTCGGGGCGGTTGAGAAGATAGGATTGCTTCCGGTTTCCATCATCCAGCGTAACCGTGAAGGAACCGCTGGCAGCGATGATTACTTCCAGGCATTCCTTGTGGGCGTGACCTCCGCGGGCAGCACCTGCCGGAATCTCGTAAGTCCAGTAGGTGCGCCTGATGTGAAAGGGCACATCCTTGAAATCCTCTACATTCGTAGCCTGGAAGTCTTCGGATTGATGCGTGTTCTGGAAACGGATGATTTTTCCTATTTCTTTCATGAATCTTATTTCTTCATATATGGGTCGGTGCCCAGGACGGTCTTTGCCAGGCGCTTTGCCTTGTCGCGGAGCGCATTCAGGTCATCGCCCTTCTCGCCGTAGCAGAGAACGACACCCATGCGGCGACCTACGTGAGCCTCAGGCTTTCCGAAGATGCGGATGCGGGTGTGGTCTTCCTTCAAGGCATCAAGCATGTTGTAGTTCAATGGCTCTGTGCTTTCCTCTGGAGAGAGGATGACGGCAGAACAGCCGATGTGCTCCAGATGGATTCCGGCGATAGGCAAGCCCATCACGGCACGGAAGTGGAGCTCAAACTCGCTCAGGTTGGTAGTGTGACCGAGGGTAACCATACCTGTATCGTGTGGACGAGGACTCAACTCCGAGAAAATTACCTCACCCTGCTTGCTCAGGAAGAACTCTACGCCCCAGAGACCAGCACCGGTCAGCGCCTTGGTTACTTCGCCGGCAATATGTTCAGCCTTCTTCAAAGCCTCCTCTGGAAGCTGGAATGGCTGCCAGCTCTCACGGTAGTCGCCGCCCTTCTGTACGTGTCCGATAGGTGGGCAAAAGAGGGTAGGACCATCCTTCTGGGTTACGGTGAGGAGAGTGAACTCTGAATCGAAGTCGATGAATTCCTCGATGATCACTTCCTTCACGTCGCCGCGGCCTTCCTCCATCGCCTCCTTGTAAGCCTCCACCAGCTCATCGTCGTTGTGAACATAGCTCTGTCCATGACCGCTGGAACTCATCAGTGGCTTTACTACGCATGGGAAACCAATCTCATCGGCAGCGTTCTTGAACTCCTCGAAAGTCTTTGCATAGAAATACTTGGCTGTGCGCAGACCCAGTTCCTTGGCAGCCAGGTCGCGGATGGCACGGCGGTTCATGGTGTAGTTCACGGCACGTGCCGAAGGTACAATCTGAATGCCCTCCTTCTCGAAGTCGAAGAGGCGCTCTGTGCGGATAGCTTCAATCTCAGGCACGATGATGTCTGGGTGATGTTTCTCAACCACTGCGGTCAATGCGTCGCCATCGAGCATTGAGAACACTTCTCGCTCGTCGGCTACCTGCATGGCTGGTGCATTGTCATACTTGTCGCAAGCGATGACGTACTGTCCTGCTCGCTTTGCGGCGATGGTAAACTCCTTGCCCAGTTCGCCTGAGCCCAAAAGCATAATCTTCTTCATTTATATGATGTTTAATATTTTATGTCCCTAAAATAATCACTAATCACTAATCATTAATCTCTAAGTCCGAATTTCTTTCTGATAAATTCTGCGATAAACTTCTCAGTCTCCTCGATTCCCAGATGGCTGCTGTTGATGCAGAGGTCGTAGCTCTCGCTGTGTCCCCACTTCTTGCCGGTATAGTAATCGTAGTAAGAGGCGCGCTGCTCCTCATGGCTTTCGATAAACTTGCGGGCGGAGGCTCTGTCGATGTCCTTTCGCTTGCACACTGCCTTGATGCGGTCGTCGATGTTGGCGGTGATGAAGATGTTGATTACATTCTTGTAGTCACGCAGCACATAGTCGGCGGTTCTGCCCACAAACACGCAGTTGCCCTCATCGGCAGCCTTTCTGATGGCGTCGCTCTGGAACTTGTACAGACCTTCCTGCGAGAAGTCGTTGTGATAGAAATTGTTATCGCTCAGGAAAGGCAGATGTGTGTGGAAGAGAGACTTGAAGAATCCCTTCTGCTCATCGTTCTGCTCGAAGAATTTCTCCGAAAAACCGCTCTCCTTGGCGGCAAGGTTGAGCAGTTCCCGGTCGTAGCATTTGCAACCGAAATCCTCCGCCAGCTTCTCGGCGATGATATGGCCGCCGCTACCTATCTGGCGACCTACGTTTATGATAATCTTGGTCATAAGCTTAAAATTTTAGCTGTTAACTGTTAACTGTTAACTTTCATGTTTTCTTTATGTTGTCTTTTCAACTTGTTCATGTACCACGACATCACGATTGCGGCGATGACTGCGGCTGAGAAATCGGAGATAGGCATACTGTACCATACGCCGTCAATATCCCATATCATCGGCAGGAACCCCAGGAGCGGCAGGAGGATGAGCAACTGTCTCGACAGGGAGAGGAAGATGCTGATCTTCACCTTTCCGATACACTGGAAGAAGTTCGTGATGACCATCTGGAAACCGATGATCGGGAAGCAGAACATCACCACTCTGATAGCCTTGATGCCCAGGTCTATCAGCTGCTTATCGGTAGTAAACATTCTCGCGCAGTAGTAAGGCAGGAACATCGCTATCAGCCATCCCGTCACCATGATGGCAGTGGCAGCAATGATGCTCAGGTTTAATACACGCATCAGTCGGTCCAGCTTCTGTGCGCCGTAGTTGTATCCGGCGATAGGCTGCATTCCCTGGTTGACACCTAACACGAACATGATGAACA
>OGJJ01001912.1_pt1 | contig 14665 bp, 15 predicted proteins | sample 1572081 | NCBI WGS metagenome assembly OGJJ01 (sample SAMEA2582122, study PRJEB24529) | metagenome | biome: Human gut stool | place: China | collected 2011
ACACTCTTTCCCTACACGACGCTCTTCCGATCTTCAAATAGCCGTACACCCCAAAGTGTTTTTCCATGTGCGCGCAAAATTTCGTACTTCTCATTTGTCACAGCCCATCCAACCGAACTGCTTCCCATATCAAGTCCGAGATAATATTCCCCTTTCATCTGTTCTTTCCTCCATTTTCTACATTTTATCTAATTTTACCATATATTTTGATTTTTTACATCTTTTCTTTCCTATTTTCAACAATTCTACTTCCTGGTTCTTGCTGTTCTCACAGTACTGAATCATAACCATGTTTCATTTCTAATTTTAGACAACAAAAAAACTGCTGTCTATGAAGACAACAGTTTTCGTTCCACACACTGTGGACCATCTAACGATGGCGTTTTCGATAAATCGTTATTTGAACTTATGATGTAAATTTAGTATGGTACTAAACTTATTTTTAGTATAGTGCTGAAAAACAAAAAAGTCAATGGGAATATAAGCATATGAGGAGGAAAAAGATGGATCAGGAATATTTTTTAGGACTGGATATGGGAACCGGCTCGCTTGGTTGGGCAGTAACCGATTCGGAGTATCAAATATTGAGGAGGCATGGAAAAGCACTGTGGGGAGTGAGATTATTTGAGAGTGCTTTGACGGCAGAAGAGAGACGGACATTCCGTACTGCGAGAAGAAGATTGGACAGACGCAATTGGAGAGTTCAGATTTTACAGGAATTATTTGCTGAAGAAATTAGCAAGGTTGATCCGGGATTCTTTCTTAGAATGAAAGAAAGCAAATATTATCCAGAAGATAAAAGAGATATAACTGGAAACTGCCCAGAACTTCCATATGCATTATTTGTTGATAAGGATTATACAGATAAAGATTATCATAGAGAATTTCCAACAATTTATCATTTAAGGAAAAAATTAATGGAAACGCAAGAGACACCAGATATTCGATTAGTTTATCTGGCATTTCATCATACGATGAAGCATCGGGGGCATTTTTTACTTTCAGGGGATATCAGCAATATAAAAGAATTTAAGGGTACATTCTTACAGCTTACGAAAAACTTGAAAGATGAAGAATTAAACTGGACATTGGAATTGTCTGATGAAGACATTCAGTTTATAGAACAGATTTTGAAAGATAAGACATTGACAAAATCTACAAAAAGGAGTCGGTTGATAAAAGAGCTTAAGGCAAAAACAGGATGTGAAAAGGCAGTCTGCAATTTAATATCAGGTGGAACAGTAAAGCTGTCGGATATATTTGAAAATGACGCTTTGGATGAATGTGAAAAACCTAAGATTTCATTTTCAGATAATGGATATGATGAGTACATAGGAGTGGTAGAAGCGGATTTGGGCGAACAGTACTATATTATAGAATCTGCGAAAGCAGTTTATGACTGGTCTGTTTTGGTTGAGATTTTAGGAGATAGTTCGTCTATATCGGAGGCAAAAGTAAAAACATACGAAAAACATAAAGCCGATTTGCAGTATTTGAAAAAAGTAGTACGAGAATATCTTTCACCGGAAGAATATAAACGAATTTTTGTTGATACAGAAGAAAAACTGAATAATTATTCTGCATATATAGGAATGACTAAGAAAAATGGAAAGAAAGTAGATTTACAGGGCAAACAATGTAATAAAGATGAATTTTATGATTTCCTGAAGAAAAATGTAGTTAAAAAGATTACGGATAAAGATGTGGTTACATATTTAGAAAAAGAGTTAGATCAAGGTACATTTTTGCCAAAGCAGGTAAATAAAGATAATGGTGTCATTCCTTATCAGGTTCATTTATATGAACTTAAAAAGATTATAAGTAATTTGGAAGATAAGATTCCATTTATTAAAGGAAATGCAGAAAAGATCATTCAGTTATTTGAATTCAGGATTCCATATTATGTAGGACCGTTAGGAAAAAATGAAGAGGGAACAGCAGGTAAATTTTCATGGGCAGTTAGAAAAAGTGATGAAAAAATTTATCCATGGAATTTTAATGATGTAATTGATGTGGAAGAGAGTGCTGAAAAATTTATTCGGCGGATGACAAATAAATGCACTTATCTGGTTGGAGAAGATGTGCTGCCAAAAGACTCGCTTTTATATAGCAAATACATGGTATTGAATGAATTGAATAATTTGAGATTAAATGGTGAAAAAATTTCTGTAGAGTTAAAACAACAGTTATATACAGAAGTATTTTGCCGTTATCGAAAAGTAACGATGAAGAAGCTGAAAAATTATTTGATTCATGAGGGGGTCACGGATAAGAAAGTAGAAATCACAGGAGTTGATGGTGATTTTAAGGCACAACTGACAGCTTATCATGATTTTAAAGAGAAACTTACAGATATATCTCTGAGCCAGAAGGGAAAAGAAGAAATCATTCTTAATGTTGTATTATTTGGTGATGATAAAAAGTTGTTAAAGCAAAGAATAAAGAAATTACATCCTGAATTATCGGAGAAACAGATAAAAAGTATTTGCACGTTATCTTATAAGGGATGGGGGCGTTTGTCAAAGACTTTTTTGGAAGAGATAACAGCACCGGCACCGGAAACAGGAGAAGTATGGAATCTTATTACAGCTTTGTGGGAAACAAATGATAATCTGATGCAGTTGTTAAGTCAGAAATATCTGTTTATGAAAGGTGTGGAAGAATATAACTCTACACAAAAAGATACAGAATTATCTTATAAGACGGTAAAAGCTCTTTATGTTTCACCAGCAGTAAAACGACAAATCTGGCAGACATTAAAAGTGGTGAAAGAGCTTCAGAAGGTAATGGGACAGGCACCGAAACGAGTTTTTGTAGAAATGGCGAGAGAGAAACAGGAAAGCAAAAGGACAAAATCCCGTAAAAAACAACTCATTGATTTATACAAAAAATGTAAAGACGAAGAAAAAGATTGGATAGCAGAATTGAATAAGCAGGAAGATCATCAGCTTAGAAGTGATAAACTGTATTTATATTACACACAAAAAGGACGCTGCATGTATTCGGGAGAGGTTATCAATATAGAAGATTTATGGGACAATACAAAATATGATATTGATCATATTTATCCTCAGTCTAAGACGATGGATGACAGCCTGAATAACCGGGTTTTGGTAAAGAAAGAATATAATGCAACAAAATCTGATACCTATCCGATTAAAGAAAGTATTCGTAAGGACAGAAAAGCATTTTGGAAGTCATTATTGGATGAAGGATTTATCAGTAAAGAAAAATATGAGCGCTTAATCAGAAATACAGAATTATCGGCAGATGAACTGGCTAGATTTATTGATCGTCAGCTTGTAGAGACAAGACAGAGTACAAAAGCAGTAGCTGAAATTTTGCGGCAGGTATTTCCGGATACAGAAATTGTATATGTTAAAGCTAGAAATGTATCTCGGTTCCGCCAGGATTTTGATTTGATAAAAGTTCGTGAAATGAATGATTACCACCATGCGAAAGATGCATATCTTAATATTGTGGTTGGAAATTCTTATTACACAAAATTTACTAAGAATGCAGCGTGGTTCGTAAAGGAAAATCCAGGACGAAGCTATAATCTGAAAAAAATGTTTGTAGATAAGGATATTGTACGAAATGGAGAGATTGCCTGGAGAGCTGGCAACAGTGGAACGATTGTAACTGTAAAAAATGTGATGAGAAAGAATAATATACTGGTAACGAGGAAAGCTTATGAGGTGAAAGGTGGACTTTTTGACCAACAGCTTATGAAAAAGGGAAAAGGTCAGATACCAGTCAAAGGTAAAGATGAGCGATTAACAGTTGCAAAATATGGTGGATATAATAAAGCTACAGGCGTATATTTTATGTTAGTGAAATCAAAAGATAAAAAGGGAAATGAGATTAGAACATTAGAATTTGTACCGCTTTATTTGAAAAATCAGATAGAGAAGGATGATTATGTTGCGATTGAGTATTTGAAAAATGAAAGAAAATTGATGGAACCAGAGGTTTTACTGAAAAAAATAAAGACAGATACCTTGTTTTCTGTAGATGGATTTAAAATGTGGTTATCTGGAAGAACTGGTGGACAGTTAATTTTTAAGGGTGCAAATCAATTGCTTTTATCGGAAGAAAATGCAGCAACGTTGAAAAAGATTGGTAAATATGTTCAGAGGAGAAAAGAGAATAAAGATACAACCTTAAATATTTACGATGGAATTGAAGAAGGAGCATTAGAAAAATTATACGATACATTTTTAGAAAAATTAGAGAAGACAGTATACAGAATACGGTTGTCAGCACAAGCTAAAACATTGACAGATAAGAAAGAAAAATTTATGCAATTATCAAAAGAAGATAAGTGTATAGTATTATTTGAAATATTACATATGTTTCAATGCCAAAGTGCAAATTCAAATTTAAAATTGATAGGCGGTCCAGGATCTGCTGGCTCAATTAAAATTAATAATAATATTACTGCATCTAAACAAATTTCTATCATTAATCAGTCTCCAACAGGAATCTACGAAGAAGAGATTGATTTGTTAAAGTTATGAGTTGGCGTATAGTTGTTATCTCGAAGCGTGCAAAACTGGATTTGCAATTAGGTCAGATGGTTGTGCGTGGTGAAGAGGTGACAAAAATTGTATTAAGTGAAATTTCTACGATTTTAATAGAATCTACGGCAGTATCGTTGACAACAAGTTTGATTGCTGAATTAGCAAAGAGAAAGATAAAAGTTATTTTCTGTGATGAAAAAAGGAATCCTTCTTGTGAATTGGTTAATTATTACGGAAGTCATGATACAAGCAATAAAATTAGAAAACAGATTGCATGGAAGCAAAATACCAAGGAGGCAGTCTGGACGGAAATTGTAACCGAAAAAATTCGAAAGCAAAAGGAACTGTTGGAATTATTAGGAAAGGAAGAATCAGGATTACTGGGATCGTATTTAAGAGAAATTGCATGGAATGATAGGACAAACCGGGAAGGGCATGCGGCAAAAGTATATTTTAATGCTTTATTTGGTCTGGATTTTACGAGAACAGAGGATAATGTTATCAATGCGGCATTAAACTATGGTTATTCGATTATATTGTCAGCTTTTACGAGAGAAGTTGTAATGAATGGATATATAACGGAGTTGGGAATTTTTCATGATAATATGTTTAATCAGTTTAATTTAGCGTCTGATCTGATGGAGCCATTTAGAGTATTGGTTGACAGGCAGGTTTTGACGATGCCGTTAGAAGAATTTGAACATGAAGAAAAAATGCAGTTTGTAAACATATTGAATCAGGAAGTGCAAATCGATGGGAAAGTACAATATGTTAATAATGCAATTAAGATTTATTGTAAAAGTATTTTCGATGCATTAAATGAGGATGACAGTGCACTGATTCGATTTTACAGAATTGAGTTATAGGTTTATGCGTGTATTAGTATTTTTTGACTTGCCAGTAACAACAAGTGAAAACAGAAGGGCGTATGTACATTTTAGAAAATTCTTGCTTAAAAATGGTTTTCTAATGCTACAGGAGTCGGTGTATTGTAAGTTAGCTTTAAATAGTACTGCAGTAAATGCTATTGTAGATAATGTTCATAAAAATAAACCGGAGGAAGGTTTAATCCAATTATTAACAGTTACAGAAAAACAATACGCAAAGATGGATATTATTATCGGAGAAGTGAAAAGCGAGGTTTTGGATAGTGACGAAAGGCTGGTGATTCTTTGAAATTTGTACATAGTGATTTGTCAGCAGATATTCTAAATGATAAGAATGTATTTACAGAATGGATTTTAGAATCACCAGAACTGTATGCAAAATATTTGCAGGAATTATTTTCGCAACAAAATGGAGAAGAAGGACAGTTTGTATTATCGCATAAGGAAAAAGAACTGAACATAGCGAAGAGTGTTGAAGTTATAGTGAATCCGTTTAATGTGGAAATAAATGGACGGAAAATATTAAATAAATTGTATACAGAATTAGAGCAACTGTCAAAATCGGAAATAATGTATACGAAAACACTTGAATTTACTGGAAAAATACAGGAGTATATGCTGGAATTGGAGCAAAATACAGAGTACATTTTGGAATTTGATATGGACTTAGATATGACAGCATTATTTAAAACTGTAGGAATCCGACACGAAGTGCAGGAAACCGATTTTTTTGAGCGGTTGATACGTTATATAAAAATTACTGTAAATGTTCTTTCGACGAAAGTGTTTGTATTTATCAATATTAGAAGTTATTTGACAGATTTACAAATGCAGGAATTGATCAAGGAAATAAGTTATCAGGAAGTAAAAGCTTTATTTATTGAAAATCAGGAAAGAAGTTGCATGGAAGGAGGAAGGCGATATATTATAGATACAGATGGATGTGAAATTTATTAAATAAAGTATGCTTGAGTACCTTGTTTTATGCAGATGATGGCATTTCATTTTTGAATTTGAGGTTTGAGAATGATGTAAAAATGTATGGTACTCAAGCTCAGGTTCTGCAGATCCGCTTTGCTCCACTGTTTGAGAATGATGTAAAAATGTATGGTACTCAAGCTGGAGTGCAAGGAAACGCATATGATTTTGTGTTTGAGAATGATGTAAAAATGTATGGTACTCAAGCTCAATCAGGTCTTTTACTGCTTTCAGGTTGCGTTTGAGAATGATGTAAAAATGTATGGTACTCAAGCTATCCGTGATGAGATGCAGTCCAATAATACGTTTGAGAATGATGTAAAAATGTATGGTACTCAAGCTTCTTTTCTGGATTTCTGTCCATTTCATAAGTTTGAGAATGATGTAAAAATGTATGGTACTCAAGCACTTCCAACTGTTGTTATAATTCCTATAATGTTTGAGAATGATGTAAAAATGTATGGTACTCAAGCAGAACCACAAACAGATACAGTAGATGCTATGTTTGAGAATGATGTAAAAATGTATGGTACTCAAGCCATAACACCAGTAAATAACGGAACAGTGCAGTTTGAGAATGATGTAAAAATGTATGGTACTCAAGCACCTACGTGGTAAAAGAAGTAAAAGCACCGGTTTGAGAATGATGTAAAAATATATAGTATTCAAGTAATGTAGCTACGTTAAGCGAACGGGAGAATGTTTGAGAATGATGCAAAGATATGGTATTAAAAAGTAAATTATATGTAATGATAATGATAGAAGAGGAGGATAGATCAATGTCATCAGCAGACAAAATTTTAATAGAAGTATTGTGTGGCATAAAAGATAAAACTATAAGATTTGTAGAACTGCAAAAATTACTGGAATGTTTAGGATTTGAATGTAGAATAAAAGGAGATCATTTTATATATTACTCAACTTTCCCACCAGTAAATCTGGTGTAAACACTTGATTTTCAAGCAAAGTAATTGAATAAATTGATGCATTGACATGAAAATAGCATCTGACTTTTGGCATAATTAAATCTGGTGCTAGAATCACCACAAAATAAAAAACCAAGCAAGAAAGGTGCTGATTTAATGATATACCATACCCACCAAAATGACCATACCGAAAATCAATTTTTTCATGCATTAAAGGAATTTCAGATTGCAAAACTGCTTCGCAAGTCAAATATCACGAAATCCTGGCGTTTCGGTCTATAAAGTATTTCAGTCTTTAAGATGTGAAAAAAAGTTTGTTTCATACTCTCGTACAATATAACGCTGGTATTCTGTCTTTGGAAAAGCTGCTGCGATTGCTTCTTTGATTCCAGTTAAACCATCCGCACAGAATGATTAATACATCTTTGACACCACGATTTTTCAGCTCATTCATAACAGAAAGCCAGTATTTTGCGCTTTCGTTATCGCCAACACTGATGGTTAAAACTTCCTTTTTTCCCTTTTTCCCTTCGTGTAGATTCCAAGAATCACGTAAGTAGCAAGCTTTCGGAAGTCTCAAAGCCATAAATATCTTCGATAGTTTCAGAAATCTGCCGGGTAGACATTCCTTTGGCATACATGGAAATGACCTTTTGATCAATATCGGAAATATCTTTCTGATGTTTCGTTTTTCTTCTGTCATTTGTACACGATGTACAGGTTTCTTTTTTCTTGCCATAATAAAAGGCCCTCCTAATGATATTTATTGTATCATAGAAGAACCTTCTAAATATAATTTTACAGAAAAAATTTCATACTCTCTTTTTCATGCGTCCTGTTAATTTATTGTTTTTGGTAAATGATATGTTTTATACGACCGCCATCCATAATGATGGTATCATTTTCAGCTTTTACATACATTACAAGATTTGCATCCATTCGGAAGATAATACTTCCTGATCCTGATTGATAAAGTGTTGTTTTCCCATAACGACGCATATGGATTTCGCATGTATTTCCAACTTTCACTAATTTCATGAAGGAATCGGTTTCATCGTTGTAATAGGTTCCTTCCTGGAAAAGTGTCGGATCTGCAGGCTTGGCAGGGGTCAATGTAAGTACACGGGCAGGAAGTCGATAAAGGATTTCCTTATCTGTGAAGTAGATCTTTTCGTCTAATGAACCAATGCGATAACCGCCATCCTCTTCTTTTACCAGTTCTGTGCGGCACCATTCTCTTTGCATATAGAAAGTACCGTTTTGCTCTGTGATATCAACAAACATTGGATCATCCGGAAGTGCTGTCAGGAATACACCGCTGCGAGCAGGTGCATTTTCATGTTCCGGCACGGCTGGTTCGGTACAATCCGGTAATCCGAGTACGATGCAGGCGGCTTTATCGGCAAGCTTAGACATTGCGTAAGTTGTGGTGTTACTGATCAGTACAAGCTCCAGTTCTTTTTCCGGAATGCAAATAATTTCACCACGGTATGCAGCATCGGCACCACCATGACCGAATACATCCAGACCATGAAGCTTATGGGTGATCAGTCCGCCGCAGTATTCAGCCGTTTTGCCATTGCTGAGAAGGACAGGTTTCTTCATAAGCTCGATAATTTCAGGATCGATCACATTTGGATGAATGTACTCATCTAATACTTTGCAGAGATCGGAAGCACAGGTATTTACAGAGGTTGGTCCGTAAAGTGCATAGTTCAGTGGATTGTAGTAGAATGTATCATTACCTTCGTCCTGATAAGAGTAAGTAAGATCCGGAACAATTTGTGTAAAGCTTTCGCGGACAAAAGAATGTGTCATTCCGAGTGGAGTGAAAATACGTTCTTTTACAAATTGTGGGAAGCTCATTTGCGACAGCTTTTCAACGATAAGTGCCAATAAATGGAAACCGGTGTTACTGTATAAATACTGTGACTGTGGTTCAAAGTTCAGCGATTTCTGAAGAGATATCGTTGTATTGATATCATCCATGTCAATCTGATCGTTGATCTTGATACCGCGTAAAAATAAGAGTTCCCATTGGTCGCGAAGTCCGCTGACATTATTCATCATCTGGCGGATCGTAATCGGTGTTTCAATGTTGATATATTCATTTAAATATTTCCTGATGTCGTCTTCTAAATCCAGCTTTCCTTCTTTCCAGAGAAGAAGAATAGACATAACGGTAAATTCTTTGGAAATCGATGCGACATGGAAAATACTTTCTTTATGGATTTTTAATTTATTTTCAAGATTTCCATATCCAAAACATTTTTCGTAAAGAGTTTTACCGTGCTGGCGAATCAATACCTGAGCGCCAGGGCAAAGACCGCGATCCCACATACGGAAAAGCTGATCTAATTGTTCTGTCATATTTGAATTCATTACAAAAATACTCCTTCTGATAAACTATTTTTTTAGGATTTTTTCGAATGCATAAAGCCAGTTTTGCCTGCAAGCAGAGAAATCCGTTCATCTGAATAATTATGTTCTTTCATATCCAGCAGGAAATCCGGAATGTCTGCGTGACCGCCGGACAGAATATCGAAAGGATACTCCGGCATCAGAGATAAGTCTTGTGCGGAACTGTTCTTTAAGAAGAGATCGCAAAAGTCAAATCCGAAACCGACATGCTGTTCTCCCATTACCTCAATCATGTGATCTAAGTGTGTAAGCATTTGCCGGCGATCAGCTGTGCTGCCGGCATCTGCGTTAATAATACTGCAGGCATTCAGTCCTACCACACCTCCGCGTCTGGAAATTTCTGCTAAATGCTCGTCTTTTAAATTTCTGTTGTTATGAGCAACTGCCCGTGCATTAGAATGCGATGCGATTAGTGGGCAGGAGGTAATGGATAAGACATCATCCACGCCCTCGTCACTTAAATGACTGAGATCAATGATCATGTTTAAGGATTCGGCTTCTTTTACAAGCATTTTTCCAAAGTCGGTCAGACCACCTTTTTTGGCGTTCCCGGTAAAATCACAGCCGTCAGCTGCCATATTTCTGCGGCTCCAGGTAAGTCCCAGTCCTCTTACGCCTGCGGCGTAGAAAGCATGTAACATGAGGCAGGAGCTTATCGGTTCTGCTCCTTCAAACGAGAGAAGGATACCGACTTTATTTTCCGAAGCAGCTTTTACAAAGTCATCTGCGCTCGTGCAAAGCATAAGAAGGTCCGGACTTTCGCTTATCTCACAGTGGAGAGCGGCAATCTGTTCCATAGCGATTGAAATGCCTCCATAAGGCAGGTACTGGCTATCTACAAAGAGGGAGGCAACGACTCCCGTCACGTTTCCTTTTTTAAAAGCTGGATAGTATAATCTTTCAATGACCTTATGCTCGCCGTTTTTGCGGCGTACAGCGACATCACTGAGTAAGTCAAAATGTCCATCAATAATATATTTCATAATCGTGTTTTCCTTAATAAACTAACTGTGAAAAGTAAACAATTATAGTAGCTTCTTTATCTGATGTATTCATGTAGTTATGTAAACAATTTTTAGGAATATAGAAACTGTCACCCTCGTGGATTACATAAGTACTGTTATCCATACGGAGTTCCAGTTCCCCTTTCAGGAGCAGGAGACTTTCGTCGTAATTACCATGTGAAATCATTTTCTCAGTCACCCAGGTGTTAGGCTTTAATCTCACGATGAGTCCGGTCATTTGTGCTTCTTGTGCGTTTGGAAGTTTAGAAGGTGTAAAAATAGAGTAGGAAACATCGATTTTTATGTAACTTATTTGTTTTCTTATAGAAAAACAAAACATACAGTTGTTAAAATATTATAAAGTAATAAAGTAAATGTGTCAATATTTTGACATAATATACAAAATAAATTATACTGACAGTAATAATTGTACTGTGAGTAAAAAACACAGAGAAAATCTTTTTCGTAAAACGAAACTCAAAAAAAGGATGTAAAGGAGGACGGAAAAACATATACAGTCCATTTGAGAAAAGATGCAAAATGGTCAGACGGAAGTCCGGTGACAGCAAAAGATTTCGAATATTCCCAGAGAAGGACCGGTTGGATGTAAATTTGCATCCAGATGCCCATATGCTACCAAACGCTGTCATGAAGAAAGATCAATCTTCAGAAACGTTGGAAATGAACATTATGTAGCCTGTCATCTGGTAGAATAATGCATAATTAAAGAGGAAATGAAAATATGAAATACAATTTTGATGAGCCTGTTGACAGAAGCAAAAACCGTTCTGCAAAATATGATGAAAGGGTAAAAAATTTTGGGACAGATGATGTGATTCCGCTTTGGATCGCAGATATGGATTTCAAAACAGCACAGCCTATCATTGATGCATGTAAAAAGAAAGCGGAAGAAGGAATCTGGGGTTATACATCCCGCCCAGATAGTTATTTTAAAGCGTATGCCGACTGGCAGTTAAGAAGAAACGGATGGGCACTTGATACAAACTTATGTAGCTGGTGTTTAGGTGTGGTTCCGGCTCTTGCAGCGATCATTAAGCTATTTACAAAGAAAGAAGAAAAGGTTTTAATTCAGCCACCGGTTTATCCGGAATTTTTCGAAATCACAGAAAATACAGGGAGAGAACTTGTACAAAATAACTTTCTTGAGCATGACGGAGTGTGGGAAGTAGATTTTGAAGATTTTGAAAAGCAGGTAAAAGATCCCGCAGTGAAACTCTTCATTTTATGTAATCCACATAATCCGCTTGGACGCGTATGGTCCCAAGATGAGCTGTCTAAAATGCTGACACTTTGCTTTGAAAATGATGTTCAGGTAGTTTCGGATGAAATTCATTCGGATCTCATATTTCATGGAAAAAAACATATTCCGGCAGCAATTGTTGTCCCAGAAGCAGCTGATAAGGTGATCACATGTATTTCCGTGACAAAAACATTTAACCTGGCAGGACTTCAGGCATCAACCACGGTATTCCCAAATCTGGAAATGAAGAAAAAGTTCGACGGATATTGGGGTGGAATGGATATACATAGAAACAATGCGTTTAGTTCTGTTGCAATGGAAGCAGCATTGAATGAGGGCGAAGAGTGGTTGGAACAACTCCTTGCGTATATTTCTGGAAATCTTGATTATATATGTGATTATTTTGAAAAAAAGATTCCTCTGATCAAAGCAAATATGCCGGATGCAACCTATCTTGTGTGGCTGGACTGCAGAGCACTGCATATGGATAATGAAGAATTAAAGGATTTTATGATTCATAAGGCAGGGCTTGGATTAAATGACGGTTCGTCTTTTACAAGGACAATGAACGGGTTTATGCGGTTGAATGCAGCCTGTCCGAGATCTGTTCTAGAGAAAGCATTGAAGCAATTAGAGGATGCGGTTAATAGTCTGAATAATTGATTGGAGGAAAAAGAAATGCATGAATTAACACAATTAATTAAAGAGGATATGCGTCCGGCTCTTGGGGTAACCGAGCCGGGAGCGATCGCATATGCGGTTTCAAAAGCAAAATCCTACGTTCCGGGAGAACTGGAACAGGTTACGCTTTTACTAAATAGTGGAATGTATAAAAATGCATTTACTTGTGGAATCCCAAACAGTAATGAAGTAGGTAATATGTTTGCAGCTGCATTAGGTGTAGTAGCAGGAAATGCAGACAAGGGATTGGAGTCTCTTGCAGATGTTACACCTGAAGATAATGTAAAAGCGCAGGAAATGATTGATCAGGGCAAGATTACAGTTGAACTGAGTGGCATTACAAGTCGTATTTTTATTGAAGCTACAGTGGAGACAGAAGAAGATAAGGCAATCGTAACAATTCGTGATTCTCATACTAATATCACAAAAATTATAGTGAACGATAAAGTCGAACTGGAAACAGAGGATGAGAAAAAGACAGAAGAAGATGGCGGTGAAGAAGAATCTCATTCTATTCATAAATATACTTTACAACAATTATACGATTATGTAACAACAGTAGATATTGAAGAAATTCGTTTTATTAACGAAGCATACAAAGTAAATCTGGAATTGTTCCATGAAGGTTTGGAAAATCCAAGAACAACATTTGCAAGACAGTTGTTAGCTATTAATAATGGAAAAGAAGTTTCTGACGATGAGCAGAAAACAGCATCTTTGATGTGTAATGCAGCAATTGAGGCACGAGTTATTGGTTTGGATAAACCTGCTATGAGTATTACAGGTTCTGGAGCACATGGAATTATCGCTACAATGCCATTATATGCAGCGTATAAAGTAAATGGATACACAGAAGAACAGTTGCTTCGTGCAACAGCCTTGAGTTATCTTGTATGTATGTACATAAAAGAGTATTCAGGACGATTATCAGCATTCTGTGGCTGTGCTATCGCTGCAGGTTCTGGTATGGCATGTGCACTGGTTTATTTACGCGGTGGAACAGTCGAAATGATGGCTCATACATTGAATAACATGGCAAGTAGTATTACAGGTATGATTTGTGATGGCGGAAACCAGGGATGTACAATGAAGGGAGTTGCAGCGGTAGATGCAGCGTATAAATCAGTTGAATTTGCAATGAATGGTATTTATATTTCAGAAGTGCATGGAATTAATGGAAATACACCGGAAGAGACTATGCGAAATATGGGACTGATTGCTTCACCTGGAATGGTTGGCACAGAGAAAACAATTGTTGAGATTTTTGAAGACAAGCTGAAAAAGTAATATTTTTTAATTTTTAATCCCAAAAAGAGGCGGATATCAATGGAACAACCCAGAGATATTCGCCTCTTTGGAAATATTACAACATCACATTATTTTTTACAATAATATTATATATTGATTTTGGATTATAATGTTCTGAAATCGTTGTAAGAAATTTATGATATTGTTTCGAAGTCATTTTTTTATTTGATTAATAAGATCACCTTTCATCATTTCTAAGTTAGTCATAAAGTTCCCCTTTTATCTATACGATGATTCTTGTAATCATTGTGCATACAGACATATGACTCTACTATACTTAACTTCAAATTAAGCAAGATTTTAAAGAAAATGCAATAAAGTGTTGCATGTTCCGGTAAAAATTTGGAATGTGCAATACTAAAATAACAGCTGTACACATGTTTTTAGCAGACTTATTATATATAGCATAATCAAAGCAGAAAATGTAATAAGTAGTATAGCAGCGTGTCATACAGTTATATTATCAAGAGATAACTTCCATAAATATTTCTCCAAGAACTGGTGAACTTCCTTATCTGTAGCAATCCAAGTATTATCATGGGAACTATCAGTGTTCTTCTTCCTTTCATAGATATGTAATTTGCCATTGAAAATCTTATATTCTCTTTTGTAAGCCTCACCTTTGTTACTATTATAGGTGGTATTTATCATAAATTATATATGTCTTTTTGACTAC
>OGJJ01001913.1_pt1 | contig 14659 bp, 18 predicted proteins | sample 1572081 | NCBI WGS metagenome assembly OGJJ01 (sample SAMEA2582122, study PRJEB24529) | metagenome | biome: Human gut stool | place: China | collected 2011
TTTTTCATTTACAGATAGATTCCCTTTGCAATATTCATCCTTCTTGTAAATGTATTGTATAATCCTACTGTAGCCCATGAAAAAGCTGTATCCATGAAAAACACAGCTATCTCATAAGTGATATTGAATCCACAGCCAATCGTGCTACAATAAAATTATACATTTCAATATAAGAAGGAGGTCATTCTATGGCACTGCAAGAAGATTTCAATCAAATAATAGATTACGCACATTTTTGGAACTGGGCTCCTGATTGGGGAGAAGTGCAAAGAATATACGAGAAATTCCCTGATTCCTTCTCCGTACTTACGCCCTTTGCGTATTCCTATTTGGAAGAACTGATTAGAACTACAACCTCCGACTATGGACTTCCTTTATTCGATCGTAATGGGCAACCAGTTAAGGTCAATGTTGGCATGAAGTTGATTTCTTTGGCAATAGCAGAAAATCAAAATAATCAGGAATATGTCAAGGTTCTGGAAGAAACAAAGAAATATTTCAAATATGTAAAAGTAAACAACGATGAAAACGGGCGAAACAGAGTTATGCATGGATTCGTTCATCCCCGTTTTTGGAGCAAGGAGAACTTCGAACAACTCATTCATCATATTGCTGTTCTTTCACCTTACTCAAAGTTTTAATCTATAACTTCGCTTTGAAATACGTTTGGAATACTCGCTTGTGATTCTGAGGAACCATCTTGAAAGGATCTGCGTTTAGCAATTCCGATTGAGATTTCACCTGTTTTAAGAGATTTAATAACTGTTATATTTTGTTATTAAATTCTCCGCAACCCCTTGAAAACACTGGATTTATCGCAGGTGAGCTTTCCCTTATTGTTTCCCTTGTGTTATATCAGCCCACCAGTGTTTACGAACTCTGATAAGGGCAAATACAAGGGCAAAAAAATCTGATAACACATTGTAACACAAAATGAAAGTGACATGGTGAACTGATTGAAATGCTTCTGATTTTTGTAACAAATGATTGATTGAATGATAAGGAGATTCGATACGATGAGAACAATTTTTGCAGAATACAATCCACAACGCAACAGTATTGATGTTTACACCTCTGCTGGCTATATGCTCCGCATTGATTGTTGGGAAGCAGAAATGAATTTAAAAACTACACCAGGATCAGACTGTGCATTGACTTCACTTGCAGTTGATGAACCACTTGAATATGCGAGATTATATCTTGAGGGGAATTTGCAGATGTGGGTGGATGCGGAAGATTCATTAGAAATCTAAAATTCAAAATAATTTTATAGCTCATATCGCCTTCTACAAATTTGAGAGTATCAGCTATAATTGTCTGGCTTAATAAAAATTTTGCAATACTATTTTCAATTTACCAATTTTTTCATAATCATTATTTTATATTTGTTATACAAAAATGTATTGACTTTATAGACTGATTGGTCTATTCTGTGAATAGATTATAATACATCCTATTCTTGGAGGGGTATATGATAAATACTATTACTAATTATGAAAAAACAAAAATTTCTATGGCAAACATTTTCCTGCAATATGACCAAAAAGCAATGATAAAGAAATTTTCATTAGAGCATGATCCTGACTGGTTATCACTTACTTTTGTTAATCGTATCTATCGTATTAACCGGCAAACAGGAAGCGTTCAATGGTCAAATGATGCTTTTGAAACGGTCTATGAAGCTGACTATAATGAAGCAATGACCATTTATGATGTTTTATGTTATTCAAAAGATGGATGTCATCTGGCTAATGAATTTGTAAACATAAACAGTCTTTCTACAATTAGAACTGGAAATCTTTCGCAAAACAGTGGATTTTTTCAGAGTACCGCCGATTTCTTTCATGGAAAGCCCCTTGAATTGCATAATGCCTGCATAGCACTTTCTGGAAAAGAACTGGATAAAGGTGATGTTGCTTTTGAAATGAAACTTTTTTCTTTTTTGCCCATTATAATTCGTTTCTGGGAAGCTGATGATGAATTTCCGGCAAGTCTTCAAATTCTTGCAGACAGGAATATTTTAGATTACATGCATTATGAAACGCTTATGTTTGCGCTCACACATCTATTTCAACGGCTGAAGGAGGAAATGTAAAATGAAAAAGGGTGAGGAATCCAGACAACGCCTGATCGAATGTGCTGCTGAATTATTTTGGAAAAATGGGTATTCTGCCACTGGAATCAGCGAGATTCTCAAACAAACAGGACTTCCAAAAGGATCTTTTTATTTTTATTTCAAAAGCAAGGATGATCTGGCAGCAGCAGTGACGGAATACTATCAAAAAATCTTACTGGAACAATTTCAAAGCAGTTCTCAGGGAAATGACTGGGAAAGTTTTATAGAAGAAATCTTCGATTATTTATTCGGAAGGGCAACTGGACAGACATTTGCAGGCTGCCCGTATGCAGTGATGGGCATGGAAACAGCCCTTAGCAAGCCCACACTTGCATCTGTATTTATGGAGGGGCTAAAAAAATTCGAGCAGATTTTCCAGAAAGTACTGCTATATTCCGGATTGCCACAAGATCATGCAGCGATTTTTTCACGGCGCATGCTTTCCAACTATCAGGGATATCTTCTTCTTGGGCGAATCAGCGGTGATATCTCATATTTGAAAAATGCAAAAAAAAATATGATTGAAATGTACCGGGAATACCGGTCATATCATGGAATCTGAGAGGAACTTATATGAGTACAGTAATTCTTTCCTGCACTACTCTTCTGGAATATGTACAACAGGCTCAGAAGATCTGCGGTACGGACTTTCCCATCATTGAATTAAATCGGCAATACCACATAGAACCCTCAAAAATGAAAGAACACATTCTTCAGACACTTTCCAGTTTGCCGTCAGATGTGGATACTGTTCTTGTCGCTATGGGTTTCTGTGGTGGATCATGGCAGGATGTGTCCTGCTCTAAAACCCTGGTGATCCCCAGAGTTGCTGACTGTGTTGCGCTTACACTAACCACATCGGAACAATATGCCCCGGATTTAAAAGAACCAGGTCATATGTACCTGTTCGGAAATGGAGAAAATGGATTTTCTGTTCAGGCCATTTATGAAAGTCTTCTGAAAGAGTATGATAAAGAAATGGCAGATATCGTCTTCAACATGTACTTTGAGCACTATCACCATCTGGACATTATTGACAATGGTCTGTACGACTGCTATGACCTGGATTATGTGGAACGTGCACAGGCAGATGCTGACAGGATTCACGCAGAACTGGATTTTGTACCAGGAAGTAATATTCTTCTGGAAAAGCTGGTATCTGGACATTGGGATAATCAGTTTTTGATTGTTCTGCCGAATATAACAATCACTCAGGGAAAATTTTTTGATTGCTGAAAGGAAACATTTCATGGAAAACAACAGACTCTTACAAATATTACAACGGACCGTTTCAGAAGATGAAATTGATAAACTATCTGCTCATACGCTTCCGCATATCAGCGAATTTAACAGATCTGTAATTCTGGAAATGCTGCAGGACAAATTACTGGCACAGGAGGAAATTTCGGAAGAAAAAGTAACTGCGCTCAAAAATACGCTGGAAAATTATCTTCAAATTTATCTTCCTGACCAGAAAGAGGTCTGGAAATGGTTCATTATATTATTTCACAGGACAACAATCAAACAATATATTACTGCCCTATGAAATCTGTAAAAGCTGATACAGCATGTGTTTTTTGTATTTGCCGGAAAACTAAATCAGATAAAAATAATCAGAGGTGAACTCTATGGATCTTGGAAAAATAATACATGAAAAAGCATTAGAATGCGGATATGATAACTGTAGCGTAATACCACTCGAAGCATTTGGCGAATATAAAGAGAGATTAAAAGAACGAATAGCAAAATTTCCAGAAGCTGCTGCAGTTCTTGAAACTCCACTCGCCAGTCTTAAACTAAATTAACTGTGGCATACCATTGATAAACATATGCCATGCCTGTCATTTTTCGCACTAAGTTTCCATCCGTGCATTTCAACGATTTCTTTTGAGAGGGCAAGCCCTATTCCGCTGTTTCCGTTTTGTCCCGTATGAAAACGTTCAAACATATGGGAAAAATCCTCTGTGCTAAGTTCTCCTCCATCGTTCCAGATGGAAAGGACTTGATTTTTCCACGATATTTCGATTTGACTACACGCATATTTTACGGAATTAGTTATCAGGTTAGCAACAGCGTGTTCCAGCTTCTCCGGGTCTCCGTTGACATATCCTTCGTCCAGTTCTAACGATACTGAAAGGTTTCGCCTGTTCACAATTCCTTCAAGCGGCATCAAAATATCTTGAACCAGTGATGCCATTTCTATTGGTTCACACTTTAATGGTTCCGTACCGCTTTCCATTTTTGATAAATACAGGATATCCTCAATAAGTTTACTCATACGCTCCGTCTGAGACACTATCATTCTGCCCGCTTGAGAATAATCGGTAATGACTCCCATTTCAATCTCCTCCGCATATCCGCAAATTGCCATAAGCGGGGTTTTTAATTCGTGAGATGTATTTTCAAAAAAGGTCTTCTGAGCTTTGTCATTTTGTTCAAGTTTTTTCCCGAGAAAATATCCAATGGCAGCACCGAGAGCGGCAATGACAAAAGCATCCAGCAAAACACCAAAACTGATTTCTTTTATGAGTTCTGGTTCGCCGGTAACATCCACATAAGCAAGTAATCTCTCATTGCTGTCTTCGTAATACTCTGTTCTGGCTTTCATATAATAAGTTGCTTCGTTAATTTTTGCCCTTTGCATTTCATCAGACGGGTGTGTTTCATACCAGTCAATAAGTTTCTTCTCTTTGGGTGTCAGAATCTGATATATGTCATCCCTGTTTTCTGAATCTGCCCCCATATATACAAGTGAGGCATAATATAAAGAGCCCGTATCATTTTCAGATTCGTAATTCAAATATTCGTCTGAATCCAAAGTAAAAACGTTTTTAATTGCATTCTCAGCTCTCAGCTCTATTTTTTTATTAAAAACTATGTTCAGAATCAGCAGGCTCAAAAGCATGGCTGCCATAACGGCGGAACCTGTAAGTGTGGCAATTTTATAACGTGTCTTATTCATTACAATCCTCCAGTTTATAGCCATAGCCCCAGACAGCACTAATGCGAACTTTGCTGCCTGCGGTCTTCATTTTCTGCCTGACTCTTCTTACTGTCTCATCGACAACTCTGGTTTCTATCTCCGTAGAATCTATTCCCCATACTTTGTCGAGAATTTCATTCCGGGGGATTGCCGTTCCACCATGTTCCATAAGACATCCCAGAAGCGAAAATTCTGTCATAGTCAGACCAATATCATGCTCTTTCACAATGGCATTATGCTTCTCCCATGAAAAACACACATCACCAAAGGAAATATCTGCCTTTACCGGTATATTCATTTCAACTCTTCGGAACAACGCATTTACCCGGACAACAAGAAGTGACGGCGAAAATGGCTTAATCAGATAGTCATCCCCTCCATACATAAATCCCTTCATATGGTCAGACTCTGAATCCTTTGCCGTCAAAATAATAATAGGAACTGATGATATTGTCCTTAGCTTTTTACATATGGAAAGACCGTCTGAACCCGGCATCATAATATCAAGAATAACAAGATCACAGGGCTTCTCCTGAAAAGCAGAAAAGAGTGCATCACCATTCTTGTATGCTGTTACCTCATATCCGGCATTGGATAAAAATTCTGTGAGTATTTCTCGTATATCCTGTTCATCATCTGCCAAATAGATTTTTTTTGCCATATCTTTAATCCCACATGAGGGGAGTCCCTCAGAAATTCTGTGAGATTCCCCATATTATATCTTTCAAAATCAGTATATCTGTATTTTAATTCCACCTGCTTTCGCTTCAAGAGCGATTGCCTGTGCCTCCAAAGCATCAATCTCATCTGAATACTTCGCATAGCGAGAAGCAAATTCCTCTTCAGAGAGGTTATCAGAGCCATTATAAATATTGTCATAGATTGCATCAATTTTATTGTAAATACTGTTAAGCTGATTGATTTCATCTTCGCTCAAATTTCCATAGTATCCCTCATACCAACCCGCTTTCTTTTCAAGCGTTTCAATCTGTGCGTTCAGTGATGTAATCTCGTCATCATACTTTGCATAGCGGGCTTCGATCTCATCGTCTGAAAGCTCATCGTCCGTCCACACTTCCGCATCAATTTCTTCGATTCTTTCATATGCTTTCTGAAGCTGTTCTGCTTCCTCTGCGGTGAGCTTGCCTGTATCGTACAGAGCATTATACCCATCCTCGGAATATTCATATTCCTCGTTGTCGATCCACCCGGCTTTTTTATCAAGCTCCTCAAGGCGATCCATGAGAGTATCGGTTTCATCCTGATACTGATCGTATCTGGCATAGATATCTTCATCTGAAAGACTATCTGCATCTTTCATTACCTCTTTGTCGATAGCGTCAAGTCGGTCATAAATGGAGTTAAACTCTTCAATCTCCTTCTGAGTGAGAGAACCATAATCTACATTTGTTTGTGTTACCTCTGATGTAGTCACTGTCTCCTCCTGTGTCTCCTTCTGGGCAGCCATGACAGGAATACCTGCGGATGTAGTCATTGCTGCTGCAAGTGCTATTACCATTCCTCTTTTGAATAATCTGTTCATCATTTTAGTACCTCCTGATTTTTTATTTACCGGTTGTTCGGTATGGCTAAAGTATAGCTCAGGCAAATGTAAAAATATCCTTAGAACAGTCATGAAAATGTCAAGAAAGTGTAACAGCACAAGATTTCCTATAAACCATATTTACTCTCGCCTCTTAAGGGTTACAATCTTTTTTCAAATACCCTCAATTTTTCTAAATCTGCAATTCCGATTTACCTTCACCTTATTTTACCATAGTGCTTTCTAAAATGCTATTCTAATATATACAAAAGTGTAAAAGAGCGATCTCTTCTCTCACACTCACACATATACCATGTTTTTCAATATAATCTCTTCTGCACTAACTTTTATATTATTCATTAACCCAACCCACTTCATCTGATCCTATACCTTTAATTCTTCAGTTACACCCTTTTTTTCTGCCATCTGTTTCATAAGCATTTCCACCTGTTCTCTGGCTTCCTGATCTGTCTGGTTCAGATGTTCATTCAGTTTTCCAGTCAATAACAGATACTGATACCTTGCTGATCTGTGTTCTTTTAAGAACTGCTTTCGTAACATTCCATATTTTCCATATGTCGGCTCTTCTTCTCTTAAAACCAGATCCGGCAAATAGTAATCTCCATGCAATGTATAGCTCATTCCATTTTTTTCATCATAAAATTGTTTTTTCATAGTCTAAATCTCCAATCCTTTGTATTTTGTTCTATTTTTCTTACGTTGTTGGTTTTCAATCTGACTCTTTTGAGTCGCCCATTCCAACTGTTTCAGAACGCTTCCCTTTGGCATTTGCTCCATTCGCCGTTTTTCTTCCAGTGTCCTCTGTTCTTTAATATCCTGCTGCACCACATCCTCTACAGTTTCTGATCCCAAAATACGCACCACTCTGTCATATCTGTCCGAAATCTCTTGTAAACGTTGATTATCATTTAATAATTCCCCATTTTCTTTACGCACATCATCTAACTGCGTTTGGATATCATCACATTTCTCCGTAGATTTTTGATATTTGTTTTTCCAGCTTTCTATCGTTTTGTTAAGTTCTACAACCTTTCCAGCTAATGCAGCAATCTGATTCTTCATCTTGATAAACAATGGCTTGATTTTATTTTCTCTGTAAGGTACTGCACGTTCAAATGTTCCTGCCTCCGGTAAAAACGTCTTAATCATTCCATATTCTTTTATTTCTTTACTGGCATTATCCATAATCGGCTGCAGCACATCTCGACGCTCTTCCAGACTTTTTACTTCTTTTTCTGCGTCCTCTGCCCTTTGTTCTGCTTCTTGTTTCTCCCTGATTGCCTGTTCCTTATCGTCTTTTAAAATCTGGATATCTGCTCTGAATTCCGCAATTTGTGCTGTCAGTTCTTCGTTTTCTGCAGTTAGATACTCTTTCTCCTGCTCCAGCTCCTGTACTTCCTTTTTTCGCTCTTTCTTCTTGAAGTTATAAACATCCAAATGTTCCTCATGAGTACCTTTCTGTTCCCATTCAATGCCATGCTGTTTTGCAATCTCTGCCAGGACCTTTTTTTCATGGTTCATCCACTGGTTCAACTCTGTATCATGCTTATTTCCACCTTGAAATCCAAGACTTTTTAATGCCTGTTTCAACGAAACTCTGGTGTCCATTCCTTTTCCTTTCCAATCAGTCACATAAGGAATAAAATCAATATGTAAATGTGGAGTAGACTCATCCTGATGTAGATAACACCCAAATACCCGTAGCGCTGGATTCCGTTTCTGGAAGTCCTTTACATATTCATCCAGCACTTTTACAGCCAGATCTCCTTCTACTGTTCCGACAGCCATATCTTCTCGATTTCCAATTTGAAAAATCACTTCGTGGAACAACTTCTCTTGTTTTCCCTGCCGAATTTTTTCATAGTAATTTGTAATCTGCCGATCTTTTCTTTTTCCGATGTTGTATCTCCCCACAGCATCATCAAATAACTCTTTATAGACTTCCTTCAGATTTTCATTCTGGTAACAAATATTTAATTGTACTCTGTCCGGTTCTACATTCTCTGCGAAAAACTCTCTCCTGTTATGGGCCAAAGAACCTTTCCCTATCATACCGCTAATTGTTCGTTTTATCATAATGTTTCTCACCTCTTTTCTGAGCAAGTGCCAGATAGCACATAATTTTTATTTACGCCAGTCATGGCGATATTAAGAAATTTTCGCCGGATACGGCGGTTTTGTTACTTTTGTCAAAAGTAACGCAAAAGCACTTTCGACAGCCGTACCGCCTATCAAAAGTACCCTTGCGCCCTGCCGGGGGCAAGACGTCCGGAGGACGTCTGTTCTGCACCGACCGGAGCGGAGACCATTATTTCTCCTGCTGGTCGGATTGCTTCTGCGTTACTCACTTAACTAATCTATTACTGTATTCTCGCCCGTATATATTCCAGATCTCCGCAGTACGGTGTTCCTACCAGATACCATTCCCTTGCCGGATTCATCTCCATTCTGGTCTGCACCCACTGATCATCAATTAGTACTTCCAAGCATTCCCCACAATGAAATCCTGTATCAATCCATAAATCTGATGACAATAAACCATATCTATCGTTACTGCTGTTATATCCTAATCTTCCTTCTCTCATTGCTGTATGCTCCTTTCTATTGTCCTACTGTAAGGACGCCCTGATTCAGGGCTCCCTTTCGCAGCCTATAATTTACCGATAAATAATCGGGTAATCTATAACCTCTCGTCTGTATCTTACCGGCTTTCTCCTTGTCTGATATTTACAGGTGCGTGACACGCTCCTGTTATAAAGTGATCAGCAAGAATCTCTACCAACGAAAGTTTTCCGGTATTCCCTTCCTTTCCAGGTATTCCTGCCTGGACTTTTCTCTCTCTTCCTCTGTTGGGGCTGTTTTGTACTTGCTGTATAACTCCCGATCTACCATTGCATTCAATTTCTTTTCTAACCCTTTCCTTATGATTTCTTCGCCCTCATAATTCTCCATCAGGAAATATTGCAACAGTTGAAAGAATAACTCATATGGTATCTGCACATTTCTATTTTTCATCTGATCTCCTTTCAAGGTGGCAAGATGCCCTATTCTTAAGATATGGTCATCTTGCCATCTTCCTTTTTCTACTCTGACAACATCCAATACCACTGATTTCCACGTTTTACGGAATCTATTCCCAGTTCCATTTTGGCATTTCTCAGTGTTTTCTTTTTAATTCCCAGTTTTTCTGCTTCTTCCTCAATTTTCTTTTGTGCCATACCTCCATCAGCCAGTATCTCAAGCAGAAATTCTTTTGCTTTCCGGGTTTTCTGTCCTTTTCCCTCTCCATTGAGCAATTCATCTGCACTAATGTCATATTCACCAATCCATTCAAATCCGTTGTTTTTATCCAGACGGAACGCAATAGCTTTACCTTCCGGTGCCAGGGAACTCTTTGTATGGCACACAACTCTTACTTCCGGTTCGTCCTTAATTCGTCCGACAATCAAGACGCTTCTTGCAGCTGCCTGAAAATCAATAGAACCAAGTCCCCGGTAAGAAGATTTTCCGTTACTGTTCTTGTTCATGTGTCCAATCAGAATAATCGCACAATGATATTTTTCTGCCAAGACTGCTATACGTTTCATCAAAGGACGGATTTCATTAGCCCTGTGCATATCCACCTCTGATCCAAGGAAGCCCTGAATCGGGTCAAGCACAACCATTCTGGCTTTTGTCTGCACAATTGCTTCTTCCAACCGGACATCTGCCATCGTCAGCGGTTGCTCACTGTCATCGATAACCATGACCTTTGTGCAGTCTGCACCTGCAGCAAGTAATCTTGGTTTTATCGTATCTCCAAGACCATCTTCTGCAGTCTGGTAGATTACATTTACTGGTGCCTCCAAATGCTGTGTTGACGCATTGTTTTCAATATTTTCTGCATCTACCATATCGCTTTCACTATCAATATCTATCCTTTTATCTTTTGTTGAATCAGCTGGAAGAATAGTCTCTCCTCTGGTCAGTTTTGCAATAATTTGAAGCACCATTGTCGTTTTTCCTTCTCCCGGATCTCCCTGTATAATTGTTACTTTTCCATAGGGAATAAATGGATAAAGCAGCCATTCAATCTGCTCCACTTCCACCGTATCCATATTGATGAGTTTCAGTTCCGGTTCCAGCCTTTTCTGTACTGTTTTATTTGTTTCTGTTCTTTTGTTTTCCATCAAATCCTCCTTATTTTCCCGTTGAAAGAAAGAGTGGTTTTTGATAGAATACTCATAGAAGTTTTTTGGAAGAGTATTCTACCAAATCCCTGCCTTTAGGTGTTTGCCGACACTTAAAGGCTCTTTTATTCCGCTTTCATTCCAGCCATTGTTATTGTGATAAGCCGAATCACTTCCAATAAATCCTCCGGCACATCTTCTCCCTTTTTCAGACGTTTCAGCTCACCCAGTACCTTTTCAAGTTCCTTCTTCAAAGCTTTATACACCCTGGGATTTCCTGTAACCACAACTTCTTTTTCCTGCAATCTTCGGATAATATATTCTTGTTTGGTTAATCCCGATAGCCGTACTGCCGTCTCCAGAAGTTCATCTTCTTCCGGTGACATCCGAAATGCTACAACTTTATTTCTCCAACGTCCCTGCTGATCCAGACATTTAGCCGACATTTGCAAGTCCTCCTTCTACTTCATTTAATTCTTCATCCATATTTTCCGCATCCAGCTGCTCTGCCATGTCCTGCTGTACCGACGGAAACAGATGTGCATACCGGTAAGTAATCTTTTCTGCTGAATGTCCAACCCTTTTTCCGATTGCTAGTGCGGTATACCCCATATTAATCAACAGGGATACATGACTATGCCTGAGATCATGAACTCTGATTTTCTTTACCCCACTCGCTTTGCAGCCTCTTTCCATCTCATGATTCAGATAATATTTTGTTACCGGAAAAATGCGGTCGTCAGGCTTTAAACTGTAATATAATTTCAGGCAGTCCTGCATTTCATCACACAGAAACTGTGGCATTATGACTGTCCGTACACTGTTCTTTGTCTTTGGCGTACTGATTACATCTTCTCCTTTCAAACGCTGATAGGACTTATTGATCCGAAGCGTTTTCTTTTTGAAATTAAAATCTGCTGGTGTTAAAGCAAGCAGCTCGCCCGAACGAATTCCACACCAGTAAAGCAGTTGAAAAGCATAGTAGGAAAGAGGTTTGTCCATCATTTCTTCTGCAAACCGCTTATATTCTTCTTTTGTCCAGAACAACATTTCCTTGCCTTCTTCTTCTCCCAGTGCCCCTGCTTTTCTCGCCGGATTAGTGCTAAGGTCGTAATATTTCACTGCATGATTGAAAATGGTGCTTAACTGTCCATGTATCGTTTTCAGATACGTTGGCGAAAGCGGTTTTCCTGTCTTCGTTTTCAGTTTTCTCATCTGGTTATGCCAGTCCATCACATCTTTAGCTGTAATTTCCGATACCTTACGTTTTCCAAGATACGGAAGAATCTTTTTCTGAATAATATTTTCTTTTGTAAGCCAAGTACTCTGCTTCAAAGAAGGTCTGACATCTTCTTCATACATAGTGCAAAAGCTTTCCATTGTCATATCCACGCTTGCTTTCTTCTGTAATTTGAATTGTAATTCCCAGTCCGCAGCTTCTTTTCTTGTAGAAAATCCTCGTTTGCATTTCTGTTTTCTTGCACCTGTCCAGTCCTGATAACGAATCATTACATACCAGGTGCCATTGTCATTCTTGTAAATTGCCATTCCTAATTCCTCCCATCATTCGATCTTGTTCCATAGAACTGCTCATAAAAATACTTCCGGTCAACTTTTCCTGCGATTGTCTGACATCCCATTGCCTGCAATTCCCTGTTTAGCCTTTTCATCAGCTTGTATGCATAGGACTCCGATACTTCCAGGACTTCCATGACCTCTTTCACATTCATAAACATTTTACTCATAGAAAATTTCTCCTTTCTTTTCACTATACTATTTTGTATGGGTTGAATTATACTATACTATTCTGTATGGGTCAAGTACTTTCAATACATTTACCCATACTTTTTTGTATGGATTTTCTTGTCTCTACCATTTGGATATGCTATACTCAACCTATCAAGAAAAAGACAGGAGATATAAACATATGGCAATAGGCGAAAGAATCCACCATTTCAGACTTCTGCGTGGTTTCACGCAGAAATATTTGGGTCAACAGCTGGGATTCAGTGATTCACAGGCTGATGTCCGCATTGCACAGTATGAAAAAGGGGCACGCAGTCCAAAAGAAAAATATCTGAACGCATTGGCTGATATTTTTGAAGTATCCCCTCATGCTCTTGCTGTCCCGGATATTGACAGTTACGTTGGACTGATGCATACCTTATTTACCTTAGAAGACCTTTACGGGCTTCACATTGATGAGATTGACGGAGAACTTTGTCTCCGGCTGGACAAGGCCAAGGGAACCACCTACCTTTCCATGTTCGATATGTTCCATGCGTGGCAGGAACAGGCAGAAAAACTCAAATCCGGCGAGATCACTCAGGAAGAATATGATCAGTGGCGTTACAACTATCCAAAAAACGCAAAATAAAAGCCGACGAAAAAAGGCCTTACCAAATTGATTTCACTCAATTCAGTAAGACCTTTTTTGTCGGTTTCACACATATTACTCGATAACCACAGGATACCTGATAAATAATGCCAAAATATCCAGTGTTATCATTTTGTTATCAAATAGAACTTTATCTGCCCTGAAATGCCCTGTTTATAAGGGATTCCAGAAAATTTTTATTATTCAAATTCTATCGTTCCTGGCGGTTTGCTCGTCAGATCATAGAATACTCTGTTTACGCCTTTGACTTCGTTGATGATTCGGTTCATAACTTTATTAAGTACTTCGTATGGTAACTCAGCGGATTCTGCAGTCATGAAGTCGATTGTCTTTACAGCGCGGAGTGCTACTGCGTAGTCGTAGGTTCTCTCGTCGCCCATTACGCCAACAGAGCGCATGTTTGTGAGTGCTGCAAAGTACTGATTGATTTCCTGGTCGAGACCTGCATTCGCGATTTCTTCGCGGTAGATGGCATCGGCATCCTGAACGATCTGTACTTTTTCTGCGGTTACTTCGCCAATGATTCGGATTCCGAGTCCTGGACCTGGGAAAGGCTGACGGAATACTAACTTTTCAGGGATTCCGAGTTCTAGGCCGGCTTTTCGTACTTCGTCTTTGAAGAGGTCGCGGAGTGGTTCGATGATTTCTTTGAAATCAACGTAGTCAGGAAGTCCTCCTACGTTGTGGTGGGACTTGATTACTGCAGATTCACCGCCAAGGCCGCTTTCTACAACATCTGGGTAAATGGTTCCCTGTGCGAGGAAGTCTACTGCACCGATCTTCTTTGCTTCTTCTTCGAAAATACGGATGAATTCTTCTCCGATTATCTTACGTTTTGCTTCTGGTTCCGTTACGCCTGCTAACTTATCGTAGTATCTCTGCTGTGCATTAACACGAATGAAGTTTAAATCGAACTGTCCTTCTGGACCAAATACGCTTTCTACTTCGTCGCCTTCGTCTTTACGGAGAAGACCATGGTCTACGAATACACAAGTTAACTGCTTGCCGATGGCTTTGGATAATAATCCGGCTGCTACGGAGGAGTCTACTCCGCCGGAGAGAGCGAGTAATACTCGTCCATCGCCTACTTTTTCACGAATTTCTTTTACGGTGTTCTCTACAAAGGCATCCATCTTCCAGTCGCCTGCGCATCCGCATACGTTTAATACGAAGTTGGATAACATCTTCGTTCCTTCTACTGTATGAAGTACTTCCGGATGATACTGGATTGCGTATAAGCCTTTGTCTGCGTTCTCTGCGGCTGCTACCGGACAGTCCGCTGTATGGGCGCTGATGGTAAATCCCGGAGCTACTTTGGAAATATAGTCAAAGTGACTCATCCAGCAAATAGTTTTCTCGGATACGTCTGCAAAGATTTTAGAATCTTTTTTATCTACTAATACTTCTGTTTTTCCGTACTCACGTACTG
>OGJJ01001934.1_pt1 | contig 14529 bp, 10 predicted proteins | sample 1572081 | NCBI WGS metagenome assembly OGJJ01 (sample SAMEA2582122, study PRJEB24529) | metagenome | biome: Human gut stool | place: China | collected 2011
GGCCTGTGGCTGCGATCGTCTCTGTGCGTGTCTTTTTGCAGCGAGTACAGGTGTAAGTCTTCGTTCCGGTTGTGGTGCAGGTCGCTGCTTTTGTTACCTTTCCGCCGTCCCAGCTGTGGCCTAGTGCTGCCACTGTGGTCTGGGCTTTTATTACCGTGTTACAAACGCTGCAGTGACTTCCTTCGGTTTTTCCGGTTGTCTCGCAGGTGGCTGCTACCGCTGCGTCTTTCACTGCCTTGTGGCCTGTGGCTGCGATCGTCTCTGTGCGTGTCTTTTTGCAGCGAGTACAGGTGTAGGTCTTCGTTCCGGCTGTGGTGCAGGTCGCTGCTTTTGTTACTTTTCCGTTATCCCAGCTGTGACCTAACGCTGCCACTGTGGTCTGGGCTTTTATTACCGTGTTACAAACGCTGCAGTGGCTTCCTTCGGTTTTTCCTGCTGTTTCGCAGGTGGCTGCTATCGCCGCGTCTTTCACTGCCTTGTGGCCTTCCTTAACAACAGTTCTTGTGCCGAGTTTCTTTAAAGTGCCACCGCTTCCGGTGCCTGAATTATCAGCATACATCACCCAGATTTCCAGAGTATTATTTCCTTCCTTCAAGCTGCTTCCGGAAATCTTCACTTCATATGCCCTGGCATTCGGGATAGTCTGTGTAGTGGCATTCGCGGATGTAGTATAACTGATTCCATTTACCACATATTTAAAAAGTGAAATCTCTTTTGAACTGTCTCCGGCCCATCCTTTAAGGATAATCTCCTCACTGTCCTTACAGCTGATCTTCGTATTATCAGCCGGTGAAAGGATCTCGTCACCAGACTGTACTTCCTCCGAAGTATCATCATAAAATTCCACACTTACCGTATAAGACTTCTTTGTAACCCCATCCGGTGCTGTAAGCGTATATACAACCGGACTGGTAAAATCATGCTTCGAACCATTCCAGAATCCTGAAGGAAGTTCAGTTCCCATGCCCCATGCCTGAGCCATAGTCAATCGAAGGCTTCAATTCTGTAACATTCGTCCCCCTCGGCACCCGAAGAACGATCGTATCCTCCCCGATCGCACCGATAACATCCTGCTTCAGTCCAGGATTTTCCACCTTCTTAAGCACAAAACTATAAAATGCAGCCTGATCAGAAGGAACCACATGGATCGTCACAGTCACCTGAATACTCTCCTGTGTCTCTGTATCGCTGATCTTATACTGTGAACTGTAATCTCCGGCTGACGCCGTAACAACACCCGTATAGCCAAAAGCATTATATTTTTCTCCGGGCAGATTCGTGCGTGTCAATCCTGCCGGCAGCTTTTCCTCAATTACTGTAGTCGCATACGTTCCACTTCCACCAGTCACATTATCTGTGCACGGATGCTGCGCCGCACTTTTTCCTGCACTGACATACAAATCCAGTGCCGGTACAGTCAGCGGACTCCGCACCGTGATCGTTGATGACGCCGCAACTACCGAGCCATACTCTGACGGCAGTTTATCCGTCGCATAAAATACGATCGTACTTCCGCTGTCATCACTTTCCAGAACCTTATCTGCTGCAACCGTTGTAAAAGATCCATTCTTTCCAAAAGCAACATGAACGCCATATTTCTCCAGCTCATCCGCTTTAAATATCGGAGTCTGCGTCCCATCATTATATGTGATCTGCAGTTTCACACCGGACAGATCCAGCGTATTCCCAACTGTAAACTGAGTTTTTGCCGGTGCTGCAAGCACGGAAAGCTTCGTTGCTTTTCTGGCTGTTACCGTAATTCTTACCGGAATTTCTTTTCCAAAATAATTGAATATCACGGAGGTATCCGCAGACTTCAGCGGACCTGTTTTATCATAGGAAAAACCACTGTAAATATATACATAACGTCCACCTATTGTGGCAAAAAAGCTGGCGCCTGAAGGATCAAACTTCTGGTTTTCACTGTATGTCGTCTTCGGATGCCCGGAAAGCACAATACTTGTAATATCACTGGCAGATGGTTTTTCGACTGTCATCGACCAGCTGGTCTGTTTTCCCTTATAATTGATCGTCAGTTCCCTGGTCCCCATTTCCGAATTTTCAAATCCGGTGATCATATCCTTCGTGATCGTTACTGATGTAGAATTATTAACGATAAGCGTTCCCCAGTACGCCGGAACTTCTCCCACGTAACATTTTGTCGGTACACCGGAAACAGAAAGCGATCTGATCGCCGATGCATCTGCACGTTCCGGCAGTCCATCCTTGGAAATCTGCCAGTCTCCGTCAAAGCTCCAGCCTTTATATGAGTTCGGATTTTTCATCTGCTCTGCTGTAAGAACACCGCCTGTTGTAAGCGTCTGTTCCGTGTTTGTCCCGATGAGCGCTCCCTGGCCGTTTTTACCATAACAGTCCGAAACATGTCCATTCAGACCGATAGCAGAATTGAGTACATTTGCATTTACCTGTGCACAGATCTGACCTGTAACTGCTGTTCCGCCAGTCACGCGAAGCGTACCTGTAAAAGCACACTGTTTCACATATCCGCCCATGTTTCCAAACTGTTCGATCCGGCCGGCAATGCCTCCAAGGTAAACCTGATAAGAATTTCCGTTAGCCTGTGTGACAGAAAGATTTCCTCCTGCAACACATTTTTCAATAGTACCAATGTTTACTCCTGCGATACCACCAACATAGCTGTCTGTAGCTGTCATGGATATGGAAATATCTACTCCGGACGAACAGCCGCTGATAGTACCGGCCACCTCGTTCTCTCCGACAATCCCGCCAAAAGCCGGATGGCTCATGGAACTGGTGGATCCCATATGTCCTGTTACCGTTCCGGTTACCTTGCAGTCCTGGATCTTACCGGTATTATACTGTGCCACAACACCATGGATATCATGACTGTCATAATCAAAATCCGCAACAATATTCAGATCCTTTATCGTTCCTGCATTCTGCTGGATCAGAGGCTTTTGGAGACCGGTTATTGTGAAACCGGCTCCGTCCAGCGTTCCACTGAAATACGATGCCGAAAAATTTGTCCTTCCGTCTGTACTGATATTTTTTGTCAGACGATAGTATGCTCCCTGGTTTGCCTGGATCAGATTAAGATCATCGATTGAAGATATCTTATATGGATTTGCAGACGTACCATCTCCCTCTGCCTGTGCAAGGGAAGAGCTTCTGCTTCCAATGATACGATAAACAATCCCTGCTGAGCCATCCGTCGGAACGGTAAACTTGCCATTCGACAGCTTCACCAGAATTGCCGATGCTGCCGGCAATGTATGCTTTTCATTACTGTCTCCTGCATAAACCGGGAATGTTGCAGCCTTTGCCGCAGCAATGGTATCCCCGTAAAAGCTGTATTTACCGGAGCTCTCACCGGCTGCAACTGCCGTATAAAAATCCGCCATAAGCTCCTTAAACGAAACTCCGGTTACTTTCTCCAGATATTGCTCACAGCTGAGAGAAGAAGCATCGATCGTATAAAACTTCGGAAGCACCTTCATAGGCTGATAGCTTCCTGCCATCCGGTCAATAACATATCTTACAAAAAGATACGGCATTCCATAGTCCTGTGCATTGTCATCCCGGTAATTCTCATAGATCAGCGAAGCTCCTGAACGGATGGTCGTATTACTTCCAATACCATTCAGCCAGCCGCTGCTGTCCGTTCCTCCCCAGAGATAGTCCATGACAGCCACTGCAAGACCCTCATTCAGCCACGAATATCTGCCGGTACTCATAAATCCGGTTTTCAGCCAGAGGATTGCATGCTGTCCCTCATGAACAAGAAGGCCATTTCTCTTTGACATTTCCCCCGAAACATAAGAGGATGCTGACGGTGTGTTGATATGGATCGCTGTGATCCCCTCATCATACATATACATACCGCTGGCGCTGCTTAAAGACTCCAGCAGGATTGACAACTTGCCGGAGCCATCCTGTGCCGGAAAATCACCTGCACAGAGCTGGTTAAGGATACGGTAAGGCTGACCATCGTAGACAGCTGCCATATCCGCGGCGATCAGAGATGTTTTCCCTGCAGTATCGTAATCTGCCTTCATGTTCTCATCCATCCACACATAGCAGTGTTCACCAACCCCGATGCAGACATATGTTTTTCCATACGTATCATGGCCGTTAGTTCTATAGATGTACTTTTTTTCACCTACCTGATAGGTGGTCGCCGCAGCCTGTACAGCAGTCAGCATCGGCTGATCATCCTGCATGTATGTCTGCAGCTGCTCATCCTCCAGACTCTGTACCTGTCCCACATCTGCTGCCTCTCCCTCAGTTTCCTCTGCAGCTGCCGCCTGCGCCGATGCATCGCTTCCACTCTGCACGACTGCATAATCTTCTGCTTCAGAGTCTGCCGCCTGTGCCGATGTCTCGTCAAACTGCAAGGTTCCTGTATTTCCGGGATTTGTGGTATCTGTGTTAATGATAACTGCATATTCCCCGGAAAATGTTTCTCCTGGCTTCCCCTCCTGAACTGCTGCAAAAACATCTGTTCCGCAAAATAACCCCAAAAACAGAAAACAGCACATAAGCCGGAGACAAAAATCTTTTGTCTTTTTCATCCTCTTTCCTTTCCTCTTCTCAGCTGACTGAGTTCTTTGATTTTTGTGTTCATTCTACCATATTCACAATATTCGCACAATTCCAAACATTTGATTTTTATTATCATAAAGCGTCATTTTCTGCCTCTGTTGCAACTGTTCATCTGCCTTATATACAAAAAAAGAGCAAAAAGCTCTGGTATTGGTATCGTGCAGAACTTTTCGCTCTTATTGAACTACTCTATAAACTTTTAGCCGATCTGATTTTTATTTATATTTTTCTTCAGTTCATCCAACTGCTCCTGAGCAAGTCCTGTAACTTCTCGAATTTGAGTATCCGTAAATTCTTTGAGCTTCAGCATATTAACTGCGGTTTGGATAATTCCCTGACTAAGCCCATTGGCATACCCCTCTTCCATGCCTTCCTCACGAGTCTGTCTCATATGTCGTTCTTCATCGTACTCATATATACTCACTTTCTTCACCTCCGCTCGGTTTTTTCTCAAAAAATCTGCCAGGATTCCTTCGCTGATGCATTCTGTGATCGCCCGCTCTACCGCTTCATCCAGTGGCATCTCTGCTGCATATTCTCTCACACGGAAGGTGTATTCCGCATAGTCTTCAAGGGTCCTGCAGGTTTCCATCAGTTTCCGGTTATGACCTTTATCGTCATTCAAAACTTCATCAGTTCCAGCTTCTTCTCCCTGGTCAGCTGCTTGATCCGGTACTCCCGGCTCATGGCCTCCTCCTTTGTGGCAAAGCCTTCGTAATACACCAGCTTCACCGGCCTTTTGGCCCGGGTATATTTGGCGCCTGCTTTGCCTTCATTATGGGCTTTCATCCGCCTGGCAAGGCAGTTTGTCCAGCCGGTGTAGAGCGTGCCGTCCGCACACTGTACGATGTATGTATAGTTCATGTCCGTTTCCTCTTCTGTAAAAAATTTCGGCAATGTAATACCAGTACACCAGTATATTTCCGGTAGTATCCACACAGATCGTTGTCGTCCTGTAAGACCGATATCCCGGCAGCTGATATCCTTCCTTCTATGTAAAGACAGCCACCAGCATTTCTTCAGCAGCCGTCTTTCTATTCTCAAGCAGCCGGCACAATTCATGTATTTCACTTACATCAAAAAATAAAGCAGGTCGGGATTCCGGCTGCGGATTTTCCCACCTGCTTTATTATACGGTTATTTCTTATTTCTGTGAATATGGAATTCACTTAATAGCTGCTCTATAGGTATCCGTATTCTGATTTTGCTGTATTTCCCGATCAATGAGCCCAGCCTACTCCATCACATAATTCTTCAACGCATAAAGCCTTCCATCAGCCTCCGCAGTCTCCACCTTCACAGCCTGCTCCTGCGTTTCCGGATAATATCTGGAAGAGAAAACAACCTCTCCGCCATTCACATAGATTTCCACAGCTGTAGTATCAACAAGAACTCTGATGCTTTCGATCCTACCGGACGGAACATGCGCCTTACGTACCTTTCGCCCGGCACCGGCCTTCTCGGAGAGAGTTAAGCTCACATCTCCGTCCTGATACACCAGGAAGAGGTTTTTCCCAAGGCTTACCTTGCCCTGATCCCCCCTTACCTGAACATCCAGATCAAACGGTCCATTTACCGGAATCTCCTCATCGGAACCGCTGATAGAAACGCCAGCCTTTCTCAACCCGTTCAGTTCTTCCACCGGATACTGATAAAGCATTCCGTTTTTATACGTAATTTCTCGCGGAACAGTCAGGCAATGCTGCCAGCCTTCGCTCTCTGCTGTAGGATTCACATATTCCTCATCTGCATCCGGCATTCCCATCCAGCCGATCAGGATCCGTCTGCCCTTTCCATCCTGGAATGTCTGGGGTGCATAGAAATCAAAGCCGTGATCCCATTCCCGGAAAGCTTTTTCCTCCAGCTTTCCATCCTTCAAGATAAAGTATCCCGACTGATAGATGTTCTGAAAACGGAATTCTTCTCTGGTCAGTCCCTGGGGAGATACCGAAAGCACTTCCTGTCCCTCAAGAGTGAAAAAATCAGGACACTCCCACATGTATCCGAATGCCTTCTCCGTAGTAAGCTCACAGTCAAATTTCCAGTTTTTCAGATCTTCGGAGCTGTAAAAAAGTACGGCACCCTGGTCGCTTTTCTGACGGCCGCCAAGGATCATCCTGTACTCTTCACCTTCCTTCCAAACCTTCGGGTCACGAATGTGGCAGGTGTAATTCTCCGGATAATCTTCACAGGAAACCGCAACTTCCTTTGTTCCGAAATGAAGGCCGTCCGCACTCTCCACATGAAGAGTGCTGGACTGCCTTCCATTATTAATATAATCATAATCTCCATCCATCTTGATATTTCCTGTGTAGAAAAGATGAAGCTTATCTTTCTCCGCAATGGCAGAGCCTGAGTAAACACCATGACAGTCATAAATGCTGTCCGGCAGAAGCGGAACCCCTTCATATCTCCAGCTGATCATATCTTCACTGGAGTAATGTCCCCAGAATTTCAGTCCACCGTTGGCCTCAAACGGAGAATACTGGAAGAACACGTGATATCTTCCCTTGTACCAGCATAATCCGTTCGGGTCATTGAGCCATCCCACAGGCGGCATCAGATGATGGGTCAGACGGTTTGTCTGCATCGTCCTGGCAACTGCTGCCGTTTCTTCGATTTTTCGAACTTCCTCCGCAAGGACCTTGGTCAAAGAACTCATTTATTTAACCTCCAGTACTTCAGAACCATTATTTACTGTTCCTTCTGCAAGCATTTTTACTTCTTCATAATCATCGGTATTAGTTACGATCAGCGGTGTGGTCACATCATATCCGGCTGCCTTAATAGCATCCATATCAAAGGTGATCAGTGTCTGGCCTTTTTTGACCACGTCACCGTCCTTTACATGAGCGGTGTAGAATTTACCGCCAAGCTCAACGGTGTCAACTCCGATATGGATCAGCAGCTCCAGACCACTTTCTGTTGCAAGCCCGATGGCATGCTTTGTGTCAAAAATTGTAGAAACCGTAGCATCACAGGGTGCTTTTACTTCACCTTTGGACGGAATCACTGCCACACCCTTTCCAAGGACTTCGGATGCAAAGGTTGCATCCTTTACTTCTGAAAGCGGGATCGCAATTCCCTCAAGCGGGCTGTAGAGGGTCTGTACGCCTGTCTCTGAAGTTTCCTTCCGGGCAATTTCTGCCGGAGCATCTGATTTTTTCTCTGCTTCAATATTTTTTTCAGCTGTTTCCTGTACCTCATCCTTATATCCGAACATCCAGGTAAGCACAAAAGCCACACCGAATGCGATGACAAACATCAGGATATAACCAACTGGATTATTCAGGCACAGCAGTATTCCAAAGATACCGGTAACACCTGTTCCTGTGGCACCAAGACTGGTGATGGAGGCAAAAAGTGCTCCGCATGCACCACCCAGGCAGCCCATGATAAACGGCTTTCCGAAGCGGAGGTTTACACCGAAGATTGCCGGCTCTGTGATTCCCATGCATGCGCTTAAAGCAGAAGGAACAGCCATGGATTTGATCTTCTGATTTCTGGATTTCAGGCCTACAGCAAGAGCTGCACCACCCTGTGCAACGTTAGCTGCAGATGCAAGTGGCAGCCAGTAGGTAACGCCGAATTTGGCCAGCTGTCCAAGGTCAATGATGGTGTACATGTGATGAACACCAGCAACAACAGTCGGTGCATAAAAGGCACCCATGATAAAGCTTCCGATTCCAAATGGCAGTGCGATCAGCCACTGAATCCCATCCAGAAGTCCGTTCTCAACAGCTACGAAAATCGGTCCGATAATGGAAAGTGTAAGATAACCGGTTACAAAAACACTGACAAGTGGTGTTACAAAAAGATCGAACATTGCAGGTACGACCTTATGAAGTCTTTTCTCAATCTGTGCCAGTACCCATACTGCAATGATAACCGGGATCACATGTCCCTGATACCCCACCATGTCAATGGAATAAAGTCCAAACCATACCTTCTGCGTTGCCTGCACACCCTCTGTTGCAACAGTCCAGGCATTCTGCAGATTTGGATGGATCATGATCATACCGATAACCGCACCCAGATAAGGGTTGGCACCGAATACCTTCGCACCACTGTAAGCGATAAGGATCGGCAGAAATGTATACGCTGTGTTACTGAAAAGCTGTGCAAATACATAAATGGAACCATTGGTGTTAATATTCAGGAAGCCGTTGTTTACCATGAAGTTCAGGGCTTCCATGATTCCCATCAAAAATCCGCTGGCTACGATAGCTGGGATGATCGGGACAAAAATATCTCCCAGTGTCTTGATCAGTCTCTGTATCGGATTAGCCTTGGATGCTGCCACCTTCTTAAGTTCATCCTTACTACTCTCTGATATTCCGGCGATCTGGATAAATTCATCATAAACCTTGTTTACAACTCCTGTTCCCAGGATGATCTGCATCTGTCCCTGTGCGAAAAACACGCCCTTCACACCGTCGATGTTCTCTACATATTCCTTATCCGCCTTGTCATTATCCGCAATGACCAGACGAAGCCTTGTTGCACAGTGCGCCGCGGAAATGATGTTTTCTTTCTTTCCTACATGATCATAGATTTCCTGTGCTGTCTTTCTGTAATCCATGTCCTTCCTCCTTTTCTGCTACTGTTCCCGGACAGTCATCTCTTTCTTCGGATCAGATCTGTCTGTTCTTTCTTCAGCTTCCCGGGATTTATTATCTCTGATCCATTGTTTTTCATTTATTTATGAGATTGATTTCATATATCCATTCATACAAGGAACGGTAATCTTTCCATTTTTTTAAGCTTTTTGATGATTTTAACACTTTTCAATGGTTTGTTTTATGTTGTTGCTTGCACTCTTATGTGGAATCGTTCTCATATCTTATTTGTATTATAACTACTGCATTATTATTTGTAAATCCGCAACATCGCACAAATTTCTTCGGTTAAAATTGTACATATTCCATAAGAACAAATGCAAGACAGGCAAACCAGTCAGGACATCGCAGAAAAAATCCGCCATTTTTTCTGTGTTTGCCCAGCCATAACACATGAACACACAAAAAGAAGCAGGTCTTTTTCTCCCAAAAGATCTGCTCCTGTTCCACAATAACTTATAATTTCTTCCTCTGTCTGCGAGGATATTCTCTGTTACCTGTGAGATTCCCGTTCCACAAGTTCACATCCCATTTTTATTTCCTTGCTGATCCCGGTATCGTTCTCAATAAGATCAGCCAGCATGGCTGCTGCCTCCATTCCGCTGGTCTTATAATAAAAATGTACCGTTGTCAGCTTCGGTTCCACGATCTTACCCGGAACTCCATCCCCAATCCCTGCGATCTGAACATCCTCGGGAATGCGAAGCCCGATCTCTTTCAAATAAGTCATGGCTCCCACCGCCATAGTATCCGTAGCACACACAAGAGAATCTATGGAAGGCTCCTCTTCAAAAAGCTCCTTCGCCATCTCATAACCGGAATCCATGGTAAAATTTCCTATCTTCATCCTCTCCGACACGACCTCCAGCTTAGCTTTATGGATAGCATCCATAAAACCCTTTTTCCGGCAGGCACCAACTGCCTCGTCCTTATCTGTAACGCCGATATAGGCAAACTTTTTTCCCTTCTCTGACAGCTTCTCCGTGACCTGAAAAGCTGCTTTATGATCATCCTGATAAATACATGGATATCCGTCCAGATGCTGTCCCAGGATCACGATCGGCACCTTATAATCCTTCAGCATCTGTTTATGCTTTCTGGTAAACATGGTAGCAATAAGAACCACTCCGTCCACCTGGCGTTCTTTAAACAGAGAAAGGTATTTCAGTTCTTCTTCCACATCATTATTGGTATTAGCAAGGATAAGCTGATATCCTCTCCGTGTAAGAATATCACTGATCCCTTCCACCTCACGGCTTATGGTATCTGAATTGATCTTTGGAAGGATGACACCGATGAGACTGGTTTTTTTGGTCCGCAGTGTCTGTGCCTGGGAGGATGGCTGATATCCTGTCTCCTGGATCACCCTGCGGATGACTTCTTTTTTTTCACTGCTGACATATCCATTATTCAGATATCTGGATACCGTAGCTCTGGAAACTCCGGCAAGCCTGGCTATTTCATTAATGTTCATAACTTATGTACCTCTTCTTTTGTCCTGTTATATCTGTCCTTATATGCATATTTATAATATAGATTATACACGGTTTCTTTCCGGTAAAAAAGATTCTTTTCCTACATAAATGGAAATTTTTGGTTACTGCTCACTCCGTTCTCTCCGTAACCGACAGCATGATTCACAAGACAGAGGATACGGGATGCATACTCCCATCCCGTATCCTCCATGCTCTGTTTCCAGAAATCTCCCCGATATATCTGTTTTTCGGTTTTCACTGTCATTCCAGATATTCAAACGGATCTACCGGCACGCCATCCTTTTTCATTGCAAAATAAAGATTCGGGCCTTCTACAGAATAATATTTTGTAGGTGCACTGATATTTCCGATCACTTCACCCTCCTTTACTGTGTCACCTTCTGCCACAGTAAGGTCCTTCAGCTGCCCATATACTGCCTGATAACCATTTCCCAGCTCCATAGTCACAGTCGTTCCCGTACAGGCATCCTGTACAACAGAAAGCACCTGACCATCTGCCGCCGCATACACCGGCGCATCCTCCACTGCCTGCAAAGCAATGGCAGGGCTTACACGATACTGATCCAAAGTCGGATAATATACGGTTTCATCCATATTATAATCCACTAGAACTGTTCCTCTGACCGGCCATTCCATAATGGAATCCTCCGTAAAATCCAAGACCTGTGCCGCAATTCCGACAGCTGAGGTCTCCGCGGTATCTGTGGAAGCTCCAGCTCCGTTATTCACCGCTCCCTCTGCCGCTGCATTTCCGACATTATCTGCTGTATTTCCAGCACTTTCTGCACCTGCTGCCGCAGACACGCTCCTATCCTCCGTACCACTTCCATTATCTGCATATGCCGCTGCATTTTCGGCTGTACCACTTCCTGCAGTCTCACGGATGCTTCCGGTCACTCCGTCTGCATCTGCTCCGGCTTCTGAAGCTCCTGACAAACCTGCTTCATCTCCGTTTTCTCCATCAGAAATCTCATCCTGTACTGCATCCTGCCAGCCATCTCCCGCAGCTGCAGCATCTTCTGCGTTTTCTCCGTCCGAAAGCTCCTCCTCCAGCCCGGTCTCTTCTGCCTGTGCAGAATTTTCCTCCTGGGGATTTTCTGCGATGGGCTTTGTTCCAAACTGATAAACAGTAATTCCAAGTGCCGCTACTGCTGCCAGAACTCCTCCGTTGATAATACCTCTCACGATTTTACTTTTCATATTCTTTCCACCTCTGTCTGATATGTTCATTTTCAGTAACAGAAAAAACAGTAAAACGGACATCTTTTTTTCCCGCTGCTGCCGTTTCGGTCACCATTTCTATATCTATAGAGTGTCCAGAATATGGCTGTCTATTCATTTTCTGAATATTTTTTTATCAGACATTGCTTCTGATGCCTGACTTTCTTTAATCCTCAGCTTTCAACTCCATCTCCGGAAAATATCTTTTCAGGATCTCCTCCGCACTGCTTCCGTTTTTTGCCATCTCATTTCCACCAAACTGGGAAAATCCCACACCATGACCGCTGCCACGCACTCTCAGATAATAAATATCATCCTTTTTCTTCAAACTGAAATTCGCTGATTCCAGTCCCATTCCCGCGGCAAAGCTTTCTCCCTCCAAAAGTGTTTCCCCAATCGTAAGCTCTGTCACATAACCGGCACTGTCCCGCTTTTTGATCTTCAGCTCCCCGGAAAGCTGTCCCGCAGGAATTTCCACGATTTTTATATGATCCGGAGATTTTTTGTCCTCACTGCTATCTGCCGATTTCAGATATGTATACGCCTCATCATGAAAAACTTCTTCCCCGCTGCGGGTTTTCCCGGCACTTCTCTTATGCCAGGGAGTCAGTCTCACTTTTCCTTCATATGTAAGTACCTGCCCACCCGTCTCTTTTGCTGTCTGCTCATAGATCTGCCTTTTTTCTGCAAAAAAATATCTCCAGACTTCCTCTGTATTTCCGTTTTCCCTCAGGATCTCTGCGAGATTTTTCCCCTCGCCCAGCCACCTTTGAATATTCGACCGTGTGATCACAGTCTGCGCTTTTATGGTTTCTTTTTTCATTTCCGGGGAAATCTGCGAAAAAACAATGACCGGGAGATATTCTTCCATATCCGGCACTCTCTCTGCCAGAACCATCTCAGGTCCATTAATGGCTGCCGCCGAAAAATAAGGAAGAACAATTGCCAGAAACACCAGACAATATCGAAGAAGCGCATATTTTTTCATAAAAACACCATAAGCGTTCTTTTTCCTAATATATGTTCTTTTGCCAAAAATTATTATTTGCTGTATACTATAGCAGTTCCATGAATCAATGCATCAAAAAAAGTTGTTCCGAACATGTTGCAGTAATTTATGGAAATGCTATATATCAATTCAAAAAGTATCTGCAGTGATCAATCCTGCTCACAGCTTATTGCTTTCCACGAATGGAGGTATCACACACCATGCTTGCCATCTTTCTCGCACCATTATATATTCTCATTAATATTTATATCGTCCGTTGGATGATTTTGTGGATGGGTGCCTGCACTCATTTTTTCCAGACCTTTGCGTTTCGGGCATGCTTTGCAGGTGTTTATATTTTTCTGTCCACTTCTCTTCTGACCTGTTTTCTCATCCGGAAGCCCCCTGCGCTCCATCGCTTCCTGAAAAATACGGCAAATTATTTTCAGGGAACATTTCTTTACATCCTGATCGTAATCGTAACTACAGATCTCTGCAGACTGATCCTGAAGCATACGCTTCATCCGGCCTGGATGTATTCCCGGAAAGCCTTCGTAGTCACAGGCGCTGTCTGCACCCTTCTGATCATCGGTGTCAGTCTCTATGGGATTTTTAACCAGTGGAATATTAAGACAAAAACTTATGATGTGAAAATAGACAAGCAGGTGAAGGGAATGGACTCTCTAAAGATCGTCCTGCTCGCAGACATTCATTTCGGTTACAGCATCGGAGAAAAACATGCCGGGCTTCTTGTAAAAAAGATCAACGCCGAAGATCCGGATCTGATCTGTATTGCCGGCGATATTTTTGATAACGAATATGCGGGGATCAAAAACCCGAAAAAAACAGCGGCCATTCTCCGTTCGCTGAAATCCAGATACGGCGTTTATGCCTGCTGGGGCAACCATGATCTCAGCGAACCGATTCTGGCCGGTTTTACCTTCCGCAATGCAAAAAAAGATTATGATGATCCCAGAATGCGGAATTTTCTGGAATCTGCCAACATTCGGCTTCTCGATGACGAAACCGTCCTCATAGATAAACGGTTTTCTCTGACAGGCCGTAAGGATCCTTCACGCTGCCGAAAAATGTCCGACACCCGTAAGGATCCTGACGAGCTTACAGCCTGCCTTGACAAAACACTCCCGATTATTTTTATGGATCATCAGCCCGGTCAGCTGGATGAAGTGGCAGCCGCAGGCGCAGATCTTGATCTCTGCGGTCATACTCATGACGGTCAGCTGTTCCCTCTGAACATCATCACCGGCCTGATCTGGGAAAATTCCTGCGGTTACCTGAAAAAAGGGACTATGCACAACATCGTTACTTCCGGCGCCGGCATATGGGGCCCGAATATGCGTACTGCCACAAACAGTGAGATCTGCTCGATCACAGTACATTTTTATCCTGCCAGACCTAATTCCTCTGATCCCTCATAAATATCTTCCACCGGCAGTTTCTCCGTACTCTCACTATCCTCTATGCTACATTCGCACAGATATAAAACAAAATTCCCGCCTGCTGCCTTGAGCAACAAACGGGAATTTATCTGATCCAATTAAAAAGTGAGGCATCGGGGATTCGAACCCCGGACAACTTGATTAAAAGTCAAGTGCTCTAC
>OGJJ01001936.1_pt1 | contig 14513 bp, 13 predicted proteins | sample 1572081 | NCBI WGS metagenome assembly OGJJ01 (sample SAMEA2582122, study PRJEB24529) | metagenome | biome: Human gut stool | place: China | collected 2011
ACAATGAAACTTTGGTACTCCACCACCAGCCCGTATGTACGTAAAGTGCTGGTAACGTTGAAATATCAAAAATTGTTAGACAAAACAGAACTGATTAAAATTGGTTCATCATTTGATGCAAGCTCTGCGCATAATCAGGCAAATCCTCTGGGTAGAGTGCCAGCGTTAGAACGTAATTGTGGCAACTGGCTTTATGGTAGCTTGCTTATTTGCGAATATCTTGATCAAAAAGGCAAGGTAGAGCCTAAACTCATTCCAGAAAGTGGTAAGCCACGTTGGGCAGCGTTAGCGTTGCATAATTTAGCCGATGGTATTTTAGAAAATACTGTGCCGATGATGGCTGAAAAAATGCTTCGCTCTGAAAGTGAATGGTGGACAGCTCGTCATCAACAACTAACCGAACGTAATCGTCAAAGTTTTGCAAGACTTGAGCAAGATTTAAAACCGTTTGGCACGGAATTAAACATTGGTACGTTAACAGCTGTTGCAGTCATTGATTGGTTCTTGTTTAGAGCAGAAAAAATTGGATTAGATCTTGCAAAAGAATTTCCAAATTTAACCGCTTGGGCAGCAGAGATGAATGAACAATATGAGGTTTTAAGCGAGACAATGCCGACTTTGTAACCATTTTTTTGCGTTACGAAATTGGTCTAAATAATCTAATTTCTCCGTATTTTCTTCTGCCAAATCTCCCCTTCCCCTCTTTACTAAAGAGGGGCGAAAACGAGTGAGATTTTATATCATTGTTTTACTTTGATATGGCAAATATAAATTAGTCAGATGACAGCAAATTTATAAGGAAAATCCCCTCTTTAGCAAAGAGGGGAAGGAATGAGCGAGGTTTTATATCATTGTTTTACTTTGATATGGTAAATATAAATTAGTCAGATGACAGCAAATTTATAAAGAAAATCCCCTCTTTAGCAAAGAGGGGGAGGGGAGATTTGGCAGCCTTAATTAGCGAAGAAAATAAGTAATACAAAAATGAAAATCCTCAATCCCATACTGCCTATTATGGATACTATTTTAGGCGATTTAAATAGCCTCCAAACTGAAGGCAAGATTACACATCAAACCATTGAACGCGTGGCATTGCAGTGGTATGAAAGCGAACGGAATATTTTGCGTAAAACCACAAATACGGGGCACGAAGTTGCCTTTCGCTTGCTAAAAGAAGGGCAACGCTTGAAACACGATGATGTGGTGTTTATCAGTAATGAGTTGGTCATTGCGATTGAAATATTGCCCTCTGAAGTGATTGTGCTTTCACCTCAATCCTTACCTGAAATGGCGAGAGCCTGTTATGAAATTGGCAATAAACATTCACCGCTCTTTTTAGATGGTGATGAAGTCACGTTGCCTTACGATAAACCGATGTTTGAATGGTTACAAGCGGCGGGATTTGAACCGAAAAAAGCAGAACGCCGTTTAAGCCAAGCGTTGAGAGCTAACTCTGCACAAGGGCACGGGCATTCACATAGCCATTCACACGATCATCACGGTTATCATCATCACGGAGACGGCAATTGGCACCAGCATTAAACCGAAGTCTGTCAGATTTAGGTGCATTGTTGCACTTAGTTGACCCCACTTTACCAATCGGGGGCTTTAACCATTCAAATGGTTTAGAAACTTTCGTCCAGCAAGGCGTTGTTTCGACTAAAGCAACTCTTGAAGAGTATGTGCAAACCCAGCTTTTACAAAACTGGATTTACAACGACGGGGCGTATCTTTCGCTTGCATTTGATGCAATGTGTGAGGGTAGTTTCGATCGCTTGTGTGAGCTGGATTGGCAACTTTCCGCCACCAAAGTGGCACGTGAAAGCCGTGAAGGGAGTTTCAAACTCGGCGTGCGATTGCTGAAAATTTTTATTCGCTACGAAACACATACGTTACTCACAGCTTACCAGCAAGCGATTGCAGAAAAACGCGTGCAGGGCTATTTCCCGATAGTGTTTGCGATGGTCGCCCAAGCGATGGGGTTAAGCAAAGCCGACACGCTCTATGCTTTTTATTACAATGCCGCTGTGGGGGCAATTACTAATGGAGTGAAATTGATCCCTCTTAGCCAAATGGACGGGCAAGATATTCTGTTTGACTTGCGAGGCTCGCTTGTGCAAGCAGTGGAATTAAGCCTTGAACCCGATGAAGAATGGCTTGGTACGGCAACGCTTGCGAATGATATACGAGCAATGCAGCACGAAGTGCTTTATACGCGACTTTATATGTCGTAAGAGCGGTCATTTTTTATTAAATTTTTATATAGAGGTTATAAGAATGAGCCTCTACGAATCAACAAAAGGAATATTATGCGTAACTACATCAAAATCGGCGTGGCTGGCCCTGTTGGCGCGGGCAAAACGGCGTTAATTGAAAAACTCACTCGCGAAATAGCGAGTAAATATAGCGTGGCAGTCATTACTAACGATATTTACACTCAAGAAGATGCGGAATTTTTAACGAAAAACAGCCTGCTTCCGCCAGATCGCATTATGGGCGTGGAAACGGGCGGTTGTCCGCATACGGCGATCCGTGAAGATGCGTCGATGAATTTGGAGGCAGTGGATGAAATGGTGGCTCGTTTCCCCGATGTGGAAATCGTGTTCATTGAATCGGGCGGTGATAACCTTTCAGCGACTTTCAGCCCAGATTTGGCAGACGTAACGATTTTTGTGATCGACGTGGCACAAGGCGAGAAAATTCCACGCAAAGGTGGACCAGGTATCACTCGTTCAGATTTGTTAGTGATTAACAAAACAGATCTTGCTCCATTTGTGGGTGCTGATTTAAGTATTATGGAACGCGATGCTCGCCGTATGCGTAACGGTCAGCCGTTTATTTTCACTAATTTGATGAAAAAAGAAAATCTTGATGGCGTGATTGGTTGGATCGAAAAATATGCGTTGTTGAAGAATATGGAAGAGCCAGCATCTTTGGTTCGTTAATCGTAGGGGCAAATTACATTTGCCCAATTATTGGTGAAATATCGGGGCTAATATAATTAGTCCCTACAAAATCTATGAACAGCAAATTATCCCTTTCCACCAAACTTTCCCAAAGCGGCAAAACCCAGCTAGCCGAATACTTTGCGACGCCACCGTTTAAAGTGATAACGTTGCCAAGTTACGATGATGCGTGGGTTAATGGCTTGAATGCGATGCAGATGTCATCCTCTCCGGGAGTGCTGGCGGGCGATGTGTTAGAGATTGACATTTCATTGGCAAAATTGACCGCTCTTTCGCTCAATACGCAGGCATTTACTCGCGTGCAGGCGATGAATGAAGGCGAGAGTGCGATGCAGACAACCCATATTTCGCTTGCGGAAAACAGCCGTTTGTTCTATTTGCCGCATCCGTTGGTGTTACATAAAGATTCCGTTTTTAAGCAGCAAACCCAGATTGAAATGGGCGAACAAAGCGAACTGATTTACGGTGAAATCGTGGCGATTGGGCGGGTGTTGAATGACGAACGTTTTGCCTTTCGTCAGTTTTCCTCCCATTTGAAGATTTATGCTTTGCAAAACGATGGTAAAAAACGACCGCTTGTCAGTGATTGTATCCAGTGGTTGCCGTCTAAAATGAACCTTACCGCGTTGAGCCAGATGGAAAATTACTCTCATCAAGGTTCGCTCACTTATCTAAATTTGGCGAAAAATAATGCGGAAATCAAACAACAAGTGCAAGCCTTGCAGCAACAAAGTGCGGAAGAAAAAGATCTACTGATAGGCATTTCCCAGTTGAATGAAAGTGGCTTGATGGTGCGCGTGCTAGGGCGTCGGGCGGAGACCATTCAGCAGTTGTTTGAAAAAATTGGTAAGCAGTTAAGATTAAGAGTGCTATAATCGCTATTCTTAGAGAGATGTTGAATGAAATCACAAAATTACGCAGCTCCGTTTTTGGTCGTGGGTTGTATTTTATTTGGTTTGGGTAGCCTGATTGTGAAATTTGTCCCCGTGGGCGGTTATGCGATTGCTTTTTGGCGATTGCTGGTTGCCTCCGCAGTGTTCTGGGCGTTGATGAAGTGGAAAAAACAGGCGTTACCCAAGCAAGCCAAAACGAGGTGGTTTTCCGCGTTATCAGGCATTTTTCTTGCCTTTGATCTCGCCTTTTGGCATGAAAGTATTTATGCGTTTGGACCAGGAATTTCTACGTTGCTGAACAGCTTACAGGTTTTCTTTTTGGCGGGCATTGGTTACTTTTTCTTTGCGGAAAAACAGAGCAAAATGCAGCTATTCAGCCTTGTGTTGGCGGTGATTGGTGTTGTGTTGATTGCCAGCCCAGAACTGGCTCACAACCTTGATGGCGTGTATGGTATTCTCATCGGCTTGGCTTCGGGTGCGATGCTGGCAGGTTCACTGGTGATGATTCGCCAAGTACACAACAGCGAGTCGACTGCTATTTTTCCGCTGATGTTTTTAGTCAGTCTGTTCGGAGCGATTGCTTTGCTTCCGCCTTCGTTATGGTTTAATCAAGTAAACTTTTTCCCGCCGACGATTGCTGATTGGGGCTGGATTGCGGTGTACGGCGTGGTGATGCAATGTATGGCATGGGGAATGATTGCCTATGCGATTCCGTTGTTGTCGCTCGGCTTAACAGGGTTATTACTGCTTTCCGAACCCGTGGCAGCATTGTTAATCGACTATTTCTATTTAGATAAGCCGATTGACCTTTGGCAATGGTGTGGGGCGAGTTTAACACTATTGGCGATTTATTTAGGGTCAAGGAAGTAAAAAAATAAGGCGAACATGATGTTCGCCTTTCTTTGTGAGTTATGGAGAAATTAAAGAATATCCAACAATTCTACTTCAAACACTAATGTTGCAAATGGAGGAATTGATGCACCTGCACCTCGTTCGCCATAAGCTAATTCGTGAGGGATAGTTAAACGCCATTTTGAGCCAACTGGCATCATTTGTAATGCTTCAGTCCAACCTTTGATCACGCCGTTTACTGGGAATTCAGCTGGTGTGCCGCGTTTTACTGAGCTGTCGAAAACCGTACCGTCAATTAAAGAACCTGTGTAGTGAACACGAACAGTACTGTCTGCTTTTGGTGTTTCGCCTGTGCCTTCGCTTAATACTTCGTATTGTAAACCGCTTTCAGTGGTGTTCACGCCTGTTGCTTTTTTGTTCTCTTCTAAGAACGCTTTATTCTCTTCATCTAATGCTTTGAATGCTGCCATTTGAGCTTCCTCAGCACGTTGGCTTAATGTTTGAAGTGCTTGTGTCACTTCGTTTAAATCTAATGCAGGTGGGTTTTGATTTAACACATCGTAGATACCCCGTGCGACCGCTTCTGCATCCACATCCATTCCGCTACCTAAAAGTTGCTGACCAATTTGTAAACCAATACCGTAGCCGCCTTTTGCTTCTATGCTGTCAAATGAAACTGAATTGAAATCTAATGCCATGTTATGTTCCTTTGGGATGTAATGAAAATTAAGTATTTGTTGGTTATGGGGATAAATTCGGTAAATACAAGGCAAAGCAAGAAAAAAGCGGTTTAATTTCAAAATAAATTTGCAAACTTTACTAAATGTGTAAAGTGTCACTCTTTACTTTTATTTTAAAGGGATTAAAATAGCAGCCAATTTAATCAATACGATTTTATGAAAAGGAGTTTTTATGCTCAAAATGAATGATTTGGTGAAGTTCAGCCAAACGCCGAAATCCACCATTCTTTATTATGTTAAAGAGGGGTTGTTGCCTGAACCTGTAAAAGATAAGCCGAACTTTCATCTTTATGATGAACGATGTGTGTCATTGTTGGCATTTATCAAATATCTGCAAACTAACTTTAATGCTTCTATTTCACAAATCAAAGATTTGTTTGCCCATTCTGAATTTGATTGGCAAAACCCTTATGAGAGCTTGATTTCATTGATTGGCATTATTATGGGCGCAGAAAACGAAACCTTCTCGCCCGAAGCACTTTGCCAAGAGTTTGGGATTTCTGAACAGGTTTTAAACCAAATGGTAGATGAAGGCTTGTTAAACCCTCGTAATGGCATTTTTACGGGCAAAGAGCGAGAAATTTTAGCGATTATTTACCGTTGTAATGAAGCGGAACGTGCGATGTTAAATAGCTACTTGCAAGCAGCAAAAACATTAGCTCCGCAAGAAGTGGCGCTCACACTTTCTGCCATTAAAGAAAATGAGCAAAAAGATGAAAGATTAAAACACCTTTTTGATTTATTGCTGGTGGTAAAACCTTACCTTCTTAATATGAAAACCTTAGCGGTTTATCAACAGGAGATTCAATTATGAAACTCTTAAAACACGCGGGCTTTTTGCCCTATTTAGCCATTGCCTTTTTAAATGCAAGTGTTGATCTTGCCCATAAAATCACTATCCAAAATGTGCTACTCAAAAGTTTTGAGGGTAACACTTTGGTGATGTTAACTGCACTAATCAACGCAATGATTTTATTGCCGTTTATCTTCCTTTTCTCGCCATCTGCCTTTATTAACGATAAATTCTGCCGAACCAAAGTGATTCGTTGGAGTAGCCTTGTAGCCGTTGGTATTAGCGGGGCTATTTTAGTGAGTTATCTCATCGGGCAGTTTTATCTTGCTTTTGCGTTAACTCTTGTGCTTGCAGCACAAAGTGCAGTTTATTCGCCTGCAAAATACAGCATTATTAAATCAATTGTAGGCACGGAAAACATTGGCTTTGCGAATGGGGTTATTCAAGCGCTGACGATTGTGGCAATTCTATTTAGCTCTTTTGCATTCTCGATTTTATTTGAAAGCCATTATGTTGCCTCAACTGATCCGAATACTGTGCTGCAAAGTGTGTGGTGGATTGGTGTTGCTTTGGTTGCATTTAGTGCATTAGAAGCATTCTTTGCTTTCAAAATTCCTTTCTTCAGCCAACAAGCGATCGAAAATGAAGAAAAATTTGCAATGTCGAAATACCTTTCGCTAGGCTACTTACGCGATAATATCCGCACCTTGCGTGCAGATAAAAATATCTGGTTAAGCGTGATTGGGTTAAGCCTGTTCTGGGGCGTATCGCAAGTGATTGTGGCGGCTTTCCCGGCACACTATAAAGCGCTGTTTAACGCAGATAATGCAGTTATCATCCAAGCCATTCTTGCAGTAAGCGGCTTAGGTTTAATCGTGGGATCATACCTTGCGGGCAAGGTATCAAAATTACACATTGAGCTTGGGATTGTACCCGTTGGAGCATTAGGGATTTTCGTTTCGCTTTTTTGCCTAACGCTTGTGCAAAACAACGCAATGTTAATGTTTTGCTCTTTTGGATTTGGTTTCTTCGGTGGATTATTTATCGTGCCGTTAAATGCAACCATCCAATATTTTGCCCCTGAAAAAATCAGCGGCAAAATTATGGCGGGCAACAACTTTGTACAAAATGTCTTTATGGTTGGCTTCTTGCTGCTTAGTATTCTATTTGTAGAGTTTAGCGTTTCAACCACAGGTTTATTCTTAACCGTATCGGTGGTTTGCTTGCTAGGCAGTTTCTATGCAATGTGGCAACTTCCGCACTTATTCACCCGCTTGTTGTTATTACCGTTGTTGAAAACAAACTACCGTTTCCACGTGGAAGGGTTGAAAAACTTACCGCAAAGTGGTGGTGTGTTATTGCTAGGAAACCATATCAGCTGGATTGACTGGCTCGTGTTACAAGCCGCAAGCCCGCGTGCGATTAAATTTGTGATGTTCCGCCCAATTTACAACAAATGGTATCTCACTTGGTTCTTACGCATTTTTAAAGTCATTCCAATTGGGGCTGGTTCAAGCCGTGAGTCGATTGAAACTATTCGTAAATATCTTCAAAACGGTGAAGTAGTAGCGTTGTTCCCTGAAGGTCATATTAGCTATAACGGTCAAATCAATGAGTTCAAAAAAGGTTTTGAGCACGTGTTAAAAGATTTAGAAAATGTGACCACCGTGCCATTCTATTTACGTGGCTTATGGGGCAGCAGTTTCTCACGTGCGAATAGCTTCTATAAAAACTTAACCAAACGCCAAGGCAAACGTGAAATCTTGGTGGCATTCGGTAAGCCAATTCACGGCTTTATTGATGCAACTGCGATGAAACAAAAAGTGCTGGAGCTCTCTTATTCTGTGTGGGAAAAAGTGATGCAAAAACGCAAACCGCTTACGCATCACTGGCTTAATAACGCAAAAGCGAATTTGTTTAAAGAGTGCGTGGTAGATAGTCAAGGTATGAAACTCAACAACTTGAAATTCATTACTGCAGTGTTATTGATGAGTAAGGCGTTGAAAACACAACTTGGTGATGCGAAAAACGTGGGCGTGTTGTTACCAAGCTCCGCGATTGGAGCAATTGTGAATATGGCGTTGATGATTATCGGCAAGGTGTCTGTAAACCTAAACTATACGCTAAGCCCTGAGGTGATGGCAAAAGCACTTGCCAAAGCTGAAATTGAGCATGTGATTTCAGCCGAGAAATTCCTCAACAAACTAAATGCAAAAGGCTTCTGTTTCGATGAAGTGTTGGCAGGCAAGTTATTACAAGCGGACGAAATTGCAAAACAATTTACCAAAGGCGAAAAAGTGAAAGCGATGCTCACGGCATTACTTGTACCAGTGTGGTGGATTAAATTGATGTACTTTGCAGAAATTCAATTAAGTGATACCGCAGTAATCTTATTTAGTAGTGGCAGTGAAGGCGACCCGAAAGGCATTGAAATTAGCCATAAAAATTTACTCACCAACATCAAACAAGTAAGTGAATTGCTCAATTTCCATAAAGAGGATGTGATTTTAAATTCATTGCCAATTTTCCACTCATTCGGTTTAACCGTTACCACCTTATTGCCACTTTGTGAAGGCATTAAAATGGTAAGCGTTGCTGACCCGACTGATGGGGCTGAAGTGGGTAAAATGTGTGCAAGATATAACGTCAGCATCCTGTTTGGTACATCAACGTTCTTCCGCTTATATATGCGTAACAAAAAACTTCATCCGTTGATGTTACAAAGCGTGCGAATGGTGATTGCAGGGGCGGAAAAACTCAAACCAGATGTGAAAGAAGCGTTCCGCTTAAAATTTGGTTTAGAGATCTACGAAGGGTATGGCGCTACCGAAACCACCCCTGTGGCAAGCGTGAATATGCCGAATATTCTCGACCCAGATACACTAAAAGAGTTTACCTTCAATAAAATGGGTTCTGTGGGGATGCCATTACCAGGTACGATCATAAAAATTGTCGACCCAAATACATTGGAAGAATTGCCTGTTGGCGAAGATGGCTTAATTCTGATTGGTGGCGGTCAGGTAATGAAAGGTTATTTGAACGATCCAGAAAAAACGGCAGAAGTGATTGCCGAGCTTGATGGTGTGCGTTATTACAAAACGGGCGATAAAGGACATATTGATGAAAATGGCTTTGTGACCATTGTCGACCGCTATTCCCGTTTCGCCAAAATTGGCGGCGAAATGATTAGCCTTGGTTCGGTTGAAGAAAATATCGCTCAAGTGCTAAATGACGAACATCAATTTGTTGCGGTGGCGGTAGAAGATGACAAAAAAGGCGAGAGCATTGTCTTGTTGGTGAAATCGGCACTAAGTTTAGAGGAAATCAATGCTCGCATTAAATCGCTGAATGTTCCTCCGATTATGTTGCCAAGCCAAGAGTTCTTGGTGGATGAAATCCCTCTATTGGGATCTGGTAAAGTTGATTTCAAAGGGGCAAAAGCGTTGGCAGTAATGCTTACTAGATAATCAACCTATGAAAAAAGCGGTATAAATTTTGCAAAGCTTTGCAAAAAATGTACCGCTTGTGAGGTCTTTATCGTATTTGGAATAAGGTTAGAACGTTAAATATGGGCTGATTTTCTCAATGGTTGTATCGCCAATGCCTGAGATTTTGCTTAATTCCGCAGCATTTTTGATTTTGCCCACTTTGTTACGATATTCAACAATCGCTTTGGCTTTTGCTTCACCAATACCGCTTAATTTTTGTAACGTTGCGGCATCTGCTTTGTTGATATTAATTTTTGCTGCTTTTTCTGCTTTTGCTACGGTATTTTTCGCTACAGATTTAGCAGCATCTACTTTTTCTGTTACTTCCGTTTTTACTGAATTTAACGTTTCACGTGCTGTTTTTGCATCATTTTTGACCGCTTTTACTTCCGATTTTGCTTTTTCTACAACCGCATTTTTCATTTTGCTCATATCGGTTGCTGCTGAAGTTTCAGTTTGGGTAACCGCTTTTTTCGCTGAAGAAAGTTCGTTGTTAATCGCCGTTTTTGCCTCTTGTTTAAAGGTGGCAAGTGGGTTTGCTGTTTCAGCAAAAGAAGAGATTGCAGTCATTGCAACAGCAAGGGCTAATAGTGCTTTTAATGGTTTCATTTTTTGTCCTTAAATGGGGAAATGAGGGTTAATCATAATGAAAAAAACTGTACAATAAGACCCGTTTAGCAAAATGAAGTTCATTTTAATTTTTTAGTTGTGTGTTTTATAAGCAAGAGAAAACGATGAGAACCTTTGATTCCACCACCGAACAAAATATTTTACGTGTTGTGCAAGAAGAAGTTGTGCCTGCGTTGGGTTGTACGGAGCCGATCTCTTTGGCGTTAGCCTCAGCAACCGCCCGTTATTATTTAGGCAAAATGCCTGAGCGTATTGAGGCAAAAGTTTCGCCCAATTTAATGAAAAACGGAATGGGGGTAACCGTGCCGAATACGGGCACGGTTGGTCTGCCCATGGCTGCAGCAATTGGGGCGATTGGTGGCGATCACCAAGCGGGGCTAGAAGTGCTGAAAAATATCTCTACCGAACAAGTTGCTCAAGCCAAACAGATGATGAGCCAGAATTTAGTGAACGTCGCGATTTTTGATACTGAGCATATTTTGTATTCGGAAGCGACTCTGTTCTCGGAAAACGAGAGCGTAACAGTTCGCATTGCCGCCCATCATACCAACGTGATTTACATTGAAAAAAATGGCGAGGTGCTTTTCTCTGTACCTTGTTTGGTGGATAGTGGCAATGCGCCCTGTGTCTTTTCAGAACTGACCGCCAAAGATATGTTCGATTTTTCGATGAGCGTGGAGTTAGACAAAATCCGCTTTATTCAACGTGCTGCCGAGCTGAACTCCGCCCTTTCACAAGAAGGCTTGCGAGTCGATTACGGCTTGCATATTGGGCGAACCTTGCAAAAGCAAATTGGGAGAGGCTTAATCAGCGATGATTTGCTTAACCGCATAGTGATTGAAACCACTGCAGCGAGCGATGCTCGTATGGGGGGTGCCAATTTACCAGCAATGAGTAACTCAGGTTCAGGCAACCAAGGCATTACCGCCACGATGCCTGTGGTAGTGGTTGCTCGCCATATCAATGCGAGTGAAGAACAGCTCATTCGTGCCTTATTCCTTTCACATTTAATGGCGATTTATATTCATAGTAAACTGCCTAAACTCTCAGCTCTCTGTGCGGTAACCACTGCGGCGATGGGTAGTTGTGCAGGTGTGGCATGGTTGCTGACTGAGAGTTTCGATGCGATTAGTATGGCTATCAGCAGTATGATCGGCGATATCAGCGGCATCATCTGCGACGGTGCAGCAAACAGTTGTGCAATGAAGGTTTCCACCAGTGTAACTTCCAGCTATAAATCGATTTTGATGGCGTTAGATAATACGCAGGTAACAGGCAATGAAGGAATTGTCGAACACCAAATCGACCGTTCAATTAACAACCTCTGTGCGATTGCCAGCCGAAGTATGCAATATACGGATCGCCAAGTGATTGAAATAATGGTGAGTAAGCCGAAAAGCTAAAAATACAAGCGGCCAAATTTGCAAAATAAATTGCGAATTTGACCGCTTGTTTTTACTTATTGTCTGACAATGTCATTCAATGTATTATATATGCAATACAATAATGGAGGAATTAACATGGCAGCAATTAGTTTTCGCGTTCCAGACGCAACCAAAACCGCGGCTTTTGAAGTGTTTAAAAATTATGGGCTTTCTCCCTCACAAGCCTTTAATCTATTCTTAGCACAAGTGGCAAAAACTCAGACAATTCCCGTATCATTAGACTACCAAGCAAAACCGAATGCCAAAACTTTGGCTGCAATAGAAGAGCTTGAACGAGGAGAAGGGGAAACAATACAACTTCAAGACGGAGAATCTTTAGGAGAAGCTCTTTTTCTCATTGCACAGGAGTAAAAAGCAATGAGAGCTGTTCAAATCAGTAAAGATTTTAAACGGGATTTGAAAAAACTTCCGGCTGAAATCATGTTAAGCAGTGAATTTATTGAGGTATTTTACTGCTTGCAACACGATTTACCTTTACCTGAAAAATACAAAGATCACCCTCTCACGGGCGATTGGCGAGGCTACCGAGATTGCCATATCAAAAATGATCTAGTGCTGATTTATAAAATCGAAGACGATTTAATAAAATTGGCAAGAGTGAATAGCCATTCAGAAGTATTCTAAAACAGGCAAGCGGTCAAATTTGCAAAATATATTGCGAAGTTGACCGCTTAGTTTATTCTTTATGATTGATTAATTGCGTTATTGAATATATTTCATATTTGTTTATTTCATTCATTATAGAATTTTCACACTTAGAAATTATATTAGTAAAGTCAGTTAAAAAAGACTTAATTTCATTTTCCATAAAAATATAGTCATCATTTTTGTAGAATGTTGATGTAACTTCTGAAAATTGTTTATCTATGTGAATTAAATGTGTATCAATAAAGACGCCTAATTCTTTTGGTAACCAAATGAATGACTCTTTGAGCTGTCTTTTAACTAAGTTAATCTTAACTTTAAGAGATCTAAACTTCCGAACTAGCTCTCTTCTGTTATGCTCATCATCTAGTGGGCTAGAACTTTGTTCTTCTTTGAAATTATATTCCAACTCAAGCTCTTTCAGGTAATACAATATATCTAGAAAACTACGATAGACTAAATCTAACTCATGATGGCTCTTTTTGTATAACTCAGCAGTTCTAATTTGATATTCAATAGTAGGTTTTTTGAGGTTTTCTTTTATAGATTCTAACTCCCGAGTTATAGTAGATAAGTCCTCAAGTTTTGATATCTGAGCATCAATATCCCCATTTTTCTTACTAAATTCAGAAAAATATGAACGCATAAGAAAAATAGAACACACAAGGATAATTGCTAATATAAAGTTCAAAAATTCCATAAAATAAATTCCTAATAAAATAAAGCACAGGTAAAATTACCAGTACTTTCAAAATTATAAGATAAACCGACTCAAATCCTCATTCTCAACCACATCATTTAATGCAGTTGAAACGTAATTTTCATCGATCACAATTTTCTCGCCACTGCGTTCATTTGCGTCAAATGAAATACCGTCCATTAGGCGTTCTAATACCGTGTGTAAACGGCGCGCGCCGATGTTTTCGGTTTTTTCATTCACGCGGAAAGCGGATTCGGCAATTTTGCTAATACCATCTTGGGTAAATTCTACTTCTACCCCTTCGGTTTTCATTAGCTCGCGATATTGGAGAGTCAGTGAAGCATTTGGCTCAGTTAAGATACGCTCAAAGTCATCTTTGGTAAGCGATTTGAGTTCTACACGAATTGGTAAACGACCTTGCAATTCTGGCAATAAATCTGATGGGCGAGCCACTTGGAATGCACCTGAACAGATAAAGAGAATATGGTCAGTTTTTACCATACCATGTTTGGTGTTTACCGTTGAGCCTTCGATAATTGGCAGTAAATCACGTTGCACCCCTTCACGAGAGACATCTCCACCAGAATGCTCGCCTTTTTTGCAGATTTTATCGATCTCATCAATAAAGACGATGCCATGTTGTTCAACCGCTTCAATTGCTTGTTGTTTCAACTCTTCAGGATTAACTAATTTTGCTGCTTCTTCATCTAACATCACTTTTAACGCATCTTTGATTTTCATTTTGCGTTTTTTCGTTTTGTTTGGCGACATCCCTTCAAATAGAGATTGCAGCTGAGAAGTCATATCTTCCATACCCGGCGGTGTCATAATTTCTACGCTCACTTGTGCCGCTACATCAATTTCGATCTCTTTGTCATCAAGCTGCCCTTCACGTAATTTTTTACGGAAAATTTGGCGAGTTGAAGTGTTATCAGATTCTTGTACGTTGCCCCACTGATCTTTCGCTGGTGGTAACAATACATCTAAAATACGATCTTCTGCTGCATCTTGTGCACGCATACGGTTTTTCTCTACCGCTTGCGATTTCACTAATTTGACTGCAACATCAGTTAAGTCTTTAATAATCGACTCCACTTCTTTACCCACGTAACCCACTTCGGTAAATTTTGTGGCTTCGACTTTAATAAATGGCGCATTAGCTAATTTTGCTAAACGGCGAGCAATTTCAGTTTTACCCACGCCTGTTGGTCCAATCATTAAAATGTTTTTTGGTGTTACTTCTTGGCGTAGCTCTTCTGGTAACTGCATACGGCGCCAGCGATTACGTAATGCGATTGCCACCGCACGTTTAGCTTCTGTTTGTCCGATAATATGTGCGTCTAATTCTGAGACGATTTCAC
>OGJJ01001942.1_pt1 | contig 14500 bp, 9 predicted proteins | sample 1572081 | NCBI WGS metagenome assembly OGJJ01 (sample SAMEA2582122, study PRJEB24529) | metagenome | biome: Human gut stool | place: China | collected 2011
CAGACGACAGGGCTATTCCCACTGCCATATAAGGGTCCATTCCCAAAAATGTAATGAGCATAGGGCTTATTACTGCTGCTGCGCTTAGTCCCGCAAAGCCGGTTCCAAGACCTGCGCCCATACCGGCAAAAAATGTTACTATTATAGTTATTAATGTGCTCATTTGTGTGATTTCCTCCTGATTATTTCATCCATATTATTCTCAAGCTGTTCCATAACCATCGTCAACTGCTTTTTCTGCTCCTCATCTATCCCTGCAAACAGATTTGCTGTAAACTGCTGCTGTATACGCCTTCCTCTTTCAATGACAGTCCCGGCCTTTTTTGTACAGACAAGCTCCGTCTTCCTCCTATCATTTTCCACAGGTTTTCTCTCCAGATAGCCCTCATTCACAAGCTTGTCAACATTTACAGACACAAGATTTGCCTTGATTTTTCTTATTTCAACTATATCCCTTGCCGTCTTATATTCCGGATTGTTCGCCAGAAACATGAGTATATCAAAGGCTGTCTGCGGAAGCTTTAGCTCATGACACAGTGGTCTGCACTCATCGCTGTAGGTTCGCGAAATTTTCTCTGCAAACTCAAAGTTAAATTTCATATGTGATATTCCTTCTTTCCTTTTCCTATTTTGCTGCTTTGTTATACATTTTTGAATTATTCATTTTTGAACTAATTATATATCTCTCTGTCATTTTGTCAAGCGGTTATCGTAATTTATACCCTGCAATGCTATACTTTCAAGGTATTATATAACTATTATGATATGATTTAACAGTTATATAATACCTTGAAAGTATCCTGCAGTCATGGTATTATATGTAATTGGCGCTTTGTTGCACATTTTAAACACCGGCTAATCTACCGGTGATTTTAATTTTAATAACTAAAGCTTCGTACATGTATAATGTAGGATTTTTAAATTAACAATCATTTACAATAGGAGGAATTATGAGTCAGGAAACAAATTCAGCCCCTGTAACAGAGAACAAGATGGGAACCATGCCTATAGGCAGACTTGTATTTAACATGTCTTTGCCTATGATGATTTCCATGCTCGTACAGGCTCTATACAACATCGTGGACAGTATTTTCGTTGCAAAGCTGTCCGAAAATGCACTCACGGCAGTTTCACTTGCCTTTCCTTTGCAGACACTCATCATCGCTGTCGCAACCGGTACCGGTGTAGGTGTAAACGCGCTGCTGTCAAAGTCCCTCGGCGCCCATAAATACGACGAGGCCAACAAAATCGGCATCAACGGTGCCGTACTATATGCATTCAGCTATGTAATATTTCTGATTCTTGGACTTACAATCGTAAAGCCTTTTTACATGAGTCAGATTGGAAATGCTGATGTCGAAATCATGGATATGGGTGTGAGCTACCTGAGTACTGTTATGATTTTTTCATTTGGTATTTTTGCGGAAATCTATTTTGAGAGGGTACTTACCTCGACAGGAAGAACTATTTTCAGCATGACCTCACAGCTTTGCGGTGCCATCACAAATATCATTCTGGATCCTATCATGATCTTTGGACTGCTTGGCTTCCCTAAGCTCGGTGCTACCGGTGCTGCTGTGGCAACCGTTGTGGGACAGTGCGTAGCCGCCGTTGTTGCTTTTGTCTGCAACCACAAATTCAATCATGAAATCAGCCTGAGCTTCAAGGGCTACAGCCCGGATTTCAAAATCATGGGAACCATTTATGCTATTGGTATTCCATCAATCATCATGCAGTCTATAGGCTCTATAATGACATATGCCATGAACAGAATACTTATCGGCTTTTCATCGACTGCCGCTGCTGTTTTCGGTGTTTATTTCAAGCTGCAGAGCTTCTTCTTTATGCCTGTATTCGGACTGAACAACGGAATCACACCTATCATCGCCTTCAACTACGGTGCACAGAACAGAAAGCGTATGGTTAAGACAATAAAGGTCAGTCTGATAACAGCATTCTGCCTGCTCTTTGTTGGCTTTGCCTGCTTTGAGTTCATACCACATGTGCTTCTTGGAATGTTCAGCGCCTCTGACGATATGCTCAAAATCGGTGTTCCGGCGCTCAGAATAATCGGAGTGCATTTCCTCATCGCATGGTTTTGTATTATCGTCGGCACAGTATTCCAGGCTTTGGGAAAGGCGGTCTTTTCCATGATCGTATCAATCATGCGTCAGCTTGTGGTTTTAATTCCGGCAGCATACATCCTTTCAAAGCTTGGTGGACTTCACGCTGTATGGTGGGCTTTCCCTATAGCAGAGGTGATATCCTTTACTGTTTCGACATTATTCTTAATCAGGATTAACAGAACTATTATCTCAAAGATTCCTGATGGAAGCGATGTGCTATAAGAAATTTTACTTGAGCTTTAAAATAATCAACAATAAAATCCGCTACATTATATCATGTGCGTAATCATATGATATAGTGTAGCGGATTTATTATATTTATGTCATATTTTCACATATTTCTGATTTCTGCACCAGCTTGGTGCAGCTTATGAACCGACTCCATCTTGCGTATTATCTTGCGTATTTTCTTCCTCTATTATACGTATTTTATGTTGCTGGTCACACTGTTCGGTGTGAACAGTAACTATTTTATATAAAAAGTGTAATCTGCAGATTCAAACCTCTTTTAAAAAATGCGATTTTGTGGTAAAATAGCAAAAAAGAAAATGCGATTTTGTGGTAAATCGTTGAAATAAAAAATGCGATTTTGTAGTAAAACATCAAAATAAAAAATGCGATTTTGTAATTTTATTAGGAGAATGTCATGTTTAAGCGAAAAATATATGATAAATTATTGCAATGGAAAAAGGATTCCGATGGTAAAACAGCACTCTTAATCGAAGGAGCCCGTCGTATAGGCAAGTCAACCATCGTAGAGTCATTTGGACGAAATGAATACAAAAGTTATATAATCATTGATTTCTCAATCGTCTCAAAAAATATACGTGAACTGTTTGAGGATATTTCAGATCTGAATTATCTGTTTTTGCAGTTGCAGCTCCAATACAAAGTCGATCTCTATGAGAGAGAGTCTTTGATTATTTTCGACGAAGTACAATTATGCCCCCGCGCAAGACAGGCTATCAAATCACTTGTAAAAGATCACCGATATGATTATATAGAAACCGGTTCTCTGATTTCTATCAAAAAAAACGTACAGGATATACTTATTCCAAGCGAAGAGAGAAAGCTAAACATGTATCCTATGGATTATGAAGAATTTTTATGGGCTTTGAATGATGAAACAACTATCCCCCTAATCCATAAGCTATTCGATTCTCAAAAACCCTTCGGAGAAGAGATTAATCGTAAATTGATGCGTGATTTCCGTCTTTATATGCTTGTCGGGGGAATGCCGCAGGCAGTTGATGAATATATCAAAACCAATAACTTCCGTAAGGTTGATGACGTAAAGCGTGATATTCTGAATCTTTATGAAGATGATTTCAAAAAAATAGATGCCACTGGAAAAATATCTATGCTTTTTGATGCAATTCCTGCGCAGCTAAACAAAAATGCTTCGCGATATCAGGTATCAAGCGTACTGACAAACAATCGCGCCGATAATACACTGGAACTGATTGCAGAGTTAAAAGACTCAAAAACTGTTTTGGTATCATACCATGCAAATGACCCAAGTGCCGGTATGTCAACCAACAAAGACTTAACCCGGTTTAAACTATTTTTATGCGATACCGGACTGTTTACTACATTGATGTTTAAAGACAAAGATTTCACAGAAAACATAATTTATGAAAAATTGTTAAATGACAAGCTAGGAACTAATCTAGGCTATCTTTACGAAAATGTAGTTGCACAGCTTTTAACGTGTAATGGCAACGAATTATTTTACTATACTTTTTTTAATGAAAGTTCACGCCATAATTACGAAATAGATTTTCTTATTGCCAAAAAAAATAAGGTTTGCCCTATTGAAGTAAAATCCAGTGGCTATAAAACCCATAAGTCACTGGATGAATTTTCAATAAAATTTTCAAACCGTATTCTTCAAAAATATCTCGTATATACAAAGGATTTCTCAAAAGACAAAGACATACTCTGTCTGCCTGCTTATATGATTTCGTTTTTGTAAGAAGAATACTTTTTAAATATGATTTTAATACACACACTTATATGGAGGATTAAGACATGAAATTTATATCGTGGAATGTAAATGGACTGCGCGCATGCGTCCAGAAAGGTTTCCTTGATTTTTTTAACAGTATAGATGCGGATTTCTTTTGTATACAGGAGTCCAAGCTACAGGCGGGACAGATTGACCTTGACCTGCCGGGCTATCACCAGTACTGGAATTATGCCGAGAAAAAAGGCTATTCCGGCACAGCCATTTTCGCAAAAAATGAGCCATTATCTGTGTCTTACGGCATAGGCATTGAGGAGCATGATAAGGAAGGACGTGTCATCACACTCGAATATGACAATTTCTATCTCGTAACCTGCTATACACCAAACTCACAGAATGAGCTGAAAAGGCTGCCGTACCGTATGCAGTGGGAGGATGATTTCAGAGAATATCTTAAAACTCTCGATGCCAAAAAGCCTGTCGTACTGTGCGGTGATCTGAATGTCGCACACAATGAAATCGACCTGAAAAATCCAAAAACAAACCGCAAGAATGCAGGTTTTTCAGACGAGGAACGTGCTAAAATGACGGAGCTTTTAGGTTCCGGCTTTACCGATACCTTCAGATATTTTTATCCAGATGCCGAGGGTATATATTCCTGGTGGTCATACCGTTTTAAGGCTCGCGAGAAGAACGCAGGCTGGCGTATCGACTACTTTATCACATCAAAGCGCATCAATGATAAGCTGCAAAAGGCAGCAATCCATACCGATGTGCTCGGTTCAGACCACTGCCCTGTTGAGGTTGATATTGAATTTTAAATTTAAGGTTATGTATTTTTACAATCCCTTATGCAACACTTTCTTCTCAAGCTTATCCCCATCCAGTGTATACTCAACAGCATTGTACGCACCGTTTCTGTATGCAAACGTCTCATTGTCATCCTGATAATGCACGAAGCTGCCCTTGCCCGGATATGTCAGTATGCTGATCTTATCCTCTGTAATGTCCTCTGTAGAGCGAATTTCTCCGTCTGCAACAGGGATAATGGCTCCTGCTTTTATGAAGACAGGTACTTTATCAAGTGGTGCATCTGCTAAAATATATCTGCCGCCACTGTATTTTTCGCCTGTGTAGTAATCATACCAGTCGCCGTCAGGCAGATAAACCTCTCTTGCCTCCTTGCCCGGTGCGATCACAGGTGCAACCAGTACAAAGCTTCCGAGCATATATTCATCGGAAATATTTCTCACATGCTTATCTGCAGGATACTCGTATACGAGCGGGCGCACGATAGGTGCTCCTGTCTTTTCACACTCATGTGCCAGATCATAGATATATGGGATAAATCTGTATCTGAGCTTTACTGTCTTTCTGACTGCATCTATCGTAGTCTCGTCAAACTGCCAAGGCTCCTGTCTGCGTGTTCCCATCGCTGAATGATTTCTGAAAAACGGCACAAATACTGCTGCCTCATAAAATCTGACAAGAAGCTCCGGTGTAGTATCACTTCCGAAACCGCCTATATCGCTGCCGCACATGGCAAGTCCGCTGACTGACAGATTGCACACCTGCTCGAGCGAAAGTGCTATATGCGCCCAGATGCTGTGATTATCTCCGGTCCAGCCACCGCAGTATTTCTGGCTTCCGGCATATGCAGCCCTGGTAAGTACAAACGGACGTTTTCCACCATCATTTTTCGCAAGTCCCTCATATGTGGCTTTTGCCATAAAATGTCCGTAAATATTATGAACCTTTTCATGTGCTCCATACTCAAACTGCACATCATCCGGCAGTGGTCCGTTGAAGCTTGCAGGCTCATTCATATCATTCCATATGCCACTGATACCGTGCTCGAGAAGTATCTTTGTCTTGTCTCCCCACCAGCTTCTGACGCTTTGCTTTGTGAAGTCCGGAAATACCGATGTTCCCGGCCAGACAGCATTTTCATATACACTGCCATCTATATCATGTGCAAATGCATCCATCTCCATGCCCTCTTTGTACATGAAATAATCCTCATCCTTTTTCACACCCGGGTCAATGATGGATATGAGCTTTACACCCCTGTCAGCAAGCTTCTCTGAAAGGCCCTTTACATCCGGGAATTTCTTGTCATCAAAGGTGAATACCCTGTAGCCGTTCATGTAATCGATATCCATATGTATCACATCGCATGGGATATCAAGCTCGCGGAATTTGTCAGCTATATCAAGCACCTCATCCTGTGTGTAATAGCCCCAGCGGCTCTGATGGCTGCCGTATATCCATCTCTGATAAAGCGGTGTGGTGCCTGTCAGTGATGTATAAAGTCCTACCCCCTCTGCCATATCATTTCCCGGCATAAAATAGTAGTCCAGCTCGCCCTTCTCATGCTCGACGAAATAGTAATCTGTGTTTTCATAACCGAAATCAAAGGTTGTCTTGTAGGTATTATCCGCAAAAATTCCATAGCAATATTCATCGCCCAACACGATAAAAAATGGTATTGATTTGTACAGCGATTTGAAGCTGTCCACATGTGGCGCAGGATCATCCGTGTTCCAGTTTACATATGAATATCCACGCTTGTTGAGGCATCCCGGCTTATCTCCCAGACCGTAAATAGCATCATCCTTTCCAAGCTTTTTGATGATGGTAACAGAGTCAGTTTTTTCTTCATCTTTTCCGACAGTATGTCCCTCAAGCTCTGCGATGGCAAGATCCTCGTACGGATTCTTCTCACTCTTTTTGCGTGCTTTTTCATAATCTGAAAGCACAAGCTTCCCTTTGTAATAAATATCAAGCTTCTCGTTATCCTTCACATATACAGTAATATTCCTTGCGCTGATGACTGCTTTAACCGCTGCATCGCTTACACCGGCTTCTGCTGCGGTACTCTTGGCATCAGATGTATCCTTACAGGTCACGTCCGGTGTGGCAGCCTTCGGAATAAAGCCCTCTTCTATTGCAACACTTTCGATGCCGGGTTTTTGTGCAACATGCACTATGTTGTTTTCAAATATGGTAACAAACAGACTGCCGTTCTCGTAGATCAGCTCTGCTGTGTTGTCCTGTATTTTACAGTTCTTATATGAATTTCCCATTGCATAATCCTCCCTTGAATTATATAGTTTCTCCTGATGTTTCTTATAAAAATACTTCCGTTTACTATAATAGTATCATCCATTTTTTATTTTTACAACAAAGAAAGTCACCGGCCACACCTAGTATGACCGGTGACTGCCTCAGGCTGTAAGTATCTCTGTCAATACACCATACAGCTCTGTATCAAGTTCCTTTGCCTTGAGCTCTGATAAAATCACTGTTGTTTTCTTTCCCGATGTAATAAGACCGTAGATTTCATCCTTTAGCACAAAGCCTATCTCTGCCTGATTCAGGAAATCAAAGCATCTTTTTTCGATTTGATTATCAAGCGCTACTGTGTCTTTCGATATTGCAACGCTTATTTTGCTCGCTGTCGATGCATTTACAGTAACGATGAGCTTTCTGTTTTCTTTATCATATTTATTCTTTGCCAATACCTCTTTACCATCCACAGATACCTTTACCTTATCGGCTGCTGTCTCGGTTCTTCTTTCAAAGACAAGCTTATAGGTTCTGTTGTCAGGTATTAATGATGTATCTCCATCTGCCGGAGAAATGACAAACATATCTTTATCCGCAGAATATTTCATAACTGTGGTCACACATCTGCCATCCACATATCCGCAGGATTCATTGTCATCCTCGTATAGCTCAAACTCACCATCAGCCTCCGGGAATACCCTGACACATAATACATCAGGATTTTTGATAACAGATCTTGCATCAAGCTCATCAGCATCTGCACACACAAGTATGCCTCCAGCCTTCGCAAACACAGGTATGCTGCTCAAATCCCTGTAAACCTCCAGCATTCTTCCACCATCATAGCGCATGCCTGTATAGATATCATACCAGATGCCCTCCGGGAACCATACTTTGGTTTTTGCCACATTAAGTCCCTTAATACGTGGAGTTGTAACAGGTGCTACCATAAGCTGGCTGCCAAAGAAATACTGATTCTTTACCTCATAAGCCTCTGCATTTTCAGGATACTCATAATACATAGGCTCAATCAGCGGCATATTCTCGGCATAGCTGCGATAGTTCATGGTATACAGATACGGAATCATACAATGCCTCTGTCTGAGCGCCGCCTCCATCGCTTCCTCAGTCTCTTTTTTAAATCGCCACGGCTCCTTGCCGTTAAATTCGCTGCATGAGCTGTGCAGACGCATTATCGGAGAGAATATACCATATTGTGTCCATCTGGCTGTCAGCTCATCATCCTTGTAGCCAAGCATATGTCCGCCAATATCATGGCTCCACCATCCATATCCGATGTTTGTCGCTGTCGTTGTAAAATACGGTTGAAAATCAAGCGACTCCCATGTAATATGTGTATCTCCCGAAAATCCAATCGGATATCTATGGCTTCCCGGACCTGCATAGCGCGAAAATGTCATTGGACGCTTACCGTCTCTTTTATTATCGAGATAATGAAAATGATTAAAAATCCATAGCGGATCCAATCCTTCAACCTTGCAGTTGCTGCCCTGCTGCCAGTCAATCCACCAGAAATCCACACCTTCAGCCTCTCTCGGATGATGAAGATACTTAAAATATGCATCCATAAACTTTGGGCTTGCCGGATCACATACAACCGGGTCCTCATTTTCATAGTCCACGCCCATTTCCTTTGCCATATCAACATACATTTCTTCACAGCCCTGCACACCATCCGCAGGATGTACGTTTAAGGTAGTATGCATTCCTCTGTCATGGAGCTTTCCAAGAAAGCGCTTCGGATCCGGGAAAAGCTTTTTGTTCCAAGTATATCCTGTCCATCCGCTTCCGTATTTAGGGTCCACATCAACCTGATGCCAGTCCATATCTATTACAGCTACTGTGAATGGGATATTCTTTTCATCGAATTTGTCCATCAGCTCCATATAGCTTTCTTCTGAGTATTTATAATATCTGCTCCACCAGTTTCCCAGTGCATATCGCGGAAGCATCGGAGTCTTGCCGCAAAGCCTGTAAAAATCATTGAGCGCCTGTTTATAATCATGTCCATATCCAAAGAAATACAAATCAGACACACCTTTTTTTCTTGGCTCAATCCATCCATCGTCAAGTAAAATCTGTGATTTACTGTCATCAAGAATTGAATATCCAAAGCGTGAAACGACACCGTGTCCAAGCTCAACCTCTCCGTTTACGTCATCAAGTGTACGCGCTGTACCCTGCAAATCATGCACCTTCTCGCCATAATGCCAGATGCTGTGATATGCGCTCAGGTTTCCCTTAATCTGTATACTCAGTCCGTGTGATGAGAACTCCTTCTCATTATATATCAGGTGCAGCATTGATGTATGAACCTCAATTCCATCAGCGTTACGCACCACATGATAGCCGGTCTTTGGAAAATCCCTGAACAATACTGTCTGTGTTGCCCTATCCTCGAATACGCCATCTTCACTGTATTCCAGACGGACAAGCGCCTCTGTCAGTAATGTAATCCTGTATTTTTCACCTATTATCATATTGTCCGATAATGCCACCGGACTTGTCTTTACTCTGTATATTTCCTGCATGAAATACTCCCTCTCATATAAATTACGCTATCCCTTGACAGCCGATGCCGCAATTCCTGCGATAAACTGCTTCTGGAAGAACAGATATATCAGTAAAACCGGTATGATAGATATTGCCGTTGCCGCAAAAAGTGCGCCATAATCTGTTGAATACTGTCCGTTAAACATCTTCAGACCAACTGCCAATAGCTGCTTTTCCTTGGTATTGATTACAAGATAAGGCCACAGATAGTCCTCCCATGTCCACAGGAACTGGAAAATTGCTATACTTGAAATTCCATTTTTCGCCATCGGAAATATAATCCTGTGAAAGATATAAAACTCATTAGCGCCATCCATTCTGGCAGCTTCAATAATCTCATCAGGGATGGTCTCAATGTGCTGCTTCATCATAAATATTCCAAATCCGCTGAACATAGCCGAAATAATAAGTGCCTTATAGCTGTCCATCCATCCGAATTTCTGAATCATAGTGTATTTTGGAATAATTGTTACACACCATGGAATCATCATAGTAGCCAATACAAAGCCAAATAGGATATTTCTGCCCTTAAACTTATATTTGCTTAATACAAAACCACAGATTGTACTGGTGTATACCACAAGCAGGGTTACAACAATCGTGATAAACAAACTGTTTCCAAAAAACCTCATGAAATTGAAATGCGAATTCATGCTGATGTAATTGTCTATTGTAAACTCTTGTGGAAGCAGATGTTGCTGCAACGCCATTATTTCCTTATTCTGCTTAAATGATGAGCATAGCATCCATATAAACGGATAAACTGTAACAATGCCCAATAATAGAAGGAATACATTTAAAACTATACTGCTTACTTTTTTTCTCATGATATTCTCCTCCTACTCTTCCTTGCCCGATACTTTGAAAGAAAGCACGGTAAGCACTGCGGTAATCACAAAAAGCACAAATGAAAGTGCTGATGCATATCCAAAGTTGTATTTGACAAAGGCCTCATCGTAAATAATGTAAGAAGCCAGATATGTTGATGTTCCCGGTCCACCCTCTGTCATGATGAGTATTTGAACATATGCCTGGATATACGAAATAATTGATGTAATGACTACAAAAAGTGTCATAGGCTTAAGCAACGGCAATGTAATGTATCTGAATTTCTGCCAGCCACTCGCTCCGTCAACCTGTGCTGCCTCCATGACATCTGCCGGAAGTGAGTACAGGCCTGCCATATACATGACAACCGCATATCCAAAATCCTTCCAGATGGTCATTATAATTACTGCAATCAGAGCAGTTTTGGGATTCATCAGCCAGTTGATATCGAGCCCGAATATTTTGTTGATGATTCCAATCTGTGGATTGTACATGAACTTCCATACAAATGCCACTGCAACCATAGGCGTTACTACAGGCATATAGTAAACTGCCCTGAAAAAGCTCTTATGCTTTATAAGCGTTGAATAAATAGCATACGCGATTCCCAGTCCCAGACCGACTCTGAAAACAATTACAACTACCGAAAAAATTACGGTATTGAACATTGATTTGCCGAACAATTTGCTCGTGAACACCTGCTTATAATTTTCCAGACCCAAAAACTTGTATGTTCCGCTTAACGGATTCCACTCATGAAAGCTTCCTGCAAATGCTATACCAATTGGTATTATCAAAAACACTATAAAGAAAACTACCATAGCTAAAACAACTATGTTTCTTAAAATTATTTCACTCTTACTTTGTAATGGACGTGATTTTTTAAACATTAATAATCCTCCGTGGTGAATCTTTACCTGTTATTTTGCAAACTCATATAGATTCTCGACTGACTGGAATGAACTGTTCTTCATATCCTTTATAATATCAGCCTGTGCCTTGTCTAAAGCTGTATCAATATCCACTCCATTGTAGAATATATCCTCTCCGGCCTTTTTCATATCCTCCTCAACACATGAAGGCATCGGACCCGGCCAGATGTAGTGGTCAATGTGCTCTGCAAGTACCTTAAGCGATGGGTTTTTAAGTATTTCCTCATTGTCTGCAAGGGATTTCTTTGCAGGGAAGGTACTCATAGCAAGATTGAAATCTACCTGAGACTCATCATCGCAGAGGAAAAACTTTACAAAATCCTGTGCAACTGCCTGCTGATCCTTTGGTGCTTTTTTGTTTACACCGAATGTTGACTCACCGTTATATCTATTGTATGCATATGGATTTCCGTCAAATGTAGGAATTTCAAATACGCCAAAATCTATATCGCTCCATGTGGTCTTAAGTGTATTGTAATAATGTCCCCACTGAATAACCATCGCCGACTGTCCCTGTCCAAAGCTGTCTGCGCATTTATCGCCAAAATCCTTTGAACCAATCTGATCCTTGTCGTACATATCAACAAGCATCTGCATTACCTTCTTCATGGCATCCGAATTGACATTAGGTGTCTTTCCATCCTCCTTAAAGAGGTTCTCACCAAGCTGATAATTAAGACCAAGCAGATAATTCTGGTGGAAATCATTATTGAAATTGAGTCCGGCCTGGACTATATTGTCTCCATCCTTGATTGTGAGCTTCTTTGCTACCTCAATCATTTCATCCCAGGTCTTTGGAATATCATCATCTGTTAGTCCGGCTTCCTTCCACATCTCCTTGTTGTAATAAACAGAACCTGTCATCATTCCGTAATCAATGTAATAAACCTTACCATCTATCACATGGGCGTTTACTCCATTAAAGTCCTGCTCCAAATCCTCAACAGGAATATCAAGCGGAGCCATATAGTTGATAAGATTCTCATGATAGCTGTTATGTACATCGAAGAGTGCCGGTCCGTCCTCACCATCGAGTGCCAGAGGAAGCTTTGTCCAGTAATCTTCCCATGGATTATCCACCAGGTTTATAGTTACATTAGGATGAATAGCTGTGTATCTGTCAATAACCTTCTGAAATAATTCATCGCTTCCCCACTCCCACAGGTCAATTGAGATATCCTTTCCATCATTAATCTCAACCGAAGGGTCATACTTCACCGTATCGCCAAATGGCTTTGTTGGTACCTTTATGTCCTTTTTAGCTGATGAAGCCGATGAGCTGCCACAGCCTGTAAGCGCTGTCACTGCCATTGTAGCTGCCATAACTGTTGCAATAAGTTTCTTCTTCATAGAAATCCTCACTTTCTTAATTCAATATCCTCTTTTTCGTTCAAATTAGTTTAGCGCTAAATCTGACTATAATCTACCACCACCTTATACATTCGTCAATAGTTTTTTGTTTTTTTATCACTTTTCATATTATTTTCATATGTTTTTTGTGCATTTTTACATGTAAATTAGGGTTTTGTCTAAATATTTGCAAAAACCGATTGCTATTTGCAAAATAAAAATGTATACTTAAGATAATTTATAAACCCATATTTTGAATCATATTCGGTTTATGTATAAACTCATCATTGTTTATGTTCAAACTTATTGTGGTTTATGTATAAACTTTATAGTAAAAAAATTATAATACTGAATAGAATGGAGTTTAATATGACGCTTAAGGATATTGCCGAAATGGCAGGTGTGAGCACAATGACCGTCTCAAACGTAATCAACGGAAAGACAAGCCGTGTTTCACAGAAAACAAGGGATAAAATCAATTCAATTATAGAGGAATATAATTATGTTCCGAATATGAACGCAAGAAGTCTTTCAAACAATTCCTCACACATTATCGGAGTTGTTACATTCTTAGAGGAGAAAGAATATGCTTCAGGATACAATTATTTTGAGAACCCATATGTCAGTACAATGATTGGTACAATAGAAACAGAGCTTCACAAAAACGGATACTTCACCATGCTTCAATCAGTATCCAGAAGCTCAGACATATTATCTTTGGTTAAGAACTGGAATGTCGATGGGATGATTCTGGTTTTCCCCACCTCTGCCCAAAATCTTGAAAAGCTGATGGATGCAGCCAACTGCCCTATTGCTACCTTTGACAGCAATTACTCTCACCCTAATCTCATAAATGTAATATCTGATGATGAAAAGGGCTTATATTTGTCGACCAAATATATGATAAATCACGGGCACACCGAGATTGCATTTGTAGCTGATTATGAGGGAAATATCGTCCTCACCAAACGTTTTAACGGATACAAAAAAGCTTTGGAGGACAGTCATATTCCTTTCCGTCCTGAATATATTTTCAGCTATCCACCTTCATATGAGGGCGGTATCGAAGCCGGCCGTGCCATTGCAGGCAGCAAGTCACCAATCACAGCAGTGGTAACAACTGCCGATATATGTGCTATCGGCATCATGGAGGGTGCGCGTCTCGGCGGTTACCGTGTCCCGATTGATTTATCTGTCATAGGCTATGATAATTTGAATCTATGCCAGTACACCGTACCGAAGCTTACATCGGTATCACAAAATGTACCAAAAAAAGCCCGGCTTGCAACCGAGCTTCTCCTAAAGAAAATACATGACAATGAATCAGACAGTAATTTGGGTGAGATTATGGATGTTGAGATTGTTGACAGGCAATCCGTCATCTCGCTTTATTAAGCCGATAACCGACCTACTCCCTGTGCACACGCTTGTTTTCATACATTTTCCATTATCTTGTCAAATCCTTTACCCACTTGTATTTTTTAAAATGTATGAGTGTCCAAGGTATCTTTCCAACCTCATCCACGCAGGTGCACGCATACACCACAACCACCGGCCAGTTCAGGAAATATGTACCTGCAACTGCAAGCGGTATCGCTATGTCATGACTTTCGCAGTACGAAATCGTCTTTTCGTCAGCGCGACGGTTGGTAAGT
>OGJJ01001946.1_pt1 | contig 14477 bp, 9 predicted proteins | sample 1572081 | NCBI WGS metagenome assembly OGJJ01 (sample SAMEA2582122, study PRJEB24529) | metagenome | biome: Human gut stool | place: China | collected 2011
CCTGAGGTGTTTCCATTTGACGGAAGAAGTGGTTGTTAACCACACCTTGTACGGGTTCAACTTTGAGGTCGATGTAATGTTCGCGCTTCTTTACGCCCTTGAGCGGAGCAATGTATTGTTCAGTAAACTCACGGAGAGAGTCAACATTGAGTGCACCAGTGAAGAAGAAGTCAAAGTCACCAGCTGCATTGAAGCGCTCGCTGTACAACTTCTTAATTGTTTCGAAGTTTGCCTTGTTGAGGTCAGCCAACTTAAGCGAAGCGCGCAAGGGGTTATGACCATAAAGTGTAGCCTGCAAAGAGTCAGAGTAAGCCTTCATAGGTTGCTTTTCAGCATTTTCAAGGCTTGTGCGCAACATGGTGATTGTATTGTTATAACCGTCAACATCGTTGCAAGGAGCTTGGAAACGGAGGTAGATAAGCTCAAAGAGTGTACGCAAGTCCTTAGGAGTTGAAGTACCAGAGATGTTCTCTGTTGTATTATCCAAGTCAACGCCACAGCCTACTTGCTTACCAGCCAATTTCTTCTGCAACTCAGTGCTATTAAAGTTGCCCACACCGATAGAGTTCATTACCTGAGACATCAACTTTGTATTGACAATATCCTTTGTAATGATTGCATTCTGACCGCCGAAGCTGCTAGCTACGAATTGCACCTCAGAGTCGTTGTAGTCAGTTTTCTTAAAGAATACGCGAGCGCCATTTGATAAAGTCCAGCAAGTGTAACCAAACTCTGCAGGTGTTTCCTTTACAATTTTACCCTTCTTGGGAAGAGTCGGAACGAGTGGTTCATTCTTTACATTGTCAACGTAAGCCTCTACCTTAGCAGCCTTAGCAGCAGCAATAGCTTGCTTGAATTGGTCGACCGTAGGAATGGTTACACCCTCCTTTTCAGGATACATAGCCATGCACACGAAGTTTGTATCGGTGCGTGCAGTAAGTTCCTTAAAGAGTTCTGAAGAAGCAGGAGCCAACATCTGCATTTGGTTCATCTGCTGCGTCATCATCTTATAAGTGTTATACTCGTCCTCAATTGAGGGGATAGGATCATTCTCGAGGAAGTGGCGAACGTACTGGGGAACGTAGAAGCTATTCTTCTGCTTGTCGCGATTGTTGTAGATCGTTTCGATGCCACTCATAAACTCTTCGCTGGCACGATTGATTTCAGTACCTGTGAAGCCGAACTCATCGACGCGCTTGATCTCCTTCATAACAGCCTCAAGTGCTTCCTTATCTTGACCAGGTTTGGGCACGATGATTACGTTATAAGCATCTTTCGTCTTTGAGATGATGTAGTTACCGTCTTCTGCTCCAGCATAAACAAAGGGGCAGTCAGGCTTCTGTGCAGCCTCGCTCAAGCGTGCGTTGAAAGCACTGCTGGCTACAGTCTTCATCAATTGTACGGTGAGGTAGGCTGTCGTATTCTTGTACTCTTCGGGCACAAGGGGATCGTGCTTAAACATTACTTGAATGTAAGCTTGGCTCTGCTCCTTATCCTTATCGATAACGTAGATAGGCTCTACATTGTCGGGCACAGGATAGTGTTCATACTTCGCAGCATTCTCAGGCATTACAATGGGTGAGAAGAATTTCTTAATCTTAGCCTCTACCTTATCAACGTCAATGTCGCCTACGATAATAATGCCTTGCAAGTCGGGACGATACCACTTCTCATAGTAGTCGCGCAACTCTTTTGGCTTAAAGTTGTCAACTACGCTCATCAAGCCGATAGGGAAACGGTGGCCATAGCGAGAGTTGGGATAAAGTGTAGCCAAATTGCGCTCGAAGATGCGCTGTGAGGCACTTGAGCGCATACGCCACTCTTCGTGGATTACGCCACGCTCTTTGTCAATCTCTTTGGAATCAAGCGTCAAGCCATCGGCCCAGTCGTGGAGAATGAGCAAGCAAGAGTCAACGTTGCTTTCGGTTACAGGCACATCGTCAATGTTGTATACTGTCTCGTCCGTAGAGGTATAAGCATTGAGGTTTTGGCCAAACTTTACACCAATGCGCTCACAAAACTTAGTAAGAGCATCGCCAGGGAAGTTGTTTGTACCATTAAAACACATGTGTTCCAAGAAGTGAGCCAAGCCGCGTTGGCTTTCCTCTTCCTGCACGGCACCAACCTTTTGTGCGATGTAAAAGTTGGCACGATTTTCGGGCAAGTTGTTATGACGGATATAATAGGTCAATCCGTTGGGCAACTTACCAATGCGCACGTCCTTATCAACAGGCAACGTGGGCAACTGCTGTGCTAAGGTAGGCAATGCGATGAATGCCACCAGCAACAGTAAAAGTGCTTTGATTTTGTTCATTGTATAATGATTGAGTTATTATTTCTTTTAGATTTGACGCTGAATGGGGGTGATTTACTACAAAAATAAGCAAGACATCAAGTTTACTTGAACGTTTTGTTGAGCCGCAGCCTATTTTTTACAAAGAAAAATTTGACTTTATTATCTCGTTTAGTTCTTTATCAGAGATGCTTTCACGCTCCGATTTGTCATAAATGTAGTGCAGACCTACTTCTCTTGTATTTTCGTCAATATCAACAATACAAGTTATAACACGAGCACCACCACTTTTGCCTTTCTGTTTAGAACTAATTTTCATTCTAATTTTATGACAACCATTCGACAGTGTGACTCCTGCAATAGGATTACGTTCAAGATCATTAAGGAAATCTGCATAATCCTTCTTAAGAGACTTATAGCGTTTTGCCAAACGCTTAAGTTCTTTATCAAATTTCCTATAAGTAATTATATTATAATTCATTGAGTAATTCTCTTGCGGGTCGTCCTTTTAATTTACCTTGTCTTGCCAACTTCATTTCTCTACAAGCCTCAGCAAGTCCAGCAAGGATATACTCTTTGCTATCTCCGTCCTCTTCCTGAACTTTAGTAGTAGATGCAGACAAAGCCTTCTTAGCCTGTTTGTAAAGTTTTTCGAGTGCACCCATATCGGTAGCACTATTTATTAGGTTGATGAAGTCCGTTTTTATCGCCTCATTGCGATCGAGAGTAAGCGTAGCCATAACTAACAAAACGTTTGAATTATATGCAAATATACGCATTTCCATTTAGTTGCCTTTTATTTTCAATGAACATTTTGTAATTTCGCGGCAAATTAGCGAACATACCGATGATACGCAAATTCGACTTTTTAGTAATTGGTTCTGGCGTTGCTGGAATGAGTTACGCCCTCCAGGTGGCCGCCTCGGGCAAAGGTAAGGTGGCCCTCGTCTGCAAAACTTCAATCGAAGAGGCTAACACGGCCAAAGCTCAAGGCGGTGTAGCTTCTGTGACGAACTTGAAGATTGACAACTTTGAGAAGCACATCAAAGATACGATGATAGCAGGCGACTACATATCCGATCCTCGTGCTGTTGAACAAGTAGTAAAAAATGCACCCGCAGGCATTGAGCGCATGGTTAAGTGGGGTGTAAACTTTGATAAGAAGGAAGACGGCACTTTCGACCTTCACCGCGAAGGTGGCCACTCTGAGTTCCGCATCTTACATCATGCCGACGATACAGGCTTCGAGATTCAGCGCGGACTGATTGAAGCCGTGCGTCGCGACCCCAACATCACGGTACTTGAAAATCACTTCGCCGTTGAGATCATAACGCAACACCACTTGGGCATTGAGGTAACACGCCGCACGCCCGACATTGAATGCTATGGTGCTTACGTACTCGACCCCGACACACAGAAAATTGACACCTTCCTATCACGTGTCACCGTACTCTGCACAGGCGGTTGTGGTGCCGTATATGCCACGACAACGAACCCCGAGATTGCCACAGGCGACGGCATCGCTATGGCCTACCGTGCTAAAGCTACCGTTGAAGGCATGGAGTTCATTCAATTCCACCCCACAGCCCTTTACAATCCGCGCGAGAAGCACCCTGCTTACCTCATCACCGAGGCCATGCGCGGCTATGGCGGTATTCTCCGTTTACCCAATGGCGAGGAGTTTATGCAGAAGTACGACAAACGTCTTTCACTCGCGCCACGCGACATCGTAGCACGTGCCATTGATAAGGAAATGAAGATTCATGGTCTTGACCACGTTTGCTTGGACGTAACCCACAAAGACCCTGAGGAGACGAAGCACCACTTCCCCAACATCTACCAGAAGTGTCTTTCTATTGGCATCGACATTACAAAGCAATACATTCCCGTTGTACCTTGTGCCCACTACCTTTGTGGGGGTATCAAGGTCGACTTAAACGCTTGTTCGTCTATCAACCGCTTGTATGCCGTGGGTGAATGTTCATGCACTGGACTGCATGGTGGCAACCGTTTGGCGAGCAACTCTCTCATCGAGGCTGTGGTCTATGCCGACGCTGCCGCTAAGCACTCTATCGAGAATATTGACAAGTACACATTCAATGACAAGGTGCCTGAATGGAACGATAAGGGTACGCTTACGAACGAAGAGAAGGTGCTCATCGCTCAAGATGTCAAAGAAGTAGAACAGGTGATGTCAGCTTACGTAGGCATTGTACGTTCTGACCTTCGTCTGAAACGTGCTTGGACGCGTCTCGACCTCTTGTACGAGGAGACGGAAGAGCTCTACAAGAAGGTGAAGGCAACACGCGACATTTGCGAACTTCGCAACATGATCAACGTGGGCTATCTCATCACGCGTCAAGCGCTTGAACGCAAAGAGAGCCGCGGTCTTCACTACACCGTTGACTATCCTAAGCACGCTTACGACCAAAATTAAACACAAAAAAACAGAGAATGCATTATCAACTATTGATAATGCATTCTCTGTTTTTGTAAACGATAAATTGCAGTTTAGCGTTTTACCTTCCGTCGTTCTTCCGTATGTTTGATATCGGTCATAGGACCGTCAAACTGCGTATGAACAGGGTGAGCCGTTTGCTTAGCATAACGACTCACACTGAGTATCATACCAATATAAGCACAGTTAATAAGCGTTGACGTACCACCACGGCTTATGAGGGGTAAAGGCTGCCCCGTCACAGGGAACAAACCTACGGCCACCATCATATTAAGTATCGCCTGCGAAACGAGCAGTAAGGTTAAGCCCATAATTAAGAAGGCAGGGAAATTACGTTCACATCGACTCGCGATGCGCCCCGCTCGGAAGAGGAGTATTATGTATAGGAAGACCACAATGGCCGCACCCCATAACCCCATCTCCTCTATTATCACCGCAAAGATGAAGTCGGAGAAGGCTTGACTCAAGAAGTCACGTTGCACAGAGTTACCTGGCATACGACCTATACCATTGCTCGATGCTATGGCAATATTGGCATGCGCCACTTGTGCTCCTTTGTCTATATCGTAGGTGGCAGGGTCGTCATCACAACTATTTTCATCGCCTGATATGTGCGTTTCGACACGATGCTTCCACGTTTCTAAACGGTGCAAACCTGGCACGTCGGTCGAAAAGAAGGTAAGCACCCCCACGACTGTGCCGATAAGCGCTATTACACCCAAAAGTTTACCCAATTGCGTAAGCGGCACACGACCTATAAACATCATAATAAACACTACGCCAAAGAGCAAGCCTGCCGTTGAAAGATTTTCAGTTACAATAAGTGCCAAAGGGAAACCGAGTACAATCATGATAATTTTGAAAGCTCTACGGTCTGCCCCTCCCTCACGTTGCAAACGCGAAAGTATAAGTGCAACGGACAACACTACCGAACCCTTGGCTATCTCTGAGGGCTGAAACTGTACAAAACCCCAATCTATCCAACGGGAAGCGCCGTTGGTGCTACCTCCCATTAATGTGATACTCAATAGCAGCAACGAAAGTGGCCAACACAATATGGGAAGTGCCTTAAACATTCGGCAGGGTATGCGGTGGATAACCAAGGCCACCAATGTGCCTGCTGCTAAGAATAGGGCTTGCTTGACCAAAGGGTCCCAAAAGCGACCACTCTTATAGGCCAACGTACTGGCTGCACTATACACTTCAATAAGTGATATAATGCACAAAAAGAAGTACACCACCCATATTACTCTATCGCCCATGAAAAGGGCACCGATTGAGCGATGGGGGCGCTTCTCGGCTTGAGCACTCACCTCGCCAGCCGATGATGAAGGAACCACCTCAGGGGCTGCTACCTCTGGGCTTGCCTCATCAACCATTGGCTCTGCTGTAGGCTCTACCTTATTTTTTTTCGAAAAAAATCCCATGGGAGATATTTTTTTTATGAGTTTAATAAGTTTAATGAGTTTAATAGGTTTAATAAGCCCCACCAAACTCATAAACTTATTAAACTCATAAATTTATTAAACCCAATAAACTTATTAAACTCAATAAACTTATTAAACTCTTAAACTTATTAAACTCAACAAACTTATTAAACTCAATAAACTCAGAACTGCTTTACCCACGCCTTGAATTGTTCGCCACGGTCTTCCATGTTTTTGAACAAGTCGAAACTGGCGCAACAAGGACTGAGCAATACAGTGTCACCTGGTTTGGCTAACTTTACAGCCTCCTGCATACACTCACTCATCGAATGCGTGTCGGCTATGGGTAGGCCCAAATTGTCAAAGTTAGCGTGCAACTTGCTATTATCAACGCCCATAAATACCAAAGCACGGCACTTTTCTCTAACGAATGGAATGATTTGTGAGTAATCATTGCCCTTGTCTTTGCCGCCCAAGATGAGCACTACGGGAGTTTTCATGCTTTCAAGTGCACAATAGCAAGCATCAACGTTAGTTGCTTTTGAGTCGTTAACGAAGTGAATGCCTTTCACTGTGCCTGCCTTCTCTAAGCGATGTTCTACTCCGGGAAAGTCTGACAACCCTTCGCGCACGACTTCGGGGTGAATACCATAAGCCAAACAAGCAATGGCAGCAGCCAAAGAGTTGCGCAAATTATGACGACCAGGCAAAGAGAGTTCAGCCAAAGGCATCTCGAAATGTACGGGAGCATTTACCACAAACTTTCCCTCATGGGCATAACCTGCTGCATCGGGTTGCAACTCGTCAGTGAAGCCACATTTACGGCTTTCTACCGCATACTTCGTCAATTCGTGTGGCACGTGTTCGTCTTCACGCCAATAAACGAAAGTATCATCAGCCGTTTGATTTTGTAAGATGCGCATTTTCGAGTCTACGTAGTTTTGCATCTTAAAGTCATAGCGGTCGAGGTGGTCGGGGGTAATGTTCAACAACACGGCTATGTTAGCACGGAATTCGTACATATTGTCAAGTTGGAACGATGATAGTTCTATCACGTAAGTGCTATGCGGAGCTTCAGCCACTTGAAGAGCTAAGCTATGACCAATATTGCCTGCTAAACCTACATCAGCACCCGCCTTCTTGAGTATATGGTAGATAAGAGACGTAGTAGTCGTCTTGCCATTGCTACCCGTAATGCAAATCATACGTGCATCGGTGTAACGGCCTGCAAACTCTATTTCGCTCAGTATGGGCGTACCTCGTGCGATGAGACGTGCCACCATAGGAGCCGTTTCGGGAATACCTGGACTCTTCACAACTTCATCAGCCGAGAGGATTTCGGTCTCTGTGTGATGCCCTTCTTCCCAACGAATGTGGTGAGCATCGAGCATTTCTTTATAATGAGGCTTAATGCGGCCCATGTCCGAAACGAACACTTCATATCCCTTTTGCTGTGCTAAGATAGCAGCACCCACACCGCTCTCTGCAGCACCTAAAACAACTAATTTCATTTTTTATAATAGTTGAGTGTTTATCTAATCTTCAAAGTAATAATCGTAAGGGCTGCCAACAAAATAGTGGTAATCCAGAAGCGCACCGTAATCTTTGACTCATGCCATGCGCCACGCGGCCACTTGCAAAGATACTTGCAGTCGGGGTCGAGCTGCGAGGGCAATACGCGGAAGTTGTCGTGAATGGGAGTGCGCTTAAAGATACGCTGCTTGCGCCCCTTGCGCTTGCCAAGTTTGAACCATTCTACTTGGAGTATAACGCTCAAGCTCTCAAGCAAGAACACACCGCACAAAATAGGAATGAGCAACTCTTTGTGAATGATAATGGCCAATACGGCTATAATGCCACCAATGGCCAACGACCCTGTGTCACCCATAAATATCTGAGCGGGATAAGCATTATACCATAGAAAACCTATCAAAGCGCCCACCATGGCACAAGTAAAGATAACCAACTCTTGCGACCCTGGCACATACATGATGTTCAAGTAAGAGGCAAACTCTATGTGACTTGACACATAAGCCAGTATGCCCAGAGCTATGAATATGATAGCGGAATTACCAGCCGCCATACCGTCCATGCCGTCGTTGAGGTTGGCACCATTCGATACAGCTGTGATTACAAATATCGTTACCAATACGAACAATATCCAACTAGCTTGTCTCTTGTATTTTCCACAGAAGCTTACCAACGTAGCATAGTCGAAGTTATTTTCCTTGACAAAAGGTATCGTCGTTTTGGTGCTCTTAACAGGCTGACTCTTGTGTACAATTTCAACGTGATTGCCTTGTCGTTGTGTCTCAATGTTTTCGCGTATCGTTGCATCAGGACTCAGATAAAGCGTCAACCCCACAAAGAGGCCCAACAACACCTGTCCCACTATTTTATAACGACCTGCTAAACCGTCCTTATTGTGTTTGAATATCTTGATGTAGTCGTCAAGAAATCCCAACATACCGAGCCACACGGTAGTGACCATCATGAGTATAAGGTAAATATTGCGCAGTCGGCCCAACAACAGACAAGGCACCAATATGGACACTATAATGATAATGCCACCCATTGAGGGCACATTAATTTTCTTTACGCCAAAGGGGTCGATCGAAGCGTCACGCTGCGTTTCGCTAATATTGTGACGTTTCATCCATTTAATAAAGTATTCGCCAAACCATGCCGAGATAATCAAGGCGAATATGAGTGCCAACAAGGCACGGAACGAGATGTAGGACCACATGCCCGAACCCGACACACCAAACTGCTCTAAAAAGCGGAATAAGTAGTATAGCATATTTCTTCTGTATTCTAATGGTTACTTACAATATTCCGAAAGCCTTCTTTATCTCTTCGTGATCGTCGAAATGGTGTTTCACGCCCTTTATGTCTTGATAGGGTTCGTGGCCTTTACCTGCTACAAGAATGACGTCGCCCGGTTGTGCCATCATGGCAGCCGTGCGAATGGCTTCGCGGCGGTCGCAGATACTAATCGTCTTCTGACGCTGTTCGTCGTTGAGTCCAGCTAACATATCGTTGATAATGTCTTGCGGTTCTTCAAAACGAGGGTTATCACTGGTGATGATTACACGATCGGAACGATTGGCAGCCTCTTGCGCCATGAGCGGACGCTTGCCTTTATCACGATTGCCACCTGCTCCGCATACGGTGATGACTTGTCCCTTACCCTTTACTATCTCGTTGATAGCAGTCAGTACATTGACCAAGGCATCGGGCGTATGGGCATAGTCTACTACAGCACTAAAGCCCTTGGGCGAACGAATGGCTTCAAAGCGACCATTGACGGGGTGTAAACCTGAAAGCACACGCAAGGTTTCGTCCTGTGTCTTGCCCAACATTAAGGCAGCACCATATACGGCTAAAAGGTTAGACACATTGAAGCGGCCTACAAAGCGCACACTCACCTCGCGTCCGTCGATGTCGAGCAACATGCCTTCAATGCTCTCCTCTAAGATGCGACCTTTATAGTCAGCTGCTGTACGCGTTGAGTAGGTGCGAATGGTAGCTTGTGTGTTTTGCACCATTACCATTCCATTCTTATCGTCGGCATTAGTGATAGCGAAAGCTTCCTTGGGAAGTCCGTCGAAGAAGGCCTTCTTTGCGTCGCGATAGTTTTCGAAAGTTTTATGATAGTCTAAGTGGTCGCGCGTAAGGTTGGTAAAGATACCCCCTACAAAGTGCAGACCACCAATGCGCTTTTGGTGAATAGCATGTGACGAACATTCCATAAAGGCATATTCGCAGCCCTCGTCGACCATTTGTGCCAAGAGGCGATTAAGTGTAACGGGGTCGGGCGTAGTGTGGTCAGCAGGAATAGCACGACCGTCAATGTAGTTGCAGACGGTTGAACAAAGTCCACACTTGTGGCCAAAGGCACGAAACATTTCATAAAGTACGGTGGCTATGGTTGTCTTGCCATTCGTTCCCGTCACGCCTACCAACTTGAGTTTAGTCGTTGGGTCGCCATAAAATTGGGTCGCAACTTTTCCCACCGCATCTTCCGTGTCGGCCACTTGTACGTAAGTGACACCCTCTATGGGGTCGCCTTTTAGCGGTTCGCTCATCAGGATAGCCACCGCGCCCAATTCTATGGCCTTAGGGATATAGACATGTCCATCGGCCTGCGTACCTTTCACTGCAATGAAAAGGTCACCTGCCTTTACTTGTCGTGAGTCGATGTTTACTCCAGTAATGTCTCGCTGCAAGTCGCCCGTGGCGGCTACAACTGTTACCTTCTTGAGTGTATCGGATAGTTTCATTGTCTATGTTTTAATTTCAGTTTTTCTTCTTCGCCTTATTAGCAGTGGACTTATCGTTCGACGTTTTCTTATCGACCGACTTCTTGTCCGTTTGCTTTTTATTAACTTTTTTCTTATCATTGTTCGACTTTGCCTTTTGGGCAGTCGTCCTTTGTTTGGGCGGTTCAATAGCAGGTTGTTTTGCCTTCTTCTGCTGAGCGGCTTTGCGCTCTTGTTCTTCAGCGTTTTGCTTAGCCTTTTCGGCCTTACGCTCTTTGGCTCTCTGTTGTTGCTCTGCCTCTTGCTGCTTCAGTTTCTTCTCTTCTGCCTTGGTAGGAGCTGCTTCGTAATCTTCAGGTTCACTCACAGACTTAGACTGTTGCTGCAAAGCAGCCGACGACGAAGCGTTACCCACTTGTTGCCGCGTAGAGTCATTGGCTAAGGTATCGAGTTCGGCAGCAGGAATGTCTTTTGGATCGCCCAAAATAAGTTCAATCTCTTCGCCTGGCTTGAATTGATAGCCTGGCTGCATATTCTGTTGCGTTACGCGACCTATACCACGAACTTTCACTTTAAGTCCCATCTTTTCGAGACGAAACAGGGCATCGCGCAGTCCATAGCCACGCACATCGGGCACGACTTTGTCTGCTTTATTATCCACAGGCGATAGGCTTACGCCACTGCCCGATGTAATAGCCGTACCCCAAGTGAGTGGAGATTCTTCCGTATCAAGGGGGGAGGTGTATTTGATGCCTAAGCGTTCCAATACGCTCTGTGCTGCCACAACATTACCTGCCGAAACAACGGGTATGTGGCAGTTGGCGGAGTCACGTGCCTGGCTATAATCACTTGAGAAGCGTTGTGCCATAACCGTTTCGGCCACACGCTTAAACACAGGGGCACACATACCACCACCTGAAGCAGGAGCACCCTTCTGTATGCAGACGATGCACGAATACTGAGGACGTTCGGAAGGGAAGTAACCTGCAAACGATACGAGGTATTGGGCAGAGAAGCCATTCTTCGTCCAAATCTGTGCCGTACCCGTCTTGCCCGATACGTGGAAATACTTCGAACCAGCCTTTTTGCCTAAGCCGACGCTTACCACACTTTCGAGGCAGTCTTGAATATTCTTTACGGCCTCAGGCTTTGCCATGTGTTCACGCAATACTTCTACGGGAAATTCTTTCACTACCTCATCACCGCGCATAATGGCTTTTACCAAGCGCGGACGCAACAACTTGCCATTGTTGGCTATGCCATTATAGAAGTTGACGGTAGTAATAGGCGGTATTTGCGTTTCATAGCCGATGCTCATCCAAGGCAAAGCGGTCTTTGACCAGTTGCTTCCGTCCTCTTTCGGCATACGAATGTTAGGACGTGCATAACCCGGAATAGGTATCTTTAAGTCTTCGGCTACGCCAATGCGGTAAATGCCCTCGACGAACTTACGCGGATTGTCGTGATAAGCGCGGTCAATCAGCGTACTAACGCCTACGTTAAGCGACTTTTGTAATATCTGGGGGACCGTTACTACCCCACTACCGCCTGAACGCCAGTTGGCATCGCGCATCTTACGGCCGTACATTTCTTTTATACCATTGCCTACGTCGACGATATCGGTCATGTGTATATAGCCATCGTCCATGCCTACTAAGAATGACATGGGCTTAAACACTGAGCCGGGTTCGTAAAGGTTCTTCACAGCATCGGCATTCACCTCTTGATACGTACCATCGTCCATACGGCGCAGACTGGTCATAGCCTTGATGTCACCTGTAGCCACCTCCATGAGTATGCACACACCTGAGTTGGCATCAATCTCAGTGAGTTTATCCGAAAGGGCTTTCTCACAAATGTCCTGCATACCTACATTAAGCGTGGTCATTACGTCGCAACCATCTTCTGCAGGTTTGTCGACAATCGTTAAGTAGCGGTTGAGCACCTTTTGGCGGTGAGCGATACCCGGCTTACCACGCAATACGGAGTCGAACTTGAGCTCCAAACCCGTGCGCGGCAAACCCGAAGTTTTAAACAAGTCGCCAATGGTGCGAGTGGCCAAACGACCATAAGGATTTTTACGCGTTTTAAACTCTTCTACGTGGAAGCCACCAGCGTTTGACGAGAGTTTGAACAAAGGGAGTTGCTTCACCTCACGATAGGTAATATAAGAAACGCGCTTCTTGTAAAGTGGCCAGTGGTGACTCTGCGTCTCTCGTCCCTCTTGCATAAGTTTTCTAAACTCCACAGGGTCAACGTCAGGCAGTATCTTATGTATGCCCATACAGATGGAGTCCATCTTAACGTTGAGCAAACTATCGCGCTTATGCTGTTCTTTATCACGTCGTTTAGGGTCCTTCTCCCACGACATAAAGTCCATAAAGAGCTTATATTCGGGCAATGATGCTGCTAACACCTCACCATTGTCTGCAAGTATATTGCCACGCGTGGGCTGCACCTCTTCATTCTCTTTGACAAAACGATCATTCACCGCCATCCAGAAGTCCTTCTGTGCGGTCATGATGTATGCGGCCTTAACCAAAACAGCAAAGCCAAATAAAAAGAGAAGAGATGCCACCGCGGCATATCGTTTTATTACATCTTTAGCAGGAAAGTTCACTTTTAATCAAAGCGTTAAGGGTTATATAGGTGTATCTTACTCTTCGTCATCAACTTTTAAGTTGAACGAAGGGGTGTTGGGCGTCTGCAGTGTTGTGTCAGTCAGTGCGTCTTCAATATAACTGCGGCGCGTTTTCTCTTTTAACTGACTAGAACGGGTTAGAGCCTTATAACGACGATCGAGCAAAGTATCAGTCAACATTTTAGTCTGTATCATCTCTTGTTGGCAAGAGTAGCGGTTACTTACGTAAATGATAAGCATACCAACCACCATTACGATAAACCAGAACTGACGCCTAAACCATCGACCCCCCAACATGTCGCCACCCAAAATCGACGACAGCGTGATTTTGGTATGACTTCCTTCCATGCCCACGGGATTGTCTTCATCAGCCGTGAGTTCGCGCAATGCCTTTAAAGCTTTCTTCTTATCTCGTTCTATCTCAACCTTCTCGGCCTCAGCCTTTGCTTCTTCGCTCTCGTTAGTAGAAGAGGTCGGTTGCTCAAGTATTTCATCTGACATGTGTCGTGTTTTTTATGGATGAATGTTCATATTTCAGCTTGGGAATTATAAAGTTATAAAGTTATTACATTGATAATCAACCCAATTAACTTTATCATCTTATAACCTTAAACGTAGAACTAACTATCTTTTAGGAATGGCCATATATATAATATAGCACATATATATCATTACTATAATTTTTCAGCAATGCGCAACTTAGCAGAGCGACTGCGCGGGTTTTCCTCTTGCTCTTGTGCTGAAGGTAAGATCACTTTATTATTAATGGCGCGCCACGGTGTAAGTCGGCGACCATAGAAGTCTTGCTCCACCTTACCATCAATGCGCCCCGCACGTATAAAGTTCTTTACCATGCGGTCTTCCAAAGAATGATAGGTCAGCACGCTAAGCCTTCCTCCAGGACGTAGCACTTGCAAGGCTGCCTCTAACATCTCTTGCAGTGCGTCCATTTCATGATTTACCTCTATACGCAAAGCCTGAAACACTCGGGCTAAATCCTTTTTTTCACGTTCGCGAGGCATCAATGGTTTTACCACCTGGAGTAGGTCGTCAATCGTATTGATCGCACTTTGGTTACGCGCCTTTACCAAGGCCGAGGCTATGCGCCGACTGTTCTTCATTTCACCATACAGATAGAAGACGTTGGCCAATTGTTCTTCATCATATTTATTGACAATATCGGCCGCTGTCGTACCCGCACGCTCGTTCATACGCATATCGAGTGGAGCATCAAAGCGGAAGGAGAACCCTCGCTCTTCGGCATCGAAGTGATGACTCGAAACGCCCAAGTCGGCCAATATACCATCTACTTGTGCTATGCCATAATAGCGCATCCAATTTTTCAGATAACGAAAGTTGCTACGCACGAAGGTAAAGCGACCGTCGCCTTTGGGTA
>OGJJ01001950.1_pt1 | contig 14435 bp, 12 predicted proteins | sample 1572081 | NCBI WGS metagenome assembly OGJJ01 (sample SAMEA2582122, study PRJEB24529) | metagenome | biome: Human gut stool | place: China | collected 2011
AACAAGAAGATGTAATGGCTGAACTGTAACGATTTTTTGTTATCTACCTATAGAATATACGTAAAAATTTTCAAAAATCAATAGTATAATTAATTTTTGTGAAAAATGACGTATGATATATAAGTATTACTAATTAAAAATCATTATTCAAAAAGGTAAAAAGGAAACAATACGCGCTGCCAGCCGTCTTGCAGGGATAGATGTGACCAGCTCCAGGACAACGCAGACCATACCGGCAGACAAAAGCAGGTGGTTTATCAGTCCCTGGGAGGAGCAGAGCTTTAGGGAAAAGCCACGTTTCATAGGCCAGATCAGCTGAAGCCGCCTGTAATTTAACATATCCAGTGCCAGATGGGAAGCATAAGCAATGGCGAAATAAGGGGCTGCATCCGGATAGATCACATCCATGCAGGCCGTGAGCATGAACATGGATAAAAAGGAGTGCATAAAAGAGCGGTGGGGCTGTCCCGAACCATAGGTGCAGATGATGATAAATGCCATGGCACCGATGAGAAGTCTTGCAATACTGCTGTTGCGCATCAGACGTTCATAAATACCTACATGAAATTTACAGTCAGCGAAAATGACTACAGCGGTAATGGCAATGGCTGCGGTCATGATCTTGTCGGCCTCTTTATGGGCCTGGGAGGTGCCTGAGTCAATGTCGCTGATCATGCCACCAATAGCAGCAGCCCCCGCACCAGCCACTAAGGTGGACATGGAGGAGGGCTGCATAACTGCTAAAGCAGCGGATATACCAATAAAAAAATGTGTTCTTCCAAGCATGTTAAGATTTGGTCCTTATCTAATGTTTTATTTACAATTTTTCCCAATTATTTACAATTTTGGGGATATCTTCGATTGTATCCTATCCATGCCTGAAAATCAAATGACGTTTCTCTTAAAAATGGTCTTAAGGATTTGGCAACCATTTGAAGGTTTGTGCCGCGCCAGAGGGCGTGGCAGATGTCAGAACGGAAATGACTTGTGTGGCAGTGGGGATTACTGGATGCTCCAGCTTGCTGCTTCCGTCTGCAGTCTTGACATATGGGCGAAAATACCATTTTCTTCCATAAGCGTCTCAGGAGAACCATTTTCTGCCACATGGCCGTTTTTTAATACAATGATCTGGTCTGCGCCTGCTACGGTGCGCATGCGGTGGGCGATGAGCAGCACGGTTTTATTTTTCATCAGCTGGGACAGGGAAGCCTGGATCAGAGTCTCATTTTCTACGTCCAGAGACGCTGTGGCTTCATCTAAAAGCAGGATAGGCGCATTTTTCAAGAAGGCTCTTGCAATGGAAATACGCTGACGCTCTCCACCGGAAAGTTCGCAGCCATTTTCGCCGATAGTGGTGTCATAGCCATTTGGCAGCTTATTTACAAATTCATCGCAGTGGGCCATCATGGCAGCTTCCATAACTTCTGCATCTGTAGCCCCTTTTCGTCCGATACGGATATTTTCCATAATGGTGTTGTTAAATAAAGTTACATCCTGGAACACAATGGAATACAGGGAAAGCAGTGTTTCCGGATCAACCTTTGAAATGTCCATACCACCCAGAGTAATCTTTCCGCTGTTTACATCCCAGAAACGGGCTGCCAGCCTGGAAACGGTAGTTTTGCCGCCTCCGGAAGGTCCGATGAGAGCCGTTACCTGGCCCTGTTTTGCAGTAAAGGAAACATCATCCAGGATCTTTTTACTGTCATTGTGATAGGAGAAGGAAACATGGTCAAAGGTAATGTCACAGCCATTATTGGTCAGCTTTTCTGCCCCGGTCTGCATCGGGGACTGTAAGATCTCATTCATCCGCTCTGTCTGTACAGAAAGGGAAATAATGGCCATCAGGTTCTGCAAAGCTACCTGCAGGGGGTCATAAATGCGGGAGACTACAAAGAGATACAGGAAAAAGGTCATAATGTGGATCTGTCCCTGGATCAGCAGTTTTCCGCCGATGAGAGCTGTGGTTGCAATGCCAAGTTTTAAGAACATCTGGGCGCTGGAAACGAAGGTAGAGGCACCAAGTTCTGTAAAAATAGTCCGTTTTTCTGCGTTTGCAAATTTTTCTTTCAAGGATACCAGATATTTGTCCTCGTAGTTGTTGGATTTGATCTGGGGCAGTGTTTCCAGGCATTCCTGGATGCCGTCTGCGCAGGTAAGTCTGGCAGCCATTCCCTTTCTTCCTAAGGCTTTGTGCAGGTTTGCAGAGCTTCCAAGGATGATAAAAGCGACTGGAAGCACCCAAAGGGAAGCAATAGCCATTTTCCAGTTAAAGAAAAACAGCATGAGGGCGGTAATGGTAGTGGCGATCACGGAACCGATCAGCTCCGGGATCCAGTGGGAAGAAGCAGTCTCCAAAGTGGCGCAGTCATTCATAATGGCGTTGGTCAGATCGGTCAGATCACGCTGCCCAAAGAAGGATAACGGCAGCTTGCGGATATGCTCTGCAAGGGAAAGTCTGCGTATGCCGCTTTCTTTGTAGGTGGAAAAGAAGGTGCAGTTATACTGGATGTAAGTGGACAGGCAGATTAGTGCCAGGCATACCAAAATGCCGATCCCGAAGAAAAGGATCTGGCTGCCGGAAATGGGGGCATCTGCCGTGTATACTGTATCAATAAACTGGTAAAGAAGGCCGGCTGGGATCATTAAGACCAGGTCGGAAAAGGTGCAGGCGGCAAAGGCCCGGACCATATCTTTGGCGCCGTTTTCAGAAAGGGCGTATTTATACTGTAATGTTTTTATTATGCTGTTCATTTATTTTCACCTGCTTTCCACGAGGCAGCCGTTTGGTATGTCGTTACTGTCCATGCGTTGCATGTCCAGAAACGGAATTTGCCGTGGATTCGCATTTGAATACGGCAAATTCCCGCGATCGCTATGTAATCGTACGGCACTTTCGGGTCCAAAAGTGCCTACATTTGTACAGTAATCCTTCCACATGCGATGATAAAGACCATTTGAAGCAGCCAGATCTTTGTGGTTTCCGCTTTCTTCCACCTGGCCGTTCTTGATCACGAAAATGCGGCTGGTGTCTGTAACGGTGGAAAGCCTGTGGGCGATCATAAGAACGGTCTTGCCACGGCTCATATTGGCAAATGCGGCCTGGACTTTGGTTTCATTATCCGGGTCCGCAAAAGCAGTTGCCTCGTCCAAAATCAGGATAGGGGCATTTTTAAGCATCACTCTGGCAATATTTAAACGCTGCTTCTCACCGCCGGAAACATAGACTCCTGCAGCACCTACAACGGTGTCGATGCCGTTTGGAAGCTTTTCAATAATGTCATCGCACTGAGCCTCATGAAGGGCCTGTAAAACCTCTTCCCTGGTGGCGTCCGGATGGGAAAGACGTACATTGTCAAAAACAGACATTTTTAAAAGGCTGCTGTCCTGGAACACAAAGGAGACCATGTCAGATAAGGTTTCCTTTGGAATATTTCTTACATCTACGCCGCCAATAAGGATACGGCCGCTTTCTACATCCCAGAATCTTGGGATCAGGCTGGCAATGGTGGATTTTCCGCCGCCGCTTGGGCCAACCAGAGCCACATGTTCCCCGCTTTCAATGGTAAAAGAGATGTCATTTAAAGCCTTTTTGTCAGCGCCAGCATAAGAGAAGGAAACATGGTCAAAGGTAATGGAGTAGTCTGACGGTGTTTCTGCTTTTTCAGGTTCTGGCAAAGGCTTGATGTCCATGATCTGCTGAATACGGGAAAGGCAGTCAGTGACCAGCATCTCATTTTCACCAGCGTACATTACTTTATTTAAGGTGGTTGTGATCACAGGAGTGATAATGGTATAGAAGATCAGGTTTAATATGAGCTGGGGCGTGCGGGCGCTGGCTCCTGCTGCAATACCGAAGGCAATGATAATGGCGAAAATAGCGTTGATCGCAGTGGTAAAACGCAGCATAGGCGGGCGCATGCTTTTGGTGTAGGCAATGGTCCATTTGGAGTATTCATCAATGGCCTTGCGGAAGCGTTCAAAGCTGAAAATGGTCTGTCCGAAGGTTTTCACAACAGGAACGCCGCGGATGTATTCAACGGCTTCTGAAGACATGGTTTCCAGTGAATTCTGGTATTCTTTCATAGCGGCTTTCATATCATCGCCCATCATACCGGCCATGAAGATAAAGGCAATGCCAACAGGCACCAGGCATAAAAGCCCCAGCCGCCAGTCAAAAAACAGCAGAAGGACAATGAGTCCTAAGGGAGTAAAAATCATTCCCGCCTTATCCGGCCAGATGTGTGCCAGATAGGTCTCTGTAGAAGCGGAACAGTCATTGACGATCTTGCGCACCTTTCCGCTTCCCCAGTCATTCATAAAGCCTGCAGGAAGCTTTAAAATATGTTCCATGACCTGGCAGCGGATGTTTCGCTGCACTCTGAAAGCGCACAGGTGGGAACACCATAAAGCGGCTACATAGATGAGCATGGACAAGATAGAAAATGCCAGCGCCATCCACCCGTCATGGGCGACCCCTGCTGCATTTTCAAAGTGAGGTGCAGTTTCAAGAACCTGGCTGATAATACGCCAGATATAAAAGAAGGGCACTAAGGCCGTAAGAGAGCTGATGGCAGAAAGCGCGAAGGCAGCGCCAGTGAGATACCGGTAGCTTCCGGCATAATCCATCAGCGATTTCATAGGTGATGAAGATTTCATGGTTATCCTTCCTCTCTAAAAAGTTAGTCTTGAATAACCATATAATATAAAAAAGAGATAAGATTATATATTCTGATTTAATTCAATTATTCCATTTCGGTCACGAAATTGGAGGCGATATTCTGTAGGGGTTACTCCATAACGCTTCTTAAAGCTTTCCCCAAATTTGCTGGCACTGGAAAAACCGGCGTCCAGAGCAATATCGGTAATGGAACGGGCGGAATTAGTCAGTTCGATGGTGGCCTGTTCCAGGCGGTACTGCTTTACATACTGGTAAATAGAGGTTCCATACAGTTTTTTAAAGATCTTCTGGAACCGGGTAACAGAAATGCGGTGGGCCCGGGCCAGATCTTCGATGGTGGTGCGGCTGGTGGTATCAGAAATGAGAAGATCTCTTAAATGGCGCACCAGCTGGACCTGCTGCATGGGATAATATTGTTCCGTGCGTTCCTGGGAGCGCACCAGAGGAAGAAGCAGGAAAAGTTCTGCCACTTTTAGCTGGATATAGGCTTTGTCTGCATAAGAGACACATTCAAACAGCTCTCGGAACACATGCTCACACCGGGTTCCGGCTGGTCCCACCCAGTACCAGTGATCCTTTAACAGCTGATCTTTTAAATGGTTTAAATTAATGGAAAGACAGGGAAAGTTTTTTGCCAGCCATTTCATAGCCAGATCGCAGTCTACGTAGAGACTTAATCCGTCATAAAAGCCCAGAGGAAAGCGGGAAATGGAGTGGGTGCCATGTTCCCCGTCATAAAGGCTTACTGCCACATCACCTGGCTCCACAATGCCCAGGTCATTTTCCGAAAACTGGCTTTCAAACCGGCCATTGGCGCAGAAATTAATGGCAAGAGCATTTGCCTTTTCCCGGATCTCTTCGCAGCTGTCTGTGTGGATGCGGTTTTGGAAAAGAATGACACCAGAGAATACGTTATAGTAGGTGATAGTACCACCAGGCTCTGTGTCCTGACGATATTCCTGAAAAAAGACCCACGGATTTTTTAAAGGACTCTGGGCAGAAACGGGAGTCTGGTCCTGTTGACCGCCGGGAATAAGCTTAATCTCTGCCATAAAATACCTCCGATTTATAATAGTTCCCTAATGTATGATCATTCCTGTGCCGAAACTATAAAACAGGATGCACCATGGTTTTGCCAGAAGAATGATAAGGATAAATTTCTTTACAGACATATTGATCAGACCGGAAAAGTAGCATAAATAGTCATCCGGTGCCAGAGGAAGGAGAATGGAAAGGCCGAAAAGCACATCATAGCTTTTTGCTTTCCTGATCCGCTCTGTCCATACATTATATCTTTTTGATGGAAATATGGCCTGCACCAAGGGGATACCATAATGCTTTGCCAGAAAAAATGTGATAATAGAACCGGCGCAGATCCCCACATAATTATAAATAAATCCGCCCACACTGCCAAAAAGCAAAGCCCCGGCCACGCAGCCAATAAATCCCGGCAGAACCGGAATCACTACCTGAAAGGCCTGTATAAACACAAAAATAAAAGGAGCAAATATCCCAAAGCTGCGTATGTAAGACTGAAATGTGTCAACAGACCGGAAATTGCCCTTAAGACCAGCCTGGAGCATAAACAGACACAAAAGTACGCTGATCACAATGGCACTGTAGGTCAGCCATTTATATAAAACAGATGCTTTCACTGTTAAGACCTCCTTTGCATCACTCACGAACCCCGCGCTTACGTGCTCCACTGCTTGCTTACGCAGGCGGTTCGTTCGTTAATAGTCCAAGAAAAATCAGCGAAGGCGTCACTGGCGCCTTCTCGATATGCCGGGCAACAAATGCCACCTATGATGTCGCTTGTTTTTCTTTTGGACTTATTAAATCACAATATAGAATAAATGTGAAGGAAATTTGAACATAAGCTTAAAAATGGTATAATCCCATATTACAAAATCAAAAATCATCAAAATAACGATATTTTTAATAAAAAAAACATCAAAATGATTATTTTGATTGAAACGTGGAAAAATAATACTATAATAAAAGTAAAGATAGAAGCATGGAGAAAGACAGAAATGGACGAAAAAAGGTTTGCAATAAAAGAAACGGTAAGTGTAGAAGAGGTAAAAATGCTGCGCAAAAAGTTAGGTTTGACCCAGAGAGATTTTGCAGGACTTCTGGGCTGTTCCAAACCGACTGTAGAGCGTATGGAACGTGAAGGAACGGTCACGAAAGGTCCCATGGCACTTCTTATGAAATTATTGGATCGGGATGCAGAATATATACAGACACTTTTAATCCCGCCAAGAGAATTGCCGATCCGTATGTGGTATATGTATAAGGATACACCATGCACTTTGATCGATGTGGATGAAATGCGAAAAATTGTTCGCATCCGCAATTATGTAGATAATGTTCAATTTAGAGCATTTGGGGTCAAAGAAGATCCGACCATTGAAGATTATAATGAATTTTTGGAATCAAGATGCTTTCCCAGAACAAGGGATAAGATGAAACTGGTGCTGCGTGATCTTGGGGTTCCATTTTACGATCCATATTTGATCGTTCAGAAAACAGAGGGAAGAATGGCGGAGGATGATTTCTGGCTTAAGATCGAGAGATAGGAGGAGTGACGATGATTGAGCTGTTTGAACAAAATGAACGAATGCAGGACCGTCAGTCCTCAAAAGGAAACCAGTTGAAATGGGAAAATGCAGGAATTTGGTACAAAGCAGATTATACGGGATACGAAGGGATGGCAGAGTATATGATCTCTCATTTACTGATAAAATCCACTTTAAAACCAGAAGAGTTTGTGCGGTATGATCTGGAAGAAATTAAGTATAAACGTCAGGTCTATCAGGGAGTAAAAAGCCGTACTTTTTTATCGGAAGACTGGCAGATTATAACCTTGGAGAGACTGTTTCAGAAAATGTATGGAAATAGTCTGAACCAAATGCTTTGGCAGATGGATGATGCGCAGCAGCGGCTGCGTTTTCTGGAAGAACAGGTGGAACGGATGACCGGTTTAAGAGGATTTGGCATTTATCTGAATAAATTACTTACAATAGATGCCATTTTTCTTAATGAAGACAGGCATACACACAATATTGCTGTTTTAATGAATGGAGCAGGAATGTTTAAATACTGTCCGATCTTTGATAATGGTGGTGGATTACTGTCGGATACAACATTAGATTACCCATTGGGAGAAGATATTTTTGACCTTATAAAGGAAGTTCAGGCAAAAACAGTAAGCTCCGATTTTGATGAGCAGTTAGATGCTTCAGAACGTCTATATGGATGTAATTTAAAATTTTTCTTTACGAAGCGAGATGCAGATAAATTGGTAAAACAGGCGACGGGATATTCAGATGAAGTGAAGGAACGTGTACAGACGCTCCTCCACCGGCAGATTGATAAATATGCATATCTAATTCACACCTCATGATAAAATTCACACACCATAGGGTAAATGGTCTTATATTTCCTATATACAGGCTCATAGGCTTTTACCGCATCAGGATTCGGATTCAGCACAGTACATCCCCCTTTTTCTTCTAATACATGGATAAAGGACTGGTAATCCGGGATAATGCCTTCGGCTAAGAAAACGCTGGATGCGATAGCAAGTGCAGGAAGCAGGTCCGGGTCTTTGTAAACGTGGACGGGAAGTCCCATTACATTGCTTAAGATCTGGCACCAAGCAAGTTCTCTTGCTCCGCCGCCGATGATGGAAAGTTTTACTGCAGGATGATTAAAAAGCTCTAAGCCGTGGCGGATGGAAAAGGCCACTCCTTCTAATACGCTTCCGGCCATGTCTGCGGCAGAGGTATCCTGACTTAAGCCAAGGAAGGAGGCGCGGATGTGGCTGTCCATAATAGGGAAGCGCTCACCGGTAAGATATGGCAGAAAGAAAACGCCGTGGCTGCCGGGAACATGACCCTTTAAAAGGTGGGAAATATAGGCAAAATCCGGTTTGTGATCCAGTTCGCGGGATAAGATCCGGGCAATAAAGCGGTGTACATTTCCACCGTTTAAAAATGGTACTACAGTGATATACAGATTTTTCTGCATAGCAGCCAGGTTAAAACCTCCCCCTTCACTGTCCATGCGGCTCTTTGAAACCGCTGCTACCCAGCTGGAAGTGCCCAGGTTTACGTTATATTCCCCAGGGGATAAAATACCGCTGGCAAGTGTAGTAGCCCCTGCATCTCCTGTGCCTGCGTAAACTTTTGTGCCAGGCAGATAGCCGGTATCAGCAGCCCCGGTTTCCGTTATTACGCCTGCAAGCTCGTGGGAATGGAGAAGCTTTGGAAATTTATTGATATCCAGTCCGGCACCGTTTATAAGGCATTGGGACCATGTTTTATATTCCAGGTCCATAGCTCCTGCAGTAGCGCAGGCCGTCATGTCGCCGATGAAATTTCCCGTCAGTTTTGCCACTACGTAGTCTTTGGAACTGATGAGAAATGCAGTTGTCTGGGTGTAGATCTCCGGCTCATTTTCCTTTAACCACAGGATTTTTGCAAGAGGCATGGAACCGTCAAAATGGTTTCCTGTAATAGCGGTAATGGTATCGCTGCCAACTGCATTTTCAATGGCTTCAGCCTGTGCGCCAGCCCGTCCGTCAGAGTAGAGAATGGCATTTCCCAAAGCTTTCCGGTCACTTCCAACTGGTATCACATCCTGCATCTGGCCGGAAAAAATAAGGGCGGAAATGTCTTGTGCCGGTATTTTCCCTGTAAGAGCATGGGATAAGGTGCAGAAAGCACTGTACCATTCTTCCGGGTCCTGTTCCTTAAAACCATTCTTTTCTATTGTATGGAGCACCTGGCTTCCTGTAAAAACAGGTTCTCCATCGTCACGTACAGCTACCGCCTTTACTGCGGTAGTCCCGATATCAAAGGTTGCAACCAACATAGTTTCTTACCTCCTAAGGTCATTCATCCTGCAATATTTCAGCACATTTTCCAGCCCGGTCAGTGCATGGCGGAATGGTTATGATCTTACGGTCAATTTTTTCCTGCACCGATCTTCTGGATCACAACAGCAAGTATGATAATTCCGCCGGTAATGATGTTCTGCATAAAGCTTGGCATCTGCAAAATGGTCAGGCCGTTGGCAAGAACTGCCAGAACAGCCGCGCCGATCAATGTTCCCACTACACAAGGCACACCGCTTTTAGATACAGTACAGCCGATAAATACGGCTGCATAAGACTGGAGAAAATAGCCTTGTCCGGCTGTGGTGTTGGCAGAACCAACCCTGGAAGCTACTAAAGCTCCTGCAAGACCTGCAATAGCCCCGCATAAGGAAAATGCCAGTACCCTGTAACGGAAAATAGGGATTCCTGCTACTTCTGCGGCCTCCCTGCTGCCGCCGATGGCATACAGCTTCCGGCCCGGAGCAGTATGTCCCATGAAAACATAAAAAGCCATGTATAAAATAACGGCTATCAAAGTAATAAATGGAATACCTGCGATCTTTAAAATGCCGGGAATGGTAAATGCCTTTGGAATACCATTAAATACCGTAGTGCCGCCGGTCAGCCCGTAGATCACGCCATCCAGAACAGTTCCCATACCGAGAGTAGTGATAAAAGATAAAATCTGGAAACGGGCAACAACAATACCATTTATACAGCCAACCAAAAGACAGATCAGGGCGGCAGTTAAAAAACAGAGTACCACAGGAACCTGACGGATGGATAATAGAGCAGCGATCACACCTCCCAGACTTACAATATTTCCAACGGATAAGTCAAATTCATTGATGGTCATAACAAAAGTAGCTCCAAGAGCCACCATAGCTAGCGGTGCCGCCTGTCTGCTGATGTTAAGAAAGTTTTTGACGGTGCAGAAAGAAGCCGGGCGGAGAATAGAAAAAATAAGGATAATGACCGCCAGTGCAGCTACGGTCCCATAATGTTTAAATGCTTTCATCTTCATGTACTTCCTCTCTTTCTGCTTCATAACAGCAGGACAGTATGTCTGCCGGCTTTAAATTCTTATTTGGAAAGATCTTCCGTATTTTCCCGGATGCCATAACTGCGATCTCATCAGCCACTTCCAAAAGCTCTGTAAGGTCCGATGAAACGTAGAGAACGGCTTTATTTTCTGATGCCTGGGTGCGCAGCAGGCTGTGGATCTGCTGTCTGGTGGCAACATCTACGGCCTGCGTAGGTTCATCGCACAGCCAGATGGAGGGGGATGTAAGCAACGCTTTTGCAAACACCACTTTCTGCTGGTTGCCGCCGGATAATTCACAGGCTGGCTGGGAAGTGCCGGTGCAGCGGATCTTTAAGGCATTTATCATGCCATTTGCTGCAGAAACAGCAGCGCCCATTGAAAAAATCCCCTTTTTGGAATAATGGTCAATAGAAGAAAGGTTCATGTTTTCTTCCACTGTAAAGGACGGGATCATGGCTTTGCGCCGTCTGTCTTCGCAGATAAAGGCAATGCCCTTTTTAATAGAATCCACAGGAGATGGCTTTTTCACCATTTTCCCGCTGATCTCAATGGTCCCGCCGGATATGCGCCGGATGCCGTAGATGCATTCTAAAAATTCCGTCCGCCCACTGCCGCAGAGACCGAACATTCCGGTGATGCGTCCAGTATGGACAGTGATAGTGGCATCCTTTACAATGTGGTCGGCGGAGGAGAGATGGGAAATGGTAAGTGCGGGGGTGCCGGAGTGGATATTTGCCGTAGCCGATGCCAGGATATTTACAGCAGAATCATTTTCCTTCTCATTCCCACTCATCAGCCGTACCAGCTCCTTCTGGCTGGTAGAACCTGTATCACAGGTGCTTACCAGTTCCCCGTTTCGAAGCACTGTCACCCGGTCTGTCAGTGTCATGATCTCTTCCAGTCTGTGGGTCACATAAAGGACTGCAGTCCCATTTGCCTTCAGGTTCTTTATAATAGAAAACAATAAATTCGCTTCCTTATCAGAAAGAGAAGCAGTAGGCTCATCTAAGATCATTAACTTACAGTCGCTCATCATGGCCCGCAGGATCTCTACGCATTTTTTCTGGGCCGGAGTCATCTGGGAAATAGATTTTTTCAGGTCTAAACAGATCCCTAGTTCAGTGGCCTTTTTTAACGCCGCTTTTTCCATTTCCTTCCACTGGATCAGACCGTTTTTCCGGGGATAAGGCCGTCCAAGCCAGATGTTTTCCAGGGCGGAAAATGCAGGTATCAGTACATGATCCTGGAAAATGATATTGATTCCCAGCTCACGGCTTTGTACCGGGCCGAATTCAGCAGGAAAAGAAACACCGTTCCAGGTCAGCTCCCCATTGCTTTTTGTATACACGCCGCCTAAGATCTTGATGAACGTAGATTTTCCGGCGCCGTTTTCACCTACCAGGCCGTGGATCTCCCCTTCCTTTAAAGAGAGATCCAGACCCTTAAGGGCATATACACCATTAAATGATTTGTCTAGTTTCCTTGCTTCTAACAGTATTTTTGCCACCTGCCATTTTCCATGATCTGATCATAACCTGTATCAGCCAAAACTCCCGGACTCATCTGGGCCGCCTGGGAAAATTCATACTGTTACTGTGCGTTTTCCTGGGTAATAAGCTCTGCAGGAGCGTACATTTCACCTTTTTCAATGGTTTCTCCTGCATAATATTTTTCCATCTGCTGGCAGACGATTTCTGCCATACCTTCAAAATTCTGCTTTACAGTTGCCTTTAAGCAGGAGCCATCTTTGATCATCTGTACTGCCTGTTCATTTCCGTCAACACCGGTAACGATCACTTCGTCACGTCCTGCTTCTGCTAATGCTTTTGCAGCGCCGATAGCCGGTTCATCCCATGCTGCGAAAATGGCAGTTACAGAATCCTTATCAGGATTTGCAGTCAGCAGGTTAGCGGTGATCTCTTCTGCATCATTAATGGGCTGTTCAGCCGGTACATGCTGTTCTGTGATTAGTTTAATATCCGGATATTCTTTGATAATGTCATCAAAAGCTTCACAACGTTTCACAACACCTGGATGAGGTCTGTGGGTGAGAGCGATCACAGTGCCTTTTTTGCCCATCAGGTCATCAAAGAGGTAACGGACGATCAGTTCGCCCATCTGGTAGTTGTCGCTGGTAGCATTGACCTGCATTCCTTCAATAAAACCGCTGTCGCAGCCAAATACCGGGATATCTGCGTCGAAGGCTTCTGTCAGCTGATTGGCAACCTGGTTGGGATCAGCGCTTACTAAAACAATACCGTCAGTGCCGGAAGAAACCACATCTTCAATACGGCTTGCAAGTTCTGCAAAATCATTGGCAGTGTCGATAACGAACACTTCTGCGCCTTCAGCCTCTAAATTATCTTTGATAAAACCAGTCATCTGGTTGGTGGTGACAGAAGTAAGATAAGGTGTCATAACAGAGATCTTTTTACCTGCAAGAGCAGAGCCGTCAGCAGCTTTTGCAGCGACTTCGCTGGAAACGTCACCTTCAGAAGCTTTTTCAGCATCAGCAGCGGATTCTGTCTGTGTGGTGGTCTCAGCCTTGGCGATAGTAGTTTCATCTGCTTCAGTAGAGCAGCCTGTAAGCAGGATGCCGGTCAGTGCTGCAGCTGCAGCCAGAGTTAAGAAATTACGCATTTTTTTCATAGTGTTCGCCTCCTGAAATAAAGATGTTCTCGTAAAATCAAGTACAAAAAGATTCCGAGAGTATATAAAGTTTTTGTTTGACGGAATACATCTGGAAAATCATTTTGGAAATAAAAAATCCCGGACATGACTTTTACATCATGCCCGGGACGAATTGTTCGTGGTGCCACCCGAATTCACAGATATGGTTAACATTTGTAGTCCACTCATTTTTTCAAAAATGGTTACTTACTCATGTTTTTTAACCCTGATGTTAACAAAAAAAGCAGCTACTCCATAACCGGAATATCTGCCACCAATCTGTCTCATTTTCAGAGTACGGAAAGTTAAGAAAAATAAAACTTCGATACTCTTATCCTTTAACGCAGGAATCACGGCCTCAGCTACTTGTTTATCGCTTTCGCCTGGCGTCTCACAAACCCATTCCATAAGGAACTCCATACTGTCTTCCACCACCGACAGCTCTCTGTGATTTCATTCCGAATGTACTCTCTTTGCTCATCGACTTTTTGTTTTTAATTTTTATGGTTTAAAGATTAGCACACTTCTTTCCATATGTCAATTTTATTTTCAGAATCTTTGCTATTAAAAATTCCTATATCCAGTCACTATTTTTTCCAATCATATCCGGTTCGAACAAAAATCGGCTCCTGAAAGACTTTCCAAGATCAGATCTATCATCTCTTTGTTGACAGTTTTTTCCATTTTGTAGAAACAAAAGTTACATAATTCTTATTTTTTGATTATTGTGCCGAATTAAGTAAAGTGAATTCAAAAAATACTTGACTTTTTAAAGTTATGGTTTTATTCTTAAGCTCATAATTTTATTAACGATCCATTCCAACTATCAAAGGCGATAACTTCTGACAAAAGTGCGCCTTTCTTTTTTACCCGGACTTAACTGTAAGACTATCGAACAGTTTCTCCGGTTCTCCGGAAGCGACTGCCGGATACCCACCGGCACCGGAGATTCCCCACCCGGATCGTTCGTAAAAGGAAAGAGAGAGGAGAGATTCATTTATGAAGAAGAGACGACTTATTGCACTCGCAGCTGCAGCCGTTATGGCAGCATCTTCCCTGGCAGGATGCGGCGGTTCTGCAGAAAGCTCAAAGACAGATAATTCAGGCACGGACGGTAAGGTTTACAATATCGGTATCTGTCAGCTTGTACAGCA
>OGJJ01001951.1_pt1 | contig 14428 bp, 10 predicted proteins | sample 1572081 | NCBI WGS metagenome assembly OGJJ01 (sample SAMEA2582122, study PRJEB24529) | metagenome | biome: Human gut stool | place: China | collected 2011
GCTGCCGAGGCGCAGAAATGGAATGCCGGAATCTATCAGCATCTCGCAGATTTCATCCACGGCACGGTTGGTATAGCTCATCAGCAGGATAGAGGACGCAGGCTGAAAAGCCGACTTGCCTCCGGCGGCGATGCTTTCTGCTGTAGGCATTCCAGTTCCGTCATTCAGTGCTTCTTCCACCATGAACTTCAGGGCACGACTGGTCTTTCCTGTTCCAGGAGGTCCCACGAGCAGGAAATAATCCTGTGCCTGCTTGGCACGGAGAATGATGTCGTCCAATACATCGTCATAGTGTCTGGTCAATTCCTGCGAAGTGTCTCTCTCTGGAACACGCTGGCCCAGAAGAAGGTCGCGTTTGTCCTTTGGTGCACAGATAAACTGGTGCAGGTTGCGGATGCTTCCCCCCGTAGAGGCATCACTCGTTCCGTGTTCGATGGCATACGGCAGGTTCGTCTCAAAGATGTCGGCGTTCTGCTGTCCATCGGTCAGGTGAACCACGATTTCATCGCTGTGAATCTCCTGCAGCACACCTTTATATAATATAGCCTTTCTCACATCCGGTTCTTCCTTGAGCTTGTAGGTATAGAGATACACCATATCGCCGATGCGGAAGTTGGGCAGGAAGTCCTTGCCCTGGTCGGGTACGCTCAGGGTGATTGTATCATATCCGCTTCCGGCGCAGCTCTGTTCCTTTCGGATGATGTGCAGGTCGGTATAGATATTTCCGGCATCCTTCTTCTCGGTGAGTGGCATGGTCCAGAGGTCGGAACTGGAGGTGTTCGTTCCTTCCTGTGCACCCACCTTGCTGATCATCTGTTCCCGTAATACGAAGGTCATCATACGACAGAAGTAGGCTTCCTCCAGGGGCGATAGGGTATGGAGCGGCTTGGTGATGGCTTCTATCTGCGGTTTCAGATACTTGTTGTAGAAGAAGTCCTGAGTGCCTGCCACATTCAATACCTCGGGGGTAAACTCGTTCAGCGCATGTTCGAAACCCTCCTTGGCTATCTCGAAGGAGGCGGCTACCAACTGGTTGCGGTATTGGATGGCTTCCTTGAAGAGCTTCTGGTAGTAGGCTACCACCATAAGTCCGTCCTGTGGACGGTATTTGGAGTAGAGCAATCGGATGTTCACGCGGTCGTTGCTCAACTTGAAGTTGTGCTGCAATACACCATAGTAGAGCAGGAGCTGCACATAGTGAGGCTCCAGCTGATAACTGTGATAACCTGGATCCACCTGATGGTTTTCGATATTCATGTTGCGTCCTGATTTCTGTTCCACCAGTAGTTTGCAGTCGGTGGTCATCAGATCCACACGTCCCTGAATGCCGAGGGCTTCGCAGACGAACGAAGGTTCCAGAATGGCTTTCTTCCGGTCGTAAAGACTTTCGCCACGGAAGGCTGACATCTGTGCCTGAGATGCGGTGCGGGGAAAGAGGATATCCACAACCTGCTGCAGATTGAAAGCCTGCAGGCTGGCATCGGTATAGAACTTCTTGGGGTCAAACCAGGGACAGGTGCAGAATTCCAGGGCTTTCTCCCGGAAGTTTGTCTTCACCGTCTCGTTCATCTGGTATTTGCCGTGGCTGTTGATGATGTCATCCAGCGCAGCTCCGGCAAAGTTACCCAGCAGGGTAGCCTGGGTGTTGGCTCTGGGCTTCATCAGGTTGAGAAGATAGAGCAGTGGATGATGACCGAAAGCCGTAAAACAGGTGGCGATGCTACTGATATCTACCAGATAATCCGGTTCCACCACGATGAGGCGGGGAGTGATGATGGGCTGCTTCACCTGACAGTCGAGCAGGTTGAGCTGCATCCCTTCCTTCAGGATATCCCAGAGATAGGTATGGTCGATATGATTCTCCTCATCCTTCAACTGCACGAGATATTCCTCCTCATCGGCATCCTGGTCGATGTCCACACGGATGAAATCTCCGTCCCAGTTCTTCACGATGCATCGGATACGGCGGTTGTTGATTTCCAGTCCCTTCTGATAAGGTCGGGGAGTATGCGGAATGAGCACGTTGAGTTCGTGGGGAACATCCACTCCGAAGACTGCTGAGATGAAGAGGGCGAGGGCACGTGCATCGTATTTCAGGTCTTCGCCCGAAAGCGGTTCCTGCGAGTTGCTGTGTCGGCGCATGGTCTGGATGGCAATCTTGTCTGCCACCTTGATGCCGCGTGCCTTGCAGAGATAGTCCACCTGCGAGAAAAGGTTACCGAAAGCCTGTTTCGTATCCTTTACTCCTTCGTGGCAGCAGAGGATGAGCGTGTCGTGCATCATCTTGTTGCGAGTCTGCGGTTCCAGTTCTGGGAGCATCAGGAGTTCCCTTACCCTTTGGAAAAGTTCTGCGGCGCTGATATTATTCTGATTCATGAGATATTGCTAATTCTTGAAATGTAGGTACAAAGATACATCAATTTATAGATAAAAGCAAGAAAATAGAGATAAAAGAAAAAAGCCGCAGGGCTTTTTCTAAAATATAGGTAAGAAATGCTTGCCGTATCATTTCTTTTTTGTATATTTGTAGCCCCCAAATGAAAGAGGGGATATTATTCATCTAAAAAATTAAACGAATGACAAAAGAAGAATTGATGCATAGAGCCATTGAGCTCTCAAAGAATAGTGTGAAGACCGGTGGCGGACCTTTCGGTGCCGTTATCGCCAAGGACGGAATCATCATCGCTGAGGCTTCCAACAGCGTAACCATCGACCTCGATCCTACGGCTCATGCCGAGGTGAACTGTGTGCGCCAGGCTTGTTTCAAGCTGAAGACCTTCAATCTGGAGGGCTGCGAGATTTATACTTCCTGCGAGCCTTGTCCGATGTGCCTGGGTGCTATCTATTGGGCGCATCTCGACAGAATCTATTATGCCAATGATAGAAAGGATGCGGCAAAGATAGGTTTCGATGATGAGTTTATCTACGAGGAGATAGACCGCAAGATAGAAGACCGCCATAAGCCGATGATTGCCCTGATGCGCGATGAGGCGCTGGGAGCCTTCCGTATGTGGGAGGAAAATACTGAAAAGACAGAGTATTAATGAGATAAGATAAAAAGGGAAGGTTGCACAGGATATTGACCGCAGCCTTCCTTTTTTCGTAGCTTCTTCTTGTATTCTATCATGCCGGATAGAGAAAAATGGAGAAAAGGAACGATTTCTCGGATTTTCTTTGTAATTTTGCCGCCAAATTCAGAAAAACCCTGAATTCTCTGATTATATGGAAATTCTCTAATTATTATAACGACAATGGAACAGTCAATAGAAAATCTCTACAAGCTTGACGGTAGAGTGCCCGTCGGTAAAGCACTCCCATTTGGTCTTCAACATGTGTTGGCGATGTTCGTCAGCAACATTGCTCCAATTATGATTCTTGCTGGTGCAGTAGGATTGGATAGTTCGGTGAGTGCTGTGCTCATCCAGAACTGTATGGTTATCGCCGGTATCGGTACTCTGGTACAGCTCTATCCGGTATGGCGCATCGGTTCCCGTCTGCCTATCGTGATGGGTATCTCCTTCACCTTCCTTTCGCTTGCCATCGCCATCGCCGGTGCTCATGGCATGGGTACGCTGATTGGTGCAGTCATCATCGGCGGTTTGGTAGAAGGTACGCTTGGTCTCTTCGCCAAGTATTGGATTAAGTTGATTCCGCCTGTAGTAGCCGCTACCGTGGTAACAGCCATCGGTTTCTCGCTGCTTCCTGTAGGCGCCAACTCTTTTGCCGGTGGTCAGGGTGCTGCCGACTTCGGTAGCATGAACAATTGGGTCGTGGGTTCAGTAACCTTGCTCGCTTGTCTCCTCTGCCAGATTTTTGCCAAGGGATTCCTCCGCTCTCTGTCGGTATTGGTTGGTCTGCTGGTAGGCTATGTCTTGGCTCTCTTTATGGGAATGATCGATTTTAGCGGACTTTCCGGCCTTTCTATCGTTGCCTTGCCAAAGCTCCTTCCATTTACTCCGGAGTTTAATGTTGGTGCCATTCTCTCGGTGGTAGCTGTTTATCTGGTTTCTGCCACAGAGACCATCGGTGATACTTCTGCGCTCTGCAACAGTGCCTTGAAGCGCGATCCTAATACCAAGGAGATGGGTGCAGCTGTCTGCTGTGATGGTTTCGTAAGCTCTGTATCGGGTCTCTTCGGATGTACTCCTATCACTTCGTTCAGCCAGAATGTAGGTTTGGCAGCCATGTCGGGAGTTGTTAACCGCTTTACCATTGCCTTGGGTGCCATCATCATGATTATCGGTGGTGTGTTCCCGGCTATCGGATATGTGCTCACCACCATTCCTCAGGCAGTATTGGGAGGCTGTACCATTATGATGTTTGGTAGCATCCTCTTTGCCGGTTTCGGTATGATGGCTCGCACGGGTTTCTCTCAGCGCAACATGGTCATCGTGAGTCTTTCACTCAGCGTGGGTCTCGGCTTTACATCAGCAACAGGTATGTTCAATATCTTCCCAGAGATTGTGCGTACCGTTTTCGCAGATAACTGCGTAGCTGTAGTCTTCCTGCTCGCCGTGATTCTGAACCTCGTATTGCCAAAGAATCTGGATAAGGCATAAGATTACTGTCCACCCAGTCTTTCGAAGAAGGTGATGATTTCCTCGAAGGTCTTGAATTCATCGCTGCCATATTCTATGGTTGTACCCATGAAACCATCGCATGGGCGAGGGTCGATGAAGTAATCGCCGTAGAGCAGGTTCTTCTGATTGCAGAAGATGATGTGGTTGTAGGCTGGGGTAGAGAGATATTCCTCTACCCAGGTCTGCACCTTCGCCATATATTCATGGTCGTTGGTTGGCGCTGGGGCTACGATATATACGTTGTAATGCTCTATCAGCATCTCGTAAGCCTTGTGCATCGAACTGGTTGCCTTCATGTAACTGTCGTGCAGGGCATCGAAGTCTATATATACGATAGGGCGCTCCTTGCCGTTCTGCTTGTCATCTATCCATCGGATTACCGGACAGAGATAGTGGAATGCCACCTTGTCGATGAGTCGGTGCTCGCCATGGAAGTGGATGGCTTGTGGATAGTGCTCATGGAAGAGGTCGAAGGTGTGGACTAACGGGTCTTCATCGCCGAAGAGACCATATACACGCTCCTGTTCCTTGGGAGTGATATCCTGGAAGCATCGCTCGGTGAAGTCGCGGTATTCCTTGATGAGACCTTTGGTAACCATCAGCTCGTTCACTCCATCCTTTCTCGGGTTCTGGAATTCCTGTTTGCCGGTCATGCTGCTCATCGTGTTGCCCATCTCGAAAGCTGGGTTTACGAGGATGCGGTCGAATCCTTTCAGCAGCTCGGTGTACATTCCGCCCATCGAAGTACCGATGATGAGGTCGGGTTGCTCTGTCTCTGCCATCTTCTGCAGCATCTCTATGGCTTCTTCCGGATGAACCGGGATGTCTTCAGCCACGAGGGTAGCATTCGGCATCAGTTCCTGCAACATCTTCACGGTACCGCTCTGTGCAGATGAGAGGAAGCCGTGCACATACATGATTTTCTTGCCCGACATCAGGTCGGGGAATTGTTTGATATATGAATTCATAATCTTATAATTTTTATTGGGGGTAAGTCCTTAACTTCTTTCACTCCCAGTTATTTTGCTGCAAAATTACGGTAAATTGCAGACAAAACAAAATTATTGGGCGATAAACTTTCTTGTTTGCGAAAAAAGTAGTAATTTTGCACCCAATAACCAAAAAGTTCAAGTCATAATGGATTTACTGAAAGAAAGAATTATGCAGGAGGGCAGATGCTTTCCTGGTGGAATCTTAAAAGTAGATAGCTTCGTAAATCATCAGATGGACCCAATCCTGATGATGGACCTGGCTAAGGAATTCGTGCGCCTTTTCAAGGACATCAAGTACAACAAGATTGTTACTATCGAGGCTTCGGGCATCGCTCCAGCCATCATGGTGGGTTACCTGACCAATCTTCCTGTTGTCTTCGTCAAGAAAAAGCAGCCTAAGACGATGGAGGGTATGATTACCTCGGTGGTTCACTCTTTTACCAAGGATCGTGACTATACGGTTTGCGTGAGCAACAGCTACCTGACTCCTGAGGATCATGTGATTTTCATCGATGACTTCCTCGCCAATGGTAACGCATCCAAGGGTGTGATGGATCTCTGCGAGAAGGCTGGTGCCAAGATTGAGGCGATGGGCTTCATCATCGAGAAGGCATTCCAGCATGGTGGTGACTTCCTGCGCAAGGAGGGTATCCGTTATGAGGCGCTCGCAACCGTAGAGAGCCTGGATGATTGCAAGATTGTCTTGAAGTAATACACCTATTATTATATATTGTAAAAGCCGCCTGTTGATACGGGCGGCTTTTGCTGTTTTTTATATCGGCTATTTTACAATGTCTGCTGCATAGATTCCCATCGCCTTATAGCCTGTTGGGTTAGGATGGAGCCAGTCGTTGCTGGCGTATTCCCGCTTCATTCTTCTGTCATCATTCGGATCTTGAAGCAGCTTGGCGAAATCCAGGATGCCATCCACGTTCTTCGCCTGACTTCGGATCCAGTCGTTTACATAGAGGCGGGCAGCCTCGTGGAAGTGGGTATAATATCCTGCGCCCTTGAAGGGAGTGATGGTTCCCAGATAAACTTTCATCTTCCGGGCTTTCGCCTTCTTCATCATTCCCTGGATGCTCTCGATGATCTGCCGGGCTACGGTTTCGCTGCTGCCGCTCCTGGCTGCACCGATGTCGTTGACTCCCTCGAAGATCACCACCTTCTTCACGCCGCTCTGCATCAGGATGTCTCTGTCGAAACGTTCCTTGGCAAGGGCTCCGAATCCGCCCGGTACGGTTACGCGGTTGTTGCCGATGCCCAGGTTCAGCACACCCTGATTGGTTATTTTATGCTTCAGCTGCAGCATCTCCGACATCACGTCGGGCCATCGGTTCTGGGCATTGTCGGTAGAGCATTTTCCGTCGGTGATGGAATTTCCGATGATGGCGATGGCGCTCATGTTGTTGCTCATCGTATAGACATCGATGCCGCTGATGTTGTACCAGTGGTTTTCCCGGAATGCCTTCGCAAAGTTGGAGTGGGCATTGGTTACACCTTTCATGATATAGGAGGTGGTGCGCGAACCCATATGCACGGTTGGAATTTCGGGAGCCGATGTGTAGTTGATGGTGATAGCTACACGCTCCAGATTCCTGAGATTGAACTTCAGGGCATCGCTCACTATCTGCTTGCCGGCAGGGATGACGGTCTTGTAGCTGTTGCCGAACTTGAAGTATTGTGCCGTTTTGGCATCAATGTCGGAGGAATCCTTGGCATGAGCGATGTAGATAGATCGGATCTCTACGGGTTGCATCGAATAGATGTTGCTCAACTTGAGGCGGATCACGTCGCCTCCTATGCTAACCTTTACCACCTGGCGTACCGAACGGTTAGTCATGCAATTGTTATAGGGCATAAATGATTTGACTACAGTTTGCGGAGCTGTGGCCCAGGTGCCTACCCAGTTCTGTGCCAGAGAATAAGTTGATAGGGCACAGAACATCATTAAGAAAACTAATAATCTTTTCATCATACGTGCAAAGTTAGATAGAAAAGGCAATAAAACCAAGAAATTTAAAAACTTTTTTCATAAAACTTTGGAGAATATTGAGAAAAGTTGTACCTTTGCCCAAAATTCTAACTAAAATATAAGTCTATGCAACCAACAAAAAGTTTTGCGATTCCATTGTCGTTCATTGGAATCATGTTTTTCTCTTTGGGCTTTGCCCTGGGTATTAATTCCTTGCTGGTGCCTGTATTGCAGGGTTCGCTGGGTATTTCCAATGCTGCCTCTTATCTCATCATCGCAGCCACCTTCATTCCGTTCCTGATTTTCGGTTATCCTGCCGGACTCACCATCAAGGTTATCGGTTATAAGAAGACGATGTCGCTGTCGTTTGTCATATTCGCAGCAGCATTCTATCTCTTCATCCTTTCTGCCGATGAGAAAAGTTTCCCACTGTTCCTGCTTGCTTCTTTTGTAAGTGGTGCTGCCAATGCCTATCTCCAGGCATCAGTCAACCCTTACATCACCATTCTGGGTCCTTTGGATAGTGCAGCCAAGCGTATCAGTATGATGGGTATCTGCAACAAACTGGCGTGGCCAATCCCATCTATGTTCATCGTATGGCTGTTGGGCAAGGATGTGCATCTCATCGGAATCGAGGATTTGTCCAAGCCATTCTGGATTATCATCGTAGCGTTCCTGGCTTTGGGTGTTCTGGCATTCCTGGCTCCATTACCAGAGGTAAAGGCTGCCGGAGAGGATGAATCTGACGAGGAGGAGTCTGCTGCCTGCGCTTATGCAGCAACCAAGACCTCTGTCTTCCAGTTCACACACTTGCTGCTGGGCTGTCTGGCGCTGTTCCTGTATGTAGGTGTTGAGACGGTTTCTCTCGGAACATTGGTAGATTATGCCAATTCCCTGGGTTTGCCTGGTGCTGCTAACTATGCCTGGATTGCTCCTATCGGTATTGTTATCGGTTATATCTGCGGTATCATTCTGATTCCTAAGTATATCAGTCAGGCAGTAGCCTTGAAGCTCTGTTCGTTCCTGGCAATTGCCGGAGCCTTGCTGGTAGTTCTTACTCCAGCCGAGATTTCCATCTATTTCATCTCATTGATGGCATTGGGTTGTTCTCTGATGTGGCCTGCCCTCTGGCCATTGGCAATGGCAGATTTGGGTAAGTTTACCAAGTCAGGTTCTTCATTGCTCATCATGGCGATGTTTGGTGGGGCCGTTCTTCCTACGCTCTATGGCAGTCTGAAGGATGCAGTAGGTGCTCAGCAGGCATATTGGCTCTGTCTCCCTTGCTTCCTCTACATTTTGTATTACAGCATCCATGGTTACAAGATCCGTTCATAGTATCGTTTCTTATCAGCTGAGATGATAAAAAAGGTGTATCCTCTGTAGCCTTCGATGATGAAAGGCTAGGGGATACACCTTTTATATTATAGTCTTTTAATTTCCTGCTCTGTCAAACCGGTAATTAAAGCTATCTGCTCTATGCTCAATCCATTAGCCAGCATTTTGCGGGCAATGTTATTTTTCTCTTCAGTTCTACCTTCAGCTCTGCCTTCTTCCATACCTTCCAATCTTGCATTTCCCAGAACGTCATTTTGAATCATGATGGCATTGATGTGCTCATCGTATGCATAACGTTCTGCATCCGACATGGAATAGTATTTCAGCTTCTCACGAGCTTCCTGCAGACCTGGCGCTTGGGTTTCAGGAGAGATGACACCATTCTTCAGATACTCAACCCATTCTTCCAATGGTGATTTAGCCACCTTGTTGAATTCGTTTACACGAACCAGAATATAAGTTGGGAAAATCTCGGAAGGCGATTTCCTCACTATCGTATCTTTCTCCTTGGTGCTGATGATCAGATGGTCTTGGGTATGCAAGCCCACGAAATTGTTCTGTCCCACATAAATATAGTCAGAACCCTTGCCCAAATCAAAGTACAGAATGCTGATGGAATATACCTTCTTCACCTCTTTATAGGTATTGCCTAGATTGATATGATTGAAAATAGACTGATTCCACTTAAAATAAATGCTTTCACAATAATATAGAATACGGAATGCATGAATATCTACAATGATAATTTCTCCCTTGCTATTTTTGGCTTTGATATCTACACGATTAAATTTATCTTCAGCTGCCTGCTGGTTGCCTTCACTCTCCAAGATATCAACAATCTTGATAGGTTCATTCAGAAATACAGTCAGGAAGCCCTCAAGCACCCCAAAGTTCGCCTTCTGGCGAAGCAAACTCTTGATAGCCCAGTCAAAACGTATGTATCTATCTCTTAGCTCTGTCATATTCTACCTCCTTATTTTAAATTATTCAGCATTGTTTATTTTTCATTGCCCTGCGTTCAAAATCACAATTCGTGATTGCGCTTTCTTCAATAAGGCCAAAAAGTCTATAAACTTTTCTTTTGTCCACGTTTCCATTCTATGGCCTGTTCTGTCAACCTGTATTGTTGGCGAGGATGGTTTGGGATATCAGGATATTTACGCTCTATAGCCCCTTCGTCGAGGGCTGGCAAAATATAGGTTGTCCTAAATCTCAGTCGGCTCTTTAATCCACAAGTTTTCATCATTTCCCCTGTTGATAAATAATCATCTGAAACAGCTAGAATTAAATCTTTAACTTGGTTCGTACTTGGTTCGTACTTGGTTCGTACTTGGTTCAAATTTAATCCCAGTTGCATCCCCACAGGAGTCTTCATCGGATCGGTTACAGGCCGCACGAATGTCACGCAAATGAAGCCACCGTTGATGCTCCACTTCGGTTCTGGAGCATTCTGTGCCTTGCAAGCCTCCATGATACGGAATGCGCCAGACCCCCAACTTTCAAGGAAAGTGGTGCGGTAAAGCACTTCCGCCATGATGGGATTGTATGGATAGGAACTGTGTGACTGTTTGATTGTTTCTGTGTTGAGTTGTGGCGGCAATACACCAGGATTCTCAATCTCTATGCGGTCATCATATATGGCAATACTTGGCGTAAGGTTGTACTTCTCGAACTGCCTATGACAAAGGCTGTTTGTAAGGGCTTCCCTCAACGCTTCGGCTGGCACCTCCATATTTTCCTCACGACGGAAGCCAACAATTTTGCCACTCATGTTCAGGTGCTTCAAGAAGAAAGCCATACCGGCATCAAGCAGTTGGAAGAAATTTCCTTCCACCCTTTGGTTGTCGATGAACTCTATCTTATTGATTCCGCGGAAACGAGCCAAACGCAGCTGCATCTGCGTGTAGCCCCTTAATTTGGTGGAAAACAGGGCGGCAGCAGCGTTATTGGGAACGCCATCGTTCATTAGTTCAAGTTTTCTGAGTACATCCGAAAGAGGCTCTGTCAAAGCTGTGGCTGGCATGCGGTTCTTCTCCACGCCGAGCCGTATAGCTCCCCTGATGAGTTTCTCGTCCATATCATCAATGGTTATTTCATCAGCCGACTGTCTCTCCCAGGCATAATAGTTTGGTTTGTTGGCACGCAGCCGTTCCTCAAACATATTGCGAGGCATCAGCTTCGTGGTACTTTCAACCTTATAATATGGGCTACCATGATAGGTATAAGGTGCCGTTCCCCAAACGAATGCTTCGAAATACATTGCTATGACTTGACAGCCTAGTCTATCGGGCACGTCAATGTATTGAATGTCAATCGAAACTGCTGGTTCGAGACCACTCAACGCTTGGGCTATCTCTCTTTGTGTATTATCCGTAACCTCCTGTCCGAGAATCTTAAGAGACTTAGGGGCTACACCGAACACCAGCCAACCGCCAGCACCATTGAGGAATGCACAGGCAGTGTGCATACCATCCTTCAACTCACCTGTAGTTTTTTTCAACTCCAAATGTACGTTTTCATCGTTGGCTATAAGCCTTTCAAGTTCCTCTATGTCCATATTTACCTCCTTGTTTTAATAATTCAACTTTCGTGCTGCAAAGATTACTCAAACGAGCGCAATGTAAGCTTGCTTTCAAATTGCCGAGCGCAGCTAATCTTCTGCAAAGATACTCTTTTCTTCTGAAAGATGCAAGGAATTATCGGAAAATGTTAGAGAGTGAGGGAGATAACAGAAAAAGCAAAGAAAAAAGGCTTTTTTGTTGTCATTATCAAAATATTTATGTACTTTTGCAAAAACAAAAAACCCGGGGTCATCACCAGCATCGAATAATCTGGGAGAGGGCCTTACCGGGACTGCGCTGCAAAGATAAGAATAAAAATGGAATATACCAAAGATTTTTTCGAAAAAGTTTTCTCGACAGATAGAATGAAGAAATATTTCTTGCTCTATCCTAGGGATGAAGTAAAGGCAATTAAGCATTATCAATGTAACATAATGCTTTCCGAAGCTATGTACCCATGTCTTTCTGTCTTTGAGGTAGAACTCCGTAATTCCGTAGTTCGGGAACTTGTAGCATTTGCCAAAAGAGAAGATTGGTATGTCATTTTCTCTACAACTCCAGGCCTGATGGAGCTGAATAAATATATAAGTACAGCTAAGAAACAAATTGCTGCACGAGGTGAAGATATAACCACAGCAAAGATTACTGCAGAGTTGACCTGGGGCTTTTGGACATCCCTTTTTAATAGGAACTACGAACGTATCCTTTGGAAAGACTTAAGGAGAGCTTTCCCTTTTGTGAAGAAAGCTAATCGGCAAAGAAAGGTAGTTGCTAGTTCCTTAAACAAATTCCGTCGCTTGCGCAATAGGATAGATCATAATGAAGCTATTTGTTGGAATCTCGATGAAGTTGAGATGATACACGATGAAATGATAAATGTTATGGGATGGATGAATAAGGAGGTACCAGCTTGGTTGTCTCAGTTTGACAGATTTAGTTCTGTTAGCTTGGATATACGTAAAATTATGGATTGGTAAAGCCATATCTGAAAAACATATCTCCATGATTGGAGAGTATCGCTTCTTCTGCAAAGATACGCTTTTCTTCTGAAAGAAGCAAGGAATTATTGGAAAATGATTGAGGGTGAGGGAGATAAAAAGAAAAAGGTGTATCCTCGCTTGCCCGATGAATGGGGCAAGAAGGATACACCTTAATCATGTATTCTTATGAGAGTAAGTGATTACTCACCATATTGGTCATTCTGCTTAATATTAGGGTTTGCATTGATTTCGCTCTGAGGAATAGCAGAAATTGCTTTGTAATAGTCACGATCGAATGACTTTTCCTCTGAGTTCAAAATCTGGTGCCAACCTTGATCAGCTTCGCTTGTATAACGAACAATCTTCTCATTGCGACGGAGGCAATCGAAGTAACGGTGACCTTCACCAACCAACTCCTTACGACGCTCGATAGAGATTCTTTCAGCTGTAATGTTTTCTGCTGTTACAAGCTTTGAATCATCAGAGGTACGATTCTTAATAATTGCATTGAGATACTCTGCTGCTTTTGTTTTGTTACCAAGATTAAAAGCACACTCGGCTGCTGTCAAATATACCTCAGAAAGACGCATCATAGGAACGTTAGAGTAACGTGGATCACCATTTACTGCTGGAATTTTGTTCAACCAAACTTTGTTGTCGCCATAAACTTTCTGGTTATCTGAATTCAGAGATGCCAAGAATACGTTATTGCGAACATCCTTTGGATCTGAAGATAACATATCTACGAAACTCTTAGTAGCAACAACATCACTATATCCTACATGGTCATCACTATTCTCGTTTAACAGATATCCTATACCATTACGGTCAGTCCAGTCATTCTTATCATTAATCGCGATTTCAAAAATCATCTCGTTTTCATGAACAGCACTTGTTTTAAACCAAGCTTTTGCATACTGATCCTTTGTCCACAACTGATAAGGTGAGTTCTTGATGATATCTTCAGAAACATCCAGAGCCTTGTCCCATTCACCCATTGTCAGATATACACGAGCAAGGAGAGTTTTTGCTGCCCAAACATTGATATAGCCTTGGTCTTTTTCCTCTGTTAATGCATTAGAATTGATGGCCGCAGTTAAATCTTTGAGAACTTGTTCATAGTTCTCTTTGACAGTTAAACGTGGCAACTGACAGGTAGCAATGTCTGCAGCAGATACAACACTCTCTGTAAATGGCACACCCAAAGACGCACCATTATCCTCTGTATATGTCTTTCCATAAATGCGAGCCATATCAAAGAGAGCCATTGCACGAAGAACCAAAGCCTGACTCTTGTAATTTGCAATTGTCTTTGCTGCTTCATTCTTGTCTTCAAGTTGACCGTCAGCAGCAGCGATGATGCGATTTGCACGTCCCATAACAATATAAGGTGACTGCCAAATTGCATTGTCAGAGAATCCTGTACCTGTAGTGTATTGCATGAGATAGTAGAATGAAGCACGATTACTGTTAGTACCTGCCAATTCATTACTCTGCATATCATCTGCATGAACGTCACCATACAGGAACATACGGGCTCCGTAATAATCAATCAAAGAGCTATTTCCCTTTAAACCAGCATACAAACCAGCAACAGCTGTTCCCATATTGTCGCTATTTGTAATACCAGTATTTTCCTCTACACCATCAGATGGTTCAAGGTCAAGCCAGTTGTTTACGCATGAAGTCAAAGCCATTGCTGACAAGGTTGCGCAAAGTGTTGCCTTATATATATATTTAAATACTTTCATTAGTCTAATCTTTTTTTGGTTAGAAACCAAGTTCAATACCGAATGTGAATGTTCTCAATGATGGAGTCTCGAATGTACAAAGACCATTTACAGGAACCTCAGGGTCTACTGTGAGATCCTTTGATTTCCAAGTCAGCAAGTTAGATGCTGCAAAATATGCACGCGCCTTGCTAAGACCTATGTGTGAGATGAAACTCTTAGGTGCATTGAAACCAACAGACAAGCTCTTGACACGCAGGTAGTCTGTAGACATC
>OGJJ01001956.1_pt1 | contig 14404 bp, 13 predicted proteins | sample 1572081 | NCBI WGS metagenome assembly OGJJ01 (sample SAMEA2582122, study PRJEB24529) | metagenome | biome: Human gut stool | place: China | collected 2011
AAATCAATTCTAAATTCAACGCCGAATTTGCCGATAAATCCGACCGCACTTTGCCCCCGCGCGCCCATTGCCCGTCAGCATCAAAAGTATGACCAAGATGGCGGGCTATCCAACCATCCATCAGCGCATTGCCCGGGCCGGTGTCGTAGCCGATGATTGGCTGATTCGGCAACAGCACAGAAATATTACTAATACCTCCGATATTCAACACCACCGTCGCCCACTGTTCGTCATAAAATAACGCTTGGTGGAAGGCGGGCACCAAGGGCGCCCCTTGTCCGCCAAACGCCATGTCTTTACGCCGAAAATCCCCGACGACATCAATGTCGGTGCGTGCGGCAAGCAGATTCATATCACCTAACTGCATGGTGAACGGAAAATCGCCCAACGGCGCATGCCACACGGTTTGTCCGTGGCAGCCGATAGCGCGGATGTGATGTGGTTGAAGGTGGTGTTCGGCGAGGAAGCGATTCACGCTGTCGGAATACAATAATGCCAAACGTTGATCCAACTCACCTAATTGTTGCAATGTGGTGCTGCCCTCAGAAACTAATTGCAATAAATCTTGTCGTAAATCCGTTGGCATCGGCGTAAATTGACCGACGATAAATTGCGGTTGTTCAGCAAATGCCATCAGAGCTATGTCCACACCGTCCAAACTGGTGCCGGACATGATGCCAAGATAATATTCCTGTTGCATTTTGCACTTGTCCTTAACTTAACTCAAAATTGCAAGAATGATATACTAGCGAGCAATTTTTAGCGAACAAAAGAGAAAATTTATGACAACTCAAGCTCTCAGTGTAGTTATCCTCGCCGCCGGAAAAGGCACCCGTATGTATTCCGATTTACCGAAAGTGTTACACCCGATTGCAGGCAAACCGATGGTAAAACATGTTATCGACACCGCCAAACAATTGGGTGCTCACAACATTCATTTGGTCTATGGCCATGGCGGCGATTTAATGCAACAACGATTAGCAAACGAGCCTGTCAACTGGGTTCTGCAAACGGAACAACTTGGCACCGGCCATGCTATGCAACAAGCAGCGCCGTTTTTTACCGATGATGAAAATATTTTAATGCTTTATGGTGATGCCCCTCTCATTACCAAGGCAACCTTGGAAAAACTCATTGCCGCTAAACCTGATAAAGGCATTGCACTACTCACCGTAGTATTGGACAACCCGACAGGTTACGGTCGCATTTTGCGTGAACAAGGCAATGTCGTCGGCATCGTAGAACAAAAAGATGCAAATGCCGAACAACTCAAAATTCAAGAAGTGAACACCGGCGTGATGGTGTCTGATGGTGCTTCTTTCAAAAAATGGCTGACACAGTTGGATAACAATAACGCCCAAGGCGAATATTACATGACCGATGTTATCGCTTTGGCAAATCGTGACGGTTGCCAAGTGGCCGCCGTACAAGCCGCTGACTTAATGGAAGTTGAAGGCGCCAACAATCGCCTACAACTGGTTGCACTTGAGCAATATTTCCAACAAAAACAAGCACGTGAATTATTACTTGCCGGCGTAATGTTGCTTGATCCGAACAGCTTTAAATTGCGTGGCGAACTCACCCACGGCAAAGACGTAGAAATCGACATGAACGTGATCTTAAAGGGCAAAGTGCGGTTAGGAAATCGGGTGAAAATCGGCGCAGGTTGTGTACTCACTAACTGCGACATCGGTGATGACGTAGACATCAAACCATATTCCGTGCTTGAAGATACTTCCGTGGGTGCAAATGCCGCTATCGGTCCATTCTCCCGCTTACGCCCGGGCACAGAACTGGCGGAAAACACGCATGTGGGCAACTTTGTGGAAATCAAAAAAGCGCAAATCGGCAAAGGCTCCAAAGTGAACCACTTAACCTATGTAGGTGACGCAGAAATTGGTAAAGATTGTAACATCGGCGCGGGCGTGATTACCTGCAACTACGACGGTGCCAATAAATTCAAAACCATCATCGGCGACAACGTATTTATCGGCTCCGACAGCCAACTCGTTGCGCCGGTCACCATTGAAAGCGGCGCCACCATCGGTGCAGGCTCCACTATTCGTACGGATGTCAAACACGATGAACTGGTTACCACCCGTGTTCCGCAAAGACACATACAAGGTTGGGAAAGACCGAAGAAGAAATAATCCGTAACTAAAAAACGGCTTTCTGATCTGTCCCCCTAATTATTTGGTTGTATCCAATTTTTTGGGGGCAGATCATATTTTTTATGACATGTTGACCACGTTAAACCTCTGAGAGTGGAAAGCACCTCTGCTTATACCATTCGTACTCCGCATTATTTCCTCGTTTGCTTAGAGGAATAAATCACAGTCAGTGATTTACGAATCCTTTTCCAAGAAAATCTTCCTGTCTGTAAATCTGGCCTTTGCCGGCATTCTTTCTTCAATCCGTTGACGATTGGTAGCTAGGGCTTGTTCGGTAGGGATGTAATCCAGCCATAATGCGGGATCGGTGCTAAGTTCTTGCGGCCAAATATATGTCACGTTGAAACCACGCGCTCTGCATTCGGCATGAAGCGCATCATAACGTTTCTTCAAGAAGGCCATTTTATTAAAGAAGAACCGTACATGGCCCTCACCCAATTTATATTCCGTCGGTTGGCCTTTTAGGTGAAATTTCCCTTTGGCAACAGCGTTGGGAATACGGGTAAGTTCGCGGTGTTCAGCAAGTAAATGTTGATCGCACAATTCACTCGGCGGGACAAGATTAATTCGGGTCATAAATCATCACAAAATCAATAAAGAGGCGTAATACTAGAAGAAATACAGGATGCCGTCCAGCTTATTTGTGTGGCACTAACATTACTTACACGCCAACAAGCTCAGAGGTTGTCATTTCAGCGTTGTGCTACGGCTACATAAATTTTGTTTTTTTGACCGCACTTTGAAGTCTATTTCATCACGGTAATCGTCCATTTGGCGTCATCAATTTGTTCATAATTTGTCACTTCATAGCCTTCCTCGGCAGCCCATGCAGGGATAGCTTCTGTAGCTTGAGTACAATCAAACTCAATTTCTAAGCAATCTCCCTTATTTAGTTTTGCCATAGCTTCTTTCGCTTCAACTAAAGGAAAGGGACAAACAAGCCCCAATGTAGGTAATTTAACAATCATTTTATACTCCTAGACGTTATGCTTTAACTGTTTTAAACGCTGTGGGCGAATAATCGTAAAATAGGCGGCAACCCAAGTCCCCAGTATCATTAATGGCAATGAAATCCAACCTTGCCAAGAAAAAAAGGCAGTTTCCACCAAGCCATTACCTATAGAACATCCTCCGGCAAGAGTCGCACCAATCCCCATTAAAATACCACCCAGTGCACTACGTAAAATCGTGGTCACATCCGGTACACGTACACGAAACTCATTACTGCCTTTGGCACCGATGAAAGATCCGACAAAAATACCAAGCACTAAAAAGACGCCCCAGTTAATAAATTTCTCGTCACCCGTCACTAAATATTGCATGATGTTAGCGGAGGGGCCGGTAATGCCTAAGCCAAATTCCCGCCCTGTCGCGACACTAAGAGGCCATGCTAATAAAGCGATTAAGCCAATTAATACCGCAGAAAAAAACGGATGCCAGCGTTTTTCAAATAATACATGCGCAAGACCATGTTTCTTCGGTTTTAAGGTCGCCATTCTTGGTGCGGACTTGCTTAAATGCTTGTACACATAATAGAGAGTAATAAACGTCAATAACGCAACCAGCCACCAAGGTGAAATGCCCAAAGTGCTATAAATATTTCGTTGTTCAATATTAATACTACGCAACGCATTATTAAATTCACCCAATGGCCCCGTTCTCATTATCGCGCTCAGTAACATATACGTGAATAAAGCCACCCAACTGCCAATTAATCCTTCTGCCGCGCGATACCAAGTTCCGGTGGCACAACCTCCGGCCAATACAATACCGATACCAAATACAAATGCCCCCAGAATCACGGCCAAAAAGGCAAAATTTTCAGCCGGTTCAACGTTCAATACGCCAATCTCTTTTAACCAAAAGAAACCTATTGATTGCAACGTAATGGCTAATAAAAGCGCTATAAACATTTTGTTATTTTTAGTGACATACAAATCGCGAAACGCACCGGTAATACAAAAACGTCCACGCTGCATAACAAACCCAAGTAATATACCGCAAAGTAACCCAGTCAAAAGCATAACCTTTCCTTTATCACAATAATGTTGGCAAACATTTTCTAAAAAAGACAAAGCAACATGCCAATAACTTTTTGCTAGGAGATATATTTTTTGGTTCTAAAAAAACACATGAAAAAATCACCGCACTTACCAAGAGAACATAGTGTTCGCGTTACCGGCATATCCTGTGATAGGAACAAAGAACACCAAAAGATTATCATCAGGCATCATTCCCATTATTTACGACAATGTGTAAAATCCTGATCAATGTCTATGAACCTCAAAGGGATTTCCATATGAACCACCTCCGCATTCATCTTCAACTTATCGGTATGGCTGTTTTGTGGGGAGCATCTTGGCCTTGGGGGCGGGTAGTGGCACAGACCATGCCAACTTTCACAGCGTCGGCAAGCCGCTTTTTTATCGCTGTGATTCCCCTGCTGATTTGGCTTTATGTAGCGACACGTTTTCGCTATGTGAAACAGCTTCGTCGAAGTCAGTGGATTGGCTTATTTTTTACCGCTGTCTTAGGAATTTTTGCCTACTCCACCTTTTTCATCTGGGGGCTAAAATATGTGCCGGCGGGGCAGGCAGCGATAATTGTCACGAGCAATCCGGTATTCACGATGATTTTTGCTATTTTCTTATTTAAGGAAAAATGGAATGTTTGGGTGTTGTTAGGAATGGGCATTGCGATAAGCGGTCCATTAATTGCTATCAGTAAAGGCCATCCGTTCGAGATGTTGGACGCTTTAGGATTTGGACAGTTTTTGCTTATCTGTGCCCTATTCTGTTGGGTAAGTTATACCCTATTGGCTCGTAAAGTATTATTTGGCATCGACTCACTCACCGCCACTACCATTTCGTCTGTATTTGGTTTTATTTTGCTGCTAATTGCTGCATTGTGCGTAGAAAATGTAGAAGATTGGAATTCACTCCTGAGCCTTTCACAAAGTACTTGGATGAGTTTAATCGGTTTGTCTTTAGGATCGACCGTGTTGGCTTATGCTTGGTATTTTGACGGCGTCAAACATCTCGGTGCGGGAAATGCCTCTGCTTATATTATTCTTATTCCGATTTTTGGCATTATTTTTTCTGCCATCTGGTTAAATGAACAGGTGGATTCATCATTATTCATTGGCGGCACGCTCGCCGTGGCCGGGCTTGCCATCATGAATAGGGGCAGAAGTTTAATAAAGTAATCACGTCCTAAAATGCAGTTACGCTATTTTTCCTGCAACACCTTCAGCGCCGCCTGATATTCTGTTGATTGATCCAACAAAATCTTGGCGGCGGCACGCAATTTTTCAACATCGGAGGTCGGCAAATAGAAGGATGTGCCGATATTTAGCACCTCATTTTTCAGCTTGCCGTCAGGCAACTGCTTCAAACTCAAATTCACAAAATAAATCTGAATTTTTCTGCCCTTATGTCGCTTGGCGTATGCATTCCATTGTTCGGTAAATTTCTGCGAGTATTGCAAGGTCGATTCACTGGTTTTATTAATCGGCACACGAATGACCGTATTCACCACATCGGTAATACCGGGAATGTCCGCCGATTTATCCATTTCCGTGGTAATTTCATTTTGTGCATTCACATTAACCACCACAATGTTGCGTAATTGGCTTTGCTCTAACATGGCATAAAGTTCTTCTAACTGCATCACATTGGATATATCCAACAAGCCGGCCAGACCTAAATTATCCGTCAAACCACCGTCCACCAAATGTAAATAGGGATGTGATTGCGTGTCTTGATAGCGAATCATGTGAGCCTTCATCGCCATCAAATTTTGCTGCGCTAACGTGCTAAGCTGATATTGCGATGTCATGCGCAAGGGGTATTTAAAACGACAATTTCCGCCATGATTATTTAGCGTGATAGGCGAAAAAATCAAAGGCACCGCACTTGATGCGGCCACGGCGCGGGCAATTTGCAAATCATTCAAATTCAGGCACAGCACATCGAAAAAATCTTGCGTAAAATTCACTTTCTGACCTGCCGTCATATCTGTTGCGCTGATTACCGCAAAAGGGCCTTTACGTTGAGTAGCTAAATCGGCAAATTTTTTGTTTTTATATAACGTCAAATTCAGCCGTTCCTGCAACAAATCGCTACGGCCAAATTGCGAGGAGGTTAAACGGGGCATATTGGAAAGCGAAAAGACTTGCGAAATCAATTCCTTCTGAAGGTTTTTGTTTAAAAAACGCTCATTAAATTTGGGGATCACATCCCGCCCTTCCAAAGAAAAATAACCGGCCAACACAGCCCCACCGGACACGCCATACACCACATCAATATTATCCAACAACGTATCGCCCTTTTCCGTCGGCCGAACCGGTGTGTTTTTAAACTGTTCCAAGACACCATACCCTAATGAGGCCACGCGTGATCCACCGCCGGAAAAAGTTACGATCAGCAAATTTTCTTTTTGTAGCGCCTGCTCCATGGCGGTACTTAAACGGTAACCTGTTTGCGGTTCGATTTGGGTAATGGTTTCAGTAGGTTGATAGGTCACCAGATTACAGGCTGATAGCCCGATAATGCAACCAACAAGCCATGTGAGATTAAAAGGAAAACGATGTTTCATAAGCGTACAAATGGTAAAAATGAGCCTGAATGCATTCTACTGCTTTTGATCCGAAGGGGCAAAGTGCGGTGAGTTTTGCCTGTGTTTTTTAGGCAAGAACGCTTTCTACCATGTTAAGAATCTCACAAAACCGATGCTGCCCTAGCTAGAAAAATCCTTAAAAATGTTATCCCGATCACGTTCTACAAAAATTTTTTCGTTATAATTCCCAAATGATTTTCTTGAAGGAGAACAGCTGATGAACGCAAAACAAATCGCCCATTATATTGATCACACCGCACTTACCGCCGAAAAAACCGATGCGGATATTCTAAAACTCTGTGATGAAGCCATTGAACATCAATTCTTTTCCGTTTGTATTAATTCTTGTCATATTCCTTTGGCAAAACAAAAACTTGCCGGCTCCAATGTAAAAATCTGCACCGTCGTCGGCTTTCCGTTAGGGGCTAATTTAAGTTCGGTCAAAGCCTTTGAAACCCAAGAAGCCATTGCCGCCGGCGCCAATGAAATCGACATGGTCATCAATGTTGGTTGGATAAAATCGAACAAATGGTCGGCAGTAAAAGAAGATATTCAAGCAGTTTTAAATGCCTGCAACGGCACGCCATTAAAAGTCATTTTGGAAACCTGTTTGCTCACCAAAGAGGAAATCGTACAAGCCTGCGAAATCTGCAAAGCCTTAAAGGTCGCCTTTGTGAAAACCTCGACCGGCTTTAACAAAGGCGGTGCAACCATGGAAGATGTGGCATTAATGAAACAGACCGTAGGTGACATTGGCGTGAAGGCCTCCGGTGGCATCCGAGATACACAAACCGCCCTCGCCATGATCCAGGCCGGTGCGACCCGCATCGGTGCCAGCGCCGGCATTGCAATTATTCACGGCATGCAAGATAACAATAATACTTATTAATTTGCCTAAATTGGGAACACAGCCATGGTTAAAAAACAACAGTCACGGGTGCAAAAGCTAGAATTCTTGTTAAAGCAGATGGATAAAATTCATTTGCGTGACGCAGCGGAAATGTTGGATGTGTCGGAAATGACATTACGCCGTGATTTAAGCAATGATAGCAGCAACGTGGTGTTGTTAGGCGGTTATATTGTGATGAACCCGCAAAAAATCGGCAATAATTACCAAATCTTCGATCAGCAAACACGCCATGTCACGGAAAAAATGCGGGTGGGCAAACTGGCAGCCTCCTTGGTAAAAGACGGTGATGTGGTATTTTTCGACTGCGGCTCCACTATCCCTTTTATTATTTCGCAGATTGATCCGTCCATAAAATTCACCGCACTTTGCTGTAGCATCAACAGCTTCATGGCATTGCAGGACAAACCCTACTGCGATGTCATTTTGTGCGGCGGACATTATTCACGACACAACTCCTTATTTGCCTCCATACGGCTTGACAACGAGCTGGACGCCATTTGTACCACCAAGGCCTTTATTTCCGCCGCCGGCGTGGACATCAAACAAGGCGTCACTTGTTTTAGTTTGGAAGAAGTGAAAGTGAAACAAAAAGCCATGGCAAAAACTCAACAGACGATTTTGGTTTTTGATCACCACAAAGTGCATAAAACCCAACAAGGTTACATTGGCGAACTAACGCAGTTTGATTTACTGATCTCCAACCAACCGCTCCCCTCCGCCTTCGGCGATGTCCCACAACTACAAATAAAATAACAACAAAAAAGCCTTGAGAGTTTTGATTCTCAAGGCTTTGTTATTTTCCGGGGTCAGTTGAATTTGCATTTAATATCTATTGATATGCAATAGGAAAGTTAAATTCAAATTCTTTTGATGTTACCTTCAGTGTTACTAAAAAGAAAAATCCCAAATTATGTAGCAGTTGCACAAATCTGAAATTACGGTCACTGAGCTTGTCGAAGTGTAAGTAATTTCAGCTTCTCCGATACACAAAACTAATGCTTCGACAAGCTCAGCAAGCGTTTTGTGCATTTGCTACATAATACCGGAAAAATCAATAAGAATATTTTGTTTGAAATTAACACTCTAGAACCAAGTAATGTTGATTATCTGGTTCCATTCATCCATTTTCAATTATTCTAACAAGTTTAATGGATATTGATTGGCCATATAGGCCCTCTGAATAATAGTAAAATTATGATTCATTTATGAGCGAAATTGTTGTAGCGAGGAAAGATGTTACGTGTTTGAAGACATTGGCCGTTGAATATCGTACCAGATGAATTGCGAACCTTGCATTACGTAGCCGACGGGCAATTTTATGCGATTGGCAAAAGCTCGAAATTTAATCATATTCTAGATCAGAATTAGAGAGAAAATACGGTAGAGTTTTAATAAATTTCTAGCCGCCCATCAAACTAAGTCACATTTATAAATGATGTTTCATCAATCTAGAAGCCACTCTTTCGAGTGGATTTATTTTAGTCTAAATGCCCAAATTGACCTGATTGCACATCGTGGAGAGCTTGAAGGATTTCTTCTCGACTGTTCATAACAAACGGGCCATATCCTACAAGATGAAATATTAACCGGCGGACATGGCAAGCTTTACCACAGTGATGGCCGTCATCGTGTCAATCCAACTGAAGGCTATGGTACAAGTGGTTTGTTGCAAGGCAAAAAACACATGCTTTCGCTTACTTGGAATGCGCCGATTGAAGCCTTCAATCGCGAAGGCGACTTCTTCGAAGGCAAAGGCGTGGATGTGTTGTACATGCACTTCCACAAACTCAACGAGTTTATTGGTTTGACCCGTCTGCCGACATTCTTATGTAACGATGTAATTAAAAATCCACAAGTAGAACAATACTTAGTCGACTACCAAGCACACTTGGAAAAAGTATTTGGTTAATTGCAAAATATCGGTTTTAAGGTGGGCAGTTCTGCCCACTTTTTTTGTATTAAGTATATTATTCGTCTGAACAGGCATTACGGTTTTCAACAGCGGATTGTCGAGAACAAGATTGGCTGGTAAATGTGCCATTGTATGTGCATATTTTATTTAACGGTACTTGAAAAAGTCCTATTAAACCATATTTCAAGAAAAGCTATAAAAACAGAAGAATGAAGAGAGATTATGAAAAAAGAATACCTTATACGAGAATTAGTTAATGAACTATCTGCGAATAATTTAGCAATTTTTGCGGGGGCCGGATTATCTGTCGATGCTGGATTTGTGGACTGGAAAGGATTACTTAAAGGTTTAGCTGATGAATTAGATTTGGATATTCATAAGGAAGAAAATAACTTGGTTTCCTTGGCACAGTATTATGTGAATAGCAAATGCGGTAAACGCTCAAAAATAAATCAGTTAATTTTAGACGAATTCTCACAATTAGCAGAATTGACAGAAAAGCATAGAATTTTAGCAAAATTGCCAATAGATACATTTTGGACAACTAACTATGATTCAATGATAGAAACAGCTTTAAAAGAGGCTGGAAAAGTCGTTGATGTGAAGCATTGTGTAGAGCAACTGCCTATATCTATTCATAAAAGAGATGTCGTAGTTTATAAAATGCATGGTGATGCTTCTTTACCCAATCAAGCTGTTCTTATTAAAGATGATTATGAAAAATATCATTTGACAAGAAATGATTTTTTCAATGCTTTGCGTGGAGATTTATTAACTAAAAGATTTTTATTTTTAGGATTCAGTTTCACTGATCCTAATATTGATTACATCCTAAGCCGAATTAGAACATCATATAGTGAAAACCAAAAAGAACATTTTTGTATATTAAAAAGAGTTCAGCAAGATCCTAATGAAAAACAAGAAGAATTTGAATATCGGCAGCGAAAACAACAATTTTTCATATCAGATTTAGAACGTGTAGGGATTAGTACATTGTTAATAGATGATTATCCTGAAATTACAGAGATTTTACGTGAGGTGGAACAAGCACAAAAACGTAAAACCATCTTTATCTCAGGTGCAGCAGAAGATTATTCTCCTTACTCTCAACAAGATGTTGAAGAATTTGTTTCTTCTCTTTCTCAAGAGATTTTAAAACTAGGGTATCGTATTGTTACAGGTTTTGGATTGGGAATAGGTAGTTCAGTTATTTCAGGATCGATAAAATATCTTACAGAACAAAATTTAAAAATAGATGAGGATTATTTGATACTTCGCCCATTTCCCCAAAACAAAGAAGGAAAAGAGTTGTGGTCTGCTTGGCGTGAAGATATGATTTCTTATGCTGGTATCTCTATATTTTTATTTGGAAATAAATTGCAAGATGGAAATGTAGTTTTATCGAATGGTATGCAGGAGGAATTTGATATTTCCAAAAGGAATGGGAATGTTTTAATCCCTGTTGTTGGTACAGGTTATATGGCAAAACAACTTTGGGAAAATGATATGAATAAAGAGTCTCCTAAAAAGATTGAAAATGAAATGCAAGCACTATCTAAAGAAAATATTCCGCTAGATGAATTAAAATCTAATATTTTGTCAATTTTAAAAAAGGTTAAATAATTATGACGAGAAAAGTATTTTATAGTTTTCACTTTGATAACGATGCCTGGCGAGCTGGTCAAGTACGTAATATTGGTGTAGTTGATGGTTCCGAACCATTAAAAGGTAATCGTTGGGAAGATGTTAAAGCTAAATCTGACGAAGAGATTGAGAAATGGATTAATGATAATCTAAAAGATAAATCTTGCCTTGTTGTTTTAATTGGTTCAGAAACGTCAGAAAGGAAATGGGTAAGGTATGAAATTAGAACCGCGTGGAATTTGGGTAAGGCGGTATGCGGTATATACGTTCATAAATTAAAAGATGCTAATGGAGAACAATCAGATGAAGGAAATAACCCATTTGATTATTTTACAATAGGCGATAAAAATCTATCTGAGATAGCTCCAGTATTTAAATCTTCATACTCTATTAGCAAATATGTATATGATGATATAGCAGAGAATATTGAAGATTTAGTTGAAGAAGCAATTTCTGTCAGGGAAGAATATAAATAATTTTAGGAAGTTTATTATGGGAAATAAAGTATTTATTTCATACAAGTATTCTGATAATTCAGTGAAGCAATTAAGACCACATGACTTTTTTCATGTAACAACTGCCCGTGAGTATGTGGATATTATTCAAAGTAAATTAGATCGTGATGGAATTCATATTAATAAAGGTGAAAAGGATGACGAGAGCTTAGCGGACTTTAAAAGTGAAACTATCCGCTCAAAGCTGGCAGATAAAATCTTTGATAGTTCTGTTACCATTGTTCTTCTCTCCCCTAATATGAAAGATTCTTGGAAATTAGAGAAAGATCAATGGATACCTTGGGAAATTGCTTATTCATTAAGAAGTAAGCAACGTTTAGATAACAGAAGCAAGCGTAATGCAATTTTGTTAGTAGTCTTACCTGATAGAGATGGAAATTATGGTTATGTAAATTCATACGGATTTTATTTTGATATTATTCAAAAGAACTTGAATAACCTTCACACATCATATATTCCATATAAACTAAGAAATAGTTGTTCTAATTCATATATGTTGCAGTGTAATTGGGATCAGTTTATTTCTAATCCAAATGCTTGGATAGAGGCAGCAATAGAAATTAGAGATAAAGGAGACAAATATAATATCGTAGTAAGACCTTAGTGTATCCTAAAAGGTCCCTAAACGAAGAATACTCGTACATAATTTGTAAGGTTTAACTTGTTTACTCAATCTTTTGAATTTATTTATATGAAGATGAGCAGTCAGATTTTGAGGGTAAGTTGCAAAAACACCTAAAAGTTTGACCGCTCTTTGTTATGAAAAATGCCGTCTGAAAAGGATGGGCTTCAGATTTCGTGAACGATGACGAATTTGGGATCGTCTGCCAAATCAATCAAAAAGGCTTTGACACGCGCCTGCCAGAGTTCGCCGAAGCGTTTGAGTTCTTCTGCGCTGGAGGTGCCGCTGACGGCTTTGGGCATGATGTCGCGCATTTCGGGGGCGAAGGGCTGCATAGCGGCGTTGAGGCTGACGGTGACGGTTTTGCCGTTGTCTTTGCGGCGTAGGGTTAGCGTGCCTTCGATGTCGGCATCGAAACTCAACAGGTTGCGGCGGGCGAAGCGTCCTTGCGGGCCGATACCGCCGAAGCCTGTTTCGGGAGCAGCACCGGTTAAGAGTTGGACGACGGATGCGGTAACGCCGACCGTGCCTTCGTCGCGCGCGCCCTGTATGGCAGCTTCGATTCCACCGCGCTGCGGCAGGTCGCTACCGTAAAGTGCTTTCAAGCCTTTAAGCGTCATGAGGTACGCGCCTGCGACGGTGGGACAGGAATGTCCGCACTGGCGGACGGCATCGGCGTAGCGATACTGCATGATGCCCTCCTCTGCCGCGCCGAGAAATTCGGCGAGCGCGTCTTGGACGGTCAGCGTCGGGGCTTGCTCGAAAAATTTGGGGAAATGTTCTTGAGTCATACGGTATCCTTTTGCTTTAAAGAGGTCGTCTAAATATGTTTTCAGACGACCTTTGTGCTTATTTCAACAGGGTGCGTTTATCGTTGATAAACATTTCGGCAATTTTACTTGAACCGAACAGGTTGAGGTGGTTGGTATCGAAGTACACCGGCAGCCCGTCTATGAATTTATCTGCGGGGATGTACTGCATAAAGTCCACCCATTGTACGCTGCGGTGCTGCTTGACGATTTTTTCGATTTCATCTTCCGACTTGGCGGAATCGTGGATTTCTCTCTTTTTATCCTCTGAAACATAATTGATGTCGATGCCGAGCTTTTGTTTCAGATAATAACGCCGCAACGGCAGCTGTCCGTCCATAGGCGTATCGGCCAAAACGTACACTTGCTTGCCCGCCTTCACCAAATCCTCCAACATTGTGTTGAACCGTTCTAAAAATTCCGGTTTGGCGGTATGGAGGAACCAACGTTGAGAAATGATGATGACAGGATAGTCTTTGGTTTTTTGTTCGATAAAACTGTTATACGGATTGCAGCGGTCGGCACGGCGGTCGCTGTCGGGCAGGGTAAATCCGAACGCGGTGGCGCAGCTGTTGGATGTAATGACGTCTGCCGACCAGCCTTCTTTTTTGCCGACAATGTCGAGGAACGGGCTTAAATGGGCGGCATGTGAGTCGCCGATGACCAAAACTTCAGGCTTTTTGTTTGCCGTACCGACGGCGCAGTCGGTTTTGGTCAGCGTGTCTGCGCAAATTTTGCTTTCATCAGCCTTGTACAAAGTGGTTTCAAACGCGGCGGGTTTGCCGGTCATCAGGTAGGCTGTCGCGGGAATCAGTAGCGCGAAATAAGCCGCCATGCTCCATTTGAATTTCGCCGTCGTAAAATTCTTTACCTTCCGCGCCGGTGTTTCCACAAAATAATAAGACAACACCGACAACAGCAGCATGATGATGACAGCCGGTGCCGATGTAGCAAGCGGAAGCTGCGCGTCCATATAGATGTAACGCATCATCGCCAACACCACCCAGTGCCACAAATACAGCGAATACGAAATCAACCCGATAAACACCACAGGCTTGAGACTCAACAATTTGGATGTATTGAAACCTTCCTGCATCTGCAATGATTTGCCCGAATAAATCAAACCGCCGACCGCCGTACAGCAAAGCAGCCGTTCGATGTTTCCTGCGCCTGGCAGGACGCCGTAAGGCAGCACCAACGTGAC